>QQTW01000005.1_pt1 | contig 296076 bp, 262 predicted proteins | sample 1904831 | NCBI WGS metagenome assembly QQTW01 (sample SAMN09435610, study PRJNA476489) | Subsurface metagenome, whole genome shotgun sequencing project. | reverse complement strand
GCCGCCTACAACAACACCCCGCGCAAATGCCTTGACTTCAGGACCCCGGCAGAGGTCTTTGCTGCTCAAGTGTTGCACTTCGAGTGTGAATCCACCTCCCGGCCTGCGCCGGGACGACGTGCTGGAAGGCCACGGACTTACAATCTACAGCCCGCGCCCCTCAATGCGGCCGCGACATCATCGCCACCACGGCCGAGCGGGTCTCGACGCCGAGCTTCTCGAAGATATGGATCAGGTGCGTCTTCACCGTCGCGAGCCCGATGTTCAGGCACTCGCCGATCTCGCGATTGGTCCGGCCGCAGCCAAGGAGCTCGACGACTTCCATCTCGCGCGAGGTCAGGCCGTAACGCGCCGGCTCATCGGAACTGGATGACAGGCGACTGGTCAGGTTGAACTCGAGATAGTCGTGGATCTTCTCGGCAATATGCATGCTGCCGTCGGGGATCGCACAGCCCGGCGCCCAGAGCACGCTCATTCCGGCGACGATGCGGTCGTTGCGGCGGAAGAAGAACTCGATCATGTCGGCGACGCCGCACTGGCCGGCGAAGGCGCGATAGGTCGCAGCCTCCTGGGAGGCGCATTGGTCGAGGGCGATGCTCAGCCTGGCGATCGGCCGGTTGCTGGCAGAGCGCGGATGCAGCGGATCGAGCCGGTTCATGCCGGCCAGATACTGATCGTGGAAGCTCGGCGGGACGTTGCTGCTCAGCACGAAGCGGTTGAGGGTCAAATTACCGTCGACCTCGTAGAACGCGGTCGCGGAACCCTCGAGAATGCCTCGCGCGAACTGAATGGCCTGCGTGGTCGCCGGATCCGGTCGGCCCAGAAGCGCGATCATGACCTACCTCCCGATGTTTCCCGATGGCGAACGTCTGCGCGTCGCATGCCCGGCACGCTGGGGCAGACGCAGGGCGTAGTCAAGCAATTTGCGGGCCAAACCGGCACCACGCACAATCCTCGAAACGGTTACGCCGGAGTAACCCGACGGCCCCTCCACCATCCGGTTGATTGCGAGCGGCGCGGCGCATGCGGAACCTTCAGACATCTTCCGATATCATTGCTGGATCAAGAATGAATTCGCGTCGCATCATGGCCGCCTTCCCCTCGGCGGCCGACCAACAAGTCACGCTCGCCAACTGGCGTCAGCATCCGTTCAGCGAGTGGGGATTTCGCAACGTTCGCGAGCTGCTGCCCACCGCAAACATCGCGCGCGCCCAGACGCCGGCGCCGCTGTCCTTTGCGCCCCGCCATCTCGACGACATCGGCTTCGCTGACCCGCGCAGCGAGACGATCGGCGTCGGTCAGGCGCTGCGCGCCAGCCATACCGACGGCATCGTGGTGTCGCATCGCGGACAGGTCGTGTTCGAATGGTACGCGCATGGCCTGACACCTGACACCCCGCACCTCATTTTCTCCGTCAGCAAATCGGTCGCCGGAACGCTTGGCGGCATCCTGGCCGATCGCGGCATGCTCGATCCCGACGCGCCGGTGACGCGCTATATCCCGGAGATGGAAGGATCGGTCTATGGCGGCAGCTGCACGGTGCGGCATCTGCTCGACATGAGCGTCGGCATCCGGTTCGAAGAGGATTACATGGCGCGCGACGGTGACGTCGTGAACTACCGCCGCTCCACCGGCTGGGAGCCGCCGGATCCGGCTGTTCCACCGACCAATTTGCGCGATTATCTGCGCACCCTGCGGCCAAACGGCGCGCCGCACGGCGAGACCTTCCACTACGTCTCGACCAATACCGACGTGCTCGGCTGGGTCTATGAGCACGCCTGCGGCATGTCCTACGCGAAGATCCTCTCGCAATATCTGTGGCAGCCGATGGGCGCCGAGCACGACGCCTACATCACGGTCGATTCCCGCGGCGCGGCGCGCGTCGCCGGCGGCATCTGCGCGACGCTGCGCGACCTCGCCCGCTTCGGCGAGATGATGCGCAATCACGGTATCAGCAACGGACGACAGGTCGTACCCGGCTGGTGGGTCGACGACATCAGGCAGAACGGCAACGCCGAGGCCTGGTCGCGCGGTGACCTGACCAAGGTGTTCCCGAACGGCAATTACCGCAACAAATGGTACACCCTCGACCGGCGCGAAACGCCGTTTGCCGCCGTCGGCATCCATGGCCAGTGGATCTATATCGATCCGGCCCACGAGACCGTGATCGCGCGTGTCTCCTCGCAGCCGCTGCCGATGGATCTCGATCTCGACCACATGTGGATGCGCGGCTATCGCGCGATCGCGGCCAGGCTTGGCGGCGACGCCTGACGGCTGCGACAGGGGGATATCATGGGACCATCGATCAACCGCCGCCGCCTGCTGCAGATGGGCGCAGGCGCGGGCCTCGGCGTTGCGATGCCAAGTCTTGCGATGCCAGGTATCGCGCGGGCCAGCACCAAAACGATCACCGCCGTCATGCACGCGCCGCTGCGCGCCACCGATCCGATCATGACGACGGCGTGGACGGCGCGCAACCACGGCTACATGATCTACGACACGCTGTTCTCGACCAACTCGAAGTTCGAGATCAAGCCGCAGATGGTCGAGGCCTGGGAGGTCTCTGCCGACAACCTCATTTATACATTCCGCCTGCGGCCCGGCCTCAAATTCCATGACGGTAGTGCGGTGACCTCGGCCGACGTGATCCCCTCGCTGCAGCGCTGGTCCAAGCGCGACTCGATGGGCCAGAAGCTGTTCGAGTTCGTCGCCGAGCTTAAGGCGGTCGACGAGCGGACCTTCCGCATGGCGCTGAAGGAGCCGTGCGGCTTCGTGCTCGCCGCGCTCGGCAAGCCGACCGCCAACGTGCCCTTCATCGTGCCGGCGCGGATCGCCGCGACGCCCGCCGACCAGGCCATCACGGATCATCTCGGCTCCGGGCCATTCCGTTTCGTGACGCCGGAATTCCAACCCGGTGTGAAAGCGGCTTACGAGAAGAACCCCGACTACGTCTCGCGCGACGAGCCGTCGGACGGCACCGGCGGCGGCAAGGTGGTGAAGATCGGCCGCTACGAATGGATCAGCGTGCCGGACTTCCAGATCGCGACCAACGCGCTGATGAACGACGAGATCGACTATTTCGAGGTGCCGCCGCACGACCATCATCCATTGCTGGCGCGCGCCGCGAACGTCGAGCTGACCGATTACAACACGCTCGGCTTCTCCGGCATGTGCCGGATGAACTGGCTGGTGCCGCCGTTCGACCGGGTGGAGATCCGCCAGGCCGTGCTGCACGCAGTGAACCAGAAGGACTGGCTCGACACCCAGATCGGCAACCCCGATTACTACAAGGTCACCCCGGCGATCTTCGTCGCCGGCACGCCGTTCGAGAGTACGATCGGCTGGTCGACCAGAGCAGACACCGCAAAGGCCAAGGAGCTGCTCAAGCAGGGCGGCTACAAGGGCGAGCCGATCACGATCCTGCACGCGACCGACGCCCCGATCATCACCGCGCTCGGCACGGTCACGGCCGAGGCGTTGCGCGCGATCGGCATGAACGTCAACCTGCTGGCGATGGACTGGGGATCGGTGGTGGCGCGGCGCGCCAAGCAATCGATGCCGGCCGAGGGCGGCTGGTCGCTCTATCATTCGACCTGGGCGAGCGCCGACCTCGTCAATCCGATCGGCAATGCCTGCGTCAACGGCAAGGGCAAGAATGGCGGCTTCTTCGGCTGGGTCGAGGACGCCGAACTCGAGCGGCTGCGCGACGGTTTTGCCCGCGCTGCGGCGCCGGCGGACCAGAAGGCGATCGCCGACAAGATCCAGGCGCGCGCCTATGAGGTGGTCACCCACGTCCCGACCGGGCAGTACAACCAGCCGGCCGCGACGCGAAAGGCGTTGAAGGACATCGTCCGCGCCCCGGTGCCGCTGTTCTGGAACGTCGACAAGACCGGCTGACGGGGCGCTAAAGCGCGATGAGATCAGGTTGAATCGTCATCGCGCTTTGGTTCTCGTTTAAGCATGATCTTTTCGGAAAACCGCTTCGCACTTTTCCGGATCATGCCCTATTCGACCGGCGGCCGCCGCGTGTGCCAGTCGGTCACCGACTGGTACGCTGCGCCGGCGCGGACCAGCACGTCTTCGGAGAGATGCGGGCCGACCAGCTGCATGCTGAGCGGCATCCGGTCGGATGCCATGCCCATCGGCAATGTGATGGTCGGGCTGCCCGAGAAGTCGAACACCGCCGTGAAGCGCAGGATGCTCAGGAGCACATTGGGATCGGCGCCGTACTCGCTCATCTTCGTCAGCGTCGGGATCGGCACCGGCATCGTCGGGATCAGGAGGAGATCGATATCCTCGAACATCGCAGCAAGGCTGCCACCGAACTTGAGCCGCTCGTGATGGATCGCGGCAATATCGACGCCGCTGACCGACCTGCCCTGCTCGATCAGCTGGGCGAGGTCCGGTCCATACTCCGACTTCCGCGTCGGGTAGGTGTCGAGATGCGCCTCAGCCGTCTCCACCGAGCACATCGCAATCCACTGGCTGACGAGTTTCTGGTACGGCGGGAAATGCACCTCGCGGATGTCGGCACCGAGATCGGCCAGCGTGCGCTCGGCTTGCAGCAATGCTGTTACGACCTGTCGGTCGATTCCCTCCTGGGTGTACCTGCGATCAACGCCGATCCTGAGGCCCCTGATGCCCTCGCCGATCCCGGCCAGATAATTCGGCACCGGCGCCCTCAAGGCGGTCGGATCATTGGCATCGGCGCCGGCGATGACGCCGAGCATCGCAGCCGCATCCGCCGCGCTCCGGCACATCGGTCCGACATGATCGAGCGAATCCGCCAGCGGGAAGATGCCGTGCCGGCTGACGCGGCCCCAGGTCGGCTTGATCCCGGTCAAGCCGCAAGTCGCCGACGGAAACCGGATCGAGCCGCCGGTGTCGCTGCCGATCGAGCCGTAGCAGAGCCCGGCCGAGGTCGCGACGCCCGATCCGCTCGACGAGGAGCCGACCCAATAGTTCACATTCCACGGATTGAGCGGAGCCTCGACGGCCGGATGGTGGCTGGTATAGGCGCCCTCCGTCATCTTCAGCTTGCCGAGCGTCACCGCGCCGGCGAGCTCCAGCCGGTCCACGATCGTGGCGTTGAAGGACGGCACGAACCTGGCGTGGATCGTCGTGCCGCCCGCGGTCGGCGCAAACGACGTATAGCAGAGGTCCTTCAGCCCGATCGGAACGCCGTGCAGCGGGCCGCGCCAGATGCCCCTGGCGATTTCCGCGTCATGCTGTTTCGCCTGGGCCATGGCCCGCTCCGCGAGCACGTGCACATAGCCATGGAATTGCCCATCCAACTTCGCGATCCGGCTCAGGATCGTCTCCGTGATCTCCGAAGGTTTCGCTTCGCCGCGGCGGATAAGCCCGGAGATCTCGGTGATCGACTTGTAGTGCAATGGATCTGCTGACATGTCGCTGTGGCCCAACTAGAACTGGACGCCGCGCGTCAGCGCACCGTCGACGACGAGGTTGGTCCCCGTGATGAAGCTCGCCGCCCTGCTCGCCAGGAACACGGCGGCGTTGGCCATCTCCTGCGGCGTGCCCATGCGGCCGGTCGGGTTGAGCGCCAGCGCGGACTTGTACAGTTCGGGATTGCTGTCCTTGATCATGTTCCAGACACCGCCCTCGAAATAGGTGTTGCCCGGCGACACCGAATTGGCGCGGATGCCCTTGGCCGCCAACTGGTAGGCGAGCCCCTGCGTGTAGTGGATGATCGCGGCCTTGAACGTCCCGTACGGACCGCTGGCAAAATCGACCTCGCGACCCGACACGCTGGAGATGGTGACGATCGCGGCCGCCTTGCTCTTCTCGAGATGGGGCATCGCGGCGTTGACGAGCCGCACCGTGCCCATCATGTCGGTGGAGAATTCCTTCTCCCAGCTTTCCTCGTCCTGTCCGATCGACAGCGCGCTGACATTGGCGACCACGACATCGATACCGCCGAGCCTGGACGCCATGTCGGCGACCCAGGCTTTCAGTGCGGGCCCGTTCGCGACGTCGACGGCAGAACCGAACGCCGCAACGCCCTTGGCCTTGATCGCGGTGACCGCGGCATCGACGTCAGCCTGATTGCGCGCGCAGATGCCGACATTGGCGCCCTCGGCCGCGAATGTGTCAGCGATTGCCCGACCGATGCCCTTGGTGCTGCCGGTGACGAGAACCTTTGCTCCCTTGAGTCCCAGATCCATATCCATTCCCTCCATTGTTATCGATTATGGAACACGCACGTTCGAACCGAATTGCGCGGCCGATCAAAGCAGCAGCTGCGCGCGCACATTGTCTTCGTTGACCTCCTCATCGGCCAGCGATCGCGTGATCTTGCCCTTCTCCATGATGTAGCAGCGCTGCGCGACCGCGAGAATGGTGTCGAGATTCTGCTCGACGATGATGATCGTCGTCCCAAGCTCCGTACGGAACGATTTCAGTGCCTCGCAGATATGCTGCACGATCGAGGGCTGAATCCCCTCGGACGGCTCGTCGAGGATCATCAGGGACGGGTTGCCGATCAGCGCGCGGCCGATCGCAAGCTGCTGCTGCTCGCCGCCCGACATGGTGCCCGCGATCTGGCGCCGGCGTTCCTTCAGACGCGGAAAATACGCGTAGACCAGTTCCGGCAGCTTCTTCCCCTCGGGGCCGCCGATCAATTCGCCGACCTGCAAATTCTCCTCGACGCTCATCTGTGGAAACACGTCGCGACCTTGCGGGATATAGCCGAAGCCGGCGCGCGCGCGCGCATCGGCCTCGAGTTGCGTGACGTCCTGGTCCATGAAGGTGATGGTGCCGCGCCAGGTTTGCAGCAGGCCGATCAGGCAGCGCATCAGCGTCGACTTGCCGACGCCATTGCGGCCGATCACCCCGACGATCTCGCCGCGCGAGACCTGCATGCTGACGCCCTGCAGGATCGGCGTCGCGCCGTAGCCCGCCCAAAGTCCCGAGACGTCCAGAATGCGATCAGTGGGCATGGGTCTTACCCAGATAGATTTCGGCGACCTTCTCGTCTTCCAGGATGGATTCGAGGCTGCCGTGTGCGAAGATCTTGCCGAGATGCAGCACCGTGACGCGCTGGGCGACCTGTCGGACGAACGCCATGTCGTGCTCGACAACCAGCACCGTCATGCCCTCGGCATTGAACGACTTGATCAGCTCACCGGTCTTGTAGGTCTCCTCCGGCGACATGCCGGCGGTCGGCTCGTCCAGCAGCAGCAGTTGCGGCTGCAACGCCAGCGCCATGCCGATTTCGAGCCATTGCTGCTGGCCGTGCGACAGCGCGCCGGCGAGCTTGCCGGAGTCCTCGACGAGATTGAGCAGCGACAGCAGCCGTTCCTCCTCGGCGCTGCGTTCGGCGCCCGAAAGCCGGTCCTGGAGAGCGATCTGGATGTTCTGCCGCACCGGCAGCTCCTTGAACACGCTGGGCGCCTGCATCTTGATGCTCATGCCACGCTGCACCCGCGCATAGGGACGCTCCGCGGTGATGTCGACGGAATCGAAGAAGATGCTGCCCGCGGTCGGCGGATAGAGACCGACGATCAGCTTGAACAGCGTGCTCTTCCCGGCTCCATTGGGCCCGATCAGGCAGTGCACTTCGCCGGCATTGACCGTCAGATCGACCTCGGAGACCGCGGTCAACCCGCCGAAACGCTTGGAGACGCCTTTCACATCGACCAGCGCCATGATCAGGTCTCATCCGATTGCAGACGGCCGGCATCGGCCAGCGCGGGGCTCTCGTCGCGCCGCCGGCGCCTGGACCACCAATCGACCACGAGTTTGCCGATGCCGAGCACAAAGCCCTGCGGCGCCAGCATCACGGTGGCGAGCAGCAGCACGCCCATCAGCACCAGCGCAGCCTGCTGGCTATAGACGGTGATGGTCTGGAAGCCGAACAGCAGCAGGAACGAACCGACCAGGGTCGCGGTCAGATCGTTGCGGCCGGAGAACGCGACCCAGACGATCGGCATCGCGGCGGCCGGCAACCCGATGCTGGAGGGCGTGATGAACTGCCCCCAGGAGGTGTACAGCGCACCGCTGAGGCCCGCGAGGCCGCTGCCGATCACGAAGGTCAGGAGCTGATACTTGCGGACGTCGTAACCCAGCATCTCGGCGCGCTGCGGGTTTTCCCGCGTCGCCACGATCACATTGCCGACGCCCGAGTTCACCAGCATGCGCAGCGCGATGTAGACGATCACGATCAGCGCGATCATGACGTAGTAGAGCGCCGATCCCTCGATGTCGAAGCTGCCGACGGTGAGCGGGTCCATCCCCTTCATGCCGTTGAAGCCGTTCAGCCGGGCCGGACCGATATGCCATTCGGGCCCGGCGGTCTGCCCGAGGAAGAAGGCAAGCACCAATGTCGCCGACAGCGTCACGATGCCGAAGAAGATCCCGCTGATGCCGCCCCAGATCATGAAGTAGCCGAGGATTCCCGCCGCGATCATCGCGATGACGACCGACAGGACAAGTGCGGCGATCGTGGCCGTTCCGCCGCCCATATTGATGGCAAGCACGCCATAGCCGTAACCGGCGATGCCGAAGAAGAAGGTCTGGCCGAACGACAGCATGCCGCCGTAGCCCCACATCAGGCAGAGCCCGAGCGCCATGAAGATCCAGATCAGGAAGTAGGCGAAATTGCCGACATCATAGGAATCGGCGAACAGCGGATAGATCAGCGCGCCTGCCAGCACGGCAAGGAAGCAGGACCAGAAGATCCTGCCGCGTCCGAGCGTCTGCGGACCGTCGAGCAGCTTCAACATCGGAAATTCCTGTCTAGCGCCCACGACGCACCAGCACGCTGGATAGCCCTTCGGGCAGCACACGTATGATCAGGATCACAGCAAACAGCATGCCGATCTGCCCGATGATCTGCCCGTAGCTCGCATTCAGCGCCATTCGTATCATCGCCAGGAACACCGCAGCCGGCGCGGTTCCAAGCAGCACATTTGCGCCGCCGATCACCACGGTCACGAAGCTCTCGACCACGAAGGTCGCGCCCATGGTCGGGATCAACGTCATGGTCGGCGCGTACAGCGCGCCGCAGAGTCCTGCAAGCGCCGTGCCGATCCCGAAGCTGATGGAATAGATCCGTCCAGTCCGCGCACCGAGTGCCTTCGCCATGGCTGCGTTCTGCATCGTCGCCCGCGCGATCACGCCAAAGCGCGTCTTCATGAAGATGATGTAGAGCCCGGCCAACACCGCCACCGCGCAGCCGAACAGCACGAGGCGGTAGGTTGAGAACGTGTAGCCCCCGATCGCGAAACTGCCCTCCGGCGTGCCGATGCCGCGCACCGCGGAGCCGACGATCAGCAGCATCGACTGCGTCACGATCAGGCTGAGGCCCCAAGTGGCGAGCAGCGAGTCGAGCGGGCGCTTGTAGAAGCGACGCACGATCAGCAGCTCGACGATCATGCCGATGATCCCTGCGGTCAGCGCGGCCATGATCTGGGCGATCGGCAGCGGTACGCCGAGATTGACGAGCCCGACCGTCACATAAGCGCCGCACATGATGAACTCGCCATGCGCCATGTTGATGACGCCCATCATGCCGAACACGATGGCAAGGCCCGCCGCGGACAGGATCAGGAACGCGAAGACGTCGGCGAATTGATAGAATATCGAGAAGAGTTCAGCCGACATTCCGCTCTCCGTGGTCACGGCGCCGCAGCATTGCGGCGCCGGTTCGGTTCAAAGCCTGACGCGAGAACACGAGCAAGATTCGTGCCCGCGCGCATCACGATTTGCTGGGAAGATGGCTCGGCGTGTACTGATCCTTGTCGTTCTTCTTGGTGAGATCGCAGCCGATCTCGCCGAGCCAGTACGGCTGGATCGTTCCGTAGTCCTTCTCGACGGTCACCTCGTGCTTGGGCCCGACCGAGATCAGGCGCATGCGGTGCGACGTATGCTGGCTCTTCGGATCGATGCAGACCTTGCCTTCGGGCGCATCGATGCAGGCATCGCCAGTCGCGATCACCTTGCGCATGTCCTCGAGCTTGGTCGACTTCGCCTTCTCGACCAGCGCCTTGTACATGTAGAGCGCGTTGTAGGCGTTGTAGCCCATGTCGTTGATGTAGAGTTCATCTGGGAACTTGGCGTGCCAGCGCTTCTTGAAGTCGTTGGCTTCGGGCGTGTCGATCTCCTCGAACCAGTTCGCGGTCGCATGCATGTTGTTGAGCGCCGGCGGCTTGAACCGCTTGTGCTCGAAGCCGAGCATGACCTTGATCGAGGAGCCCATCGGCAGATTGAGGTTGGCGGCGGCCGCCTGCTCGAAGAACGAATCCTGCGCGGCGCCGACATTGATCGTCAGCAACCAGTCCGGCTTCGCCTTCTGGATGTTCTGGATCGTCTGCGCAAACTGCGAGACACCGAGCGGGATGAACTCCTCGCCGACGACTTCGCCGCCAAGGTCCTTCATGATCTTGCGGTTCCACTCCGCCGAGATCTGGCCGAAATTGTAGTCTGCGGCGATCACGTAGACCTTCTTGCCGAACTTCTCGACCATCCAGGGGATCAGGGTCGAGAACTGCTGCTCCGGCACCGCCCCCATGCTGACCATGCTGGCGTCGCAGACACCGCCTTCATACTGGTTCGTATAGAAGTATGGCGTCGTGGTGCGATCGACGATCGGACGCAATGCCTCGCGCGAGGCCGAAGTGATGCCGCCGATCAGCACGTCGACCTTGTCGCGATTGAGCAGCCGCCTGCCGAACTCCTGGTAGCGGGCATTGTCACCTTGGGGATCAAGGTGGATCAGCTCGATCTGGCGGCCGAGAATGCCACCGCTCTTGTTGATCTCCTCGACCGCGAGCTGCGATCCGTGCAGCTTCGGCATGCCCATGAAGGCGAGGTCGCCGGAGACGTCCTCAAGCAAGCCGACCTTCAGCGGCGGCTCCGCCGCCTGCGTGCTGCCTGTTGCCGCGATTCCAAGCATTGCGCCAAGCAAAGCCATTCCAACTATTCGCCCCGAATTCATAGCGATGTTCCCTGTCGTTGAATGATTGTTGGAAGTTCACGCCTTGAGGTAGTTCTTCAGGATCGACGCCCCCATCGTGTATTTGGGGTCGACCATGTTGCCGAGCCGCATGCGGCCGGCCTGGCTGAGCAGCATGTAGGCGTCGATCTCATCGAAGCCGTAGTCGGCGCTCATCCACCGCACCAGTTCGCGGTAGGCGATCCGCGCCGCGTCTTCGAGCGGGCGGGCGCTGCCGATCGTCATGATGAAGTCGCGCGTCTCGAGCCGCGGCCAGGCAAAGCTCCAGTTCTTGATCAGGTCGATCTGCAGCGTCACGGTCGCACGCTGTTCGAGTGCGACGCCCGACAGTTCGCCATCGCCCTGCGTGGCGTGGCAATCGCCGACATAGAGCAACCCGCCTTCGGCATGCACCGGAAGATAGATGATCGCGCCCGGCGCGACGTCGGGCAGGTCCATGTTGCCGCCGTGATAATCGGGCTGCAGCGAGGAGATCGCCTCGATCTCGGGTGACACGCCGATCGTGCCGATGAAGGGCTCGTAGGGCAGCGTGATCTTGTCGTTCCAGCGCACGCCGTTGCGGTCGACATGCAGCTTCTTGACCCGCTCCGGCAGCGGCGGATTGAGCAGCGCGGTCGATGCGGTCCCGACCAGACCACCGAACTCCGGGATGATGCAGGTGGTGCCGGCCGGTTGCGCGCCGCGGGTCTCGACGTCGCGGATATAGACGGCGAGACAGTCGCCCTTCCTGGCGCCCTTGACCGCGATCGGCCCGCATTGCGGATTGAGGTACGGGAAGTTCAGCTTGGCCGTCGGGCTATCGCTTTCGCTGGTCAGCACGCCGCCGAAGGCATCCTCGGTCTCGACGACCACCACCCCGCCCGGATCAATCGACAGCGTCGGCTTGGCATAGGGTCCGTAGACGTAGTGGAAGCTGCCCTGCTGCTCGATCGTCAAACTATGGGTCGTGCCGGTCGCGCCGTTGGCGACGGCCCGCCTTGCCATGATGGAACTTCTCAACCAGTCTTCGGTCATGCGGACGGCTCCTTGGGCTCAGATCGCGGGATGGCGCTTGTGCCAGTCGGTGACGCGCTGGAAGGCATCGCCCGCGCGAACGAGGCTCGCTTCGTCGAAATGACGGCCGACGAACTGGAAGGCCACCGGGCCGCCGTTCGGCGCGAAGCCACCGGGAAGCGTCACGGTCGGGCTGCCGGTCATGTCGAACGGACAGGTGAAGCGCAGCAGCCCGGTGATCAGCGACGGGTCCTCGCCGAGCGCCGCCATCTTGGCCAATGTCGGCGCGGCGAATGCCTGGGCCGGAACGGCAATCAGATCGACCGTCTCGAACAGCAGCCGCACGGCGCCACGAAACGCTTCGCGCCGCAGCACGATCTTCTGATAGTCCATGCCGGATTGCGCCCGGCCGAGATCGAGCAGGCCGGCAAGCGCCGGACCGTATTCGTCCTTGCGCGCGGGATAGGTTGCTTCGTGCGCAACGGCCACCTCGATGCCGCACAGCGGGAACCAATCCTCGATCACGGCTTTCGGATCGGGGAACGTGATCTCCTTGATCTTCGCGCCGAGGTCGGCCGCGACGCGCAGGCCTTCGCTGAGCACCTTGCCGGCAGCCTCATCGGTACCCTCGCTGGTCCAGCGCCGATCGACGCCGATTGCGACCCCACGCAGATCTCCGGTCAGGCCCGCGAGATAATCGGGCACCGGCAGCGGCACGGAGGTGGTGTCCTTGGGATCCTGCCCCGCGATCACGGCCAGCATCGCGCCGCAATCGGCGGCGTTGCGCGCCATCGGACCGATATGGTCCAGCGTCGCCGCGAGTTCGAAGGCGCCGTAACGGCTGACGCGTCCCCAGGTCGGCTTCAACCCAGTGATGCCGTTGGCGGCTGACGGAAAGCGGATCGAGCCGCCGGTATCGGTTCCGAGCGAACCGAAGCAAAGCCCCGCCGCGGTGGCGACGCCCGAACCGCTCGACGACGCACCGGACCACAAATCTGCATTCCACGGGTTCTTCGGCGGATCGATCTTCGGGTGATGGTCGGCATAGGCCCCCTCGGTCTGCTGCAACTTGCCGAGAATGATGGCGCTGGCCTCCTTCAGCCGCGCGACGACCGTGGCGTCCTCGGTGGGGCGAAAGTCGCGATGGATGGTCATGCCATGCGCAGCCGGCGCACCCTTGGCCCAGCACAGATCCTTGACCGCGATCGGCACCCCGTGCAGCGGCCCCTTGATCCTGCCGTATGCGATGTCCTTCTCCGCTGTTGCGGCTTCGGCAAGCGCGGCGTCGCCCATCACATAAGCGTAGCTCTTGAGCTTGCCGTCGAGCTGCTCGATCCGCCCGAGCATCGCCTTGGTCACCTCGACCGGAGAGAGCTTCCTGGCCTGGATTTGCTGTCCGACCTCAATCAGTCCGAGATAGTGAAGATCCGTCGTCGGCATCGTTTCTCATTCCCCGCACTTGGCACCGCATTTGGCACGACGCAAGCCTTGCCCATCACCGCGCATGCGCCTTCGGCTTGGCGACACGGGCGTGTCGCCAATTTGTTCGGCGGCAAAAGCAAAAAGCCACCCGCCCCTCCAAAACGAAGGTGACGAATGGCCCAAATGCCGCGGCTATGATCTATCGCAAGGAACCGTGATCGAACGGAGCACTCTGCGCGGCGATCGGGACGTCATCGGCCAGATCGACGCACGCAAGGTTCGACAGGAAGCCCTGTAGGAGAAAATTCTAAGGAGGTGTGCAGCGCGTTGTCAACGAGGCTGGCTGCACAAATTTCGCAAGGTACATGCGCAGCAAATCGGCATGACCTCTTGCGCCGGCCTCTGCGAAGATGATTTCCTTCGCGCGTTGCACCGAAAGTCGTCGATGACCAAGCCGTCCATTCCCGTTGGCATTATCTGCTCGCAGCATGGCCCCTATCAGGCCATGGGCCGCGAGATCCTGAAGAGCGCCATGATGGCGGTCGACGAGATCAACGAGCAGGACGAATTCGACTTCTCGATCGCTGCGCACGTCCGCGACCCCCGCGGGATCATTTCGGAATACCATACGGTCTGCGACGACCTCATTCGCAATGTCGGGGTCGAGCACATCATCGGCTGCTACACGTCCGCCTCGCGCAAACAGGTGCTCCCGATCGTCGAGCGCACCGACCGCCTGCTCTGGTATCCGGCACGTTACGAGGGCTTCGAATGTTCCGACAACGTCATCTATGTCGGCGCCTCGCCCAACCACAACGTGCTGCCGCTGGTTCGCTACGTGCTCGACAATCTGTCGCGCGAGATATTCTGCGTCGGCTCCAACTATGTCTGGACCTGGGAAACCAATCGCGTCACCCGCGAGCTGGTGACGGCGGCGCGGGGACGGATTCTCGCGGAACGCCTGCTCGAGCTCGGCGAGAGCGCGGTCACGCACATCGTGGACGAGATCGTGCGCCGCCGGCCGCCGGTCGTGTTCAACACGCTGGTCGGCAGCTCGAGCTATGATTTCATCCGCGCCTTCCATGCCGCGACCCTTGCTGCGGGTCTCGACATTCCGATGCTGAGCTGCAGCCTGTGCGAGCCCGAGCTCAAGATCGCGGGTCCCGCATCGGCCGGCTGCATCACGTCGTCGGCCTATTTCGAGAGCATCCGCCTGCCGGAGAACCGGGCCTTCGTCGCGCGCTGGAAGGCGCGTCACGGCGACCACTCCAGCCCGTCGGTTGACGGCCAATCCGCCTATGTCGCGGTCTATCTGCTGGCCCGCGCGCTGCAGCGCGCCGGCACGTCCGACATCGGCGAGGTGCGGCGCGCTGCGGCCGGCCATCGCTACAATTCGCCGCAGGGTCCGGTCTGGATCGACGGCAGCAACAACCACTGCGTCCTGACGCCGCGGCTCGCCGTCTCCAACGCCGAAGGACAGTTCGACATCTTCTGGGAAGCCGAAGCTCCGGTCAGGCCGGATCCTTATCTGACGCAGCTCGACATCGCCGCCAGTCCCGCGCGGGATGGGACGTTGCCGAACGCGCCACATTTGCGGGTCGTGAAATGAGCAAACCGTCTTCATTTTCGCTGCGCGGACGCAAGGCGCTGGTCGCCATCAAGGACGAGCGCGACGCCACCATCGTCAGGCGCCAGTTCGAGCGGCTCGGGATCGACATTGTCACATGGGATGGCAACGCCAATGTCGACTGCCGGCCGGACGTCACGCTGATCGACGACGAATTCCTGCCGCTCACCTCGCCGGCGCAGCGTGCATCGCTCGGGCGCAGCCCGGTCATCGCCCTGCTCGGCACCGAGACGCCGAGCCGCCTGAAGCTGGTGCTCGACCTCGATCCGGCATCGTTCCTGGTCAAGCCGCTGCGCTCGGCCGGCATCTATGCCGCGCTCGTGCTGGCATTCGAACGAAGTGAGCGCAGCAACGAACTGAAGCAGCAGGTGCTCAAGCTCGAACAGCGCCTTCGATCGCGCCGCGTCGTGCTCGCCGCCGTGCTTCAGGTGATGCATACGCACGCGCTGGCCGAACCGGCCGCCTTCGCGCTGATCCGGCGAGCCGCCATGGAGCAGCGCAAGACCATCGAGGAGCTCTCGGCCGAGATCACCGCAAAGGGCTCCCTGCCCCGCGCAACCGGCTAGTCGGTATCGCCGAAGCCCGGCCCAAGACCGGGCATGATGGGTCCGTGAAGCGATCGAACACGATTGCCCCGCCGCCGCAGCCGCGCGCTACAAAAATATCGAAAACAACCCCATGCAAAGGAGCCGGCGGCTGCCGGCGTCGACAGGGCTACTTGACACGTCGGGCAACTCAGATTTCTAATATTCAGAAATCATGCTTCCCCCCGTCCGCAAATGCCGGGCGAGGTGAAGCGCTGCCCGCTCCGCACCTTTCCGGATCATGTCCTAGTTCACGACCTGTCGGCGCTCCTCCGGCGTCAGCTTCTTCATCTGCTCCGCGCTCAGTTGACCGTCGCCGATCAACTGGAAGGCGCTATTCGGGTCATACTGGCTTTGCTTGTCGTTGCCGCGCCGCTTCTGATCATCGCTGCCGTCGCCGCCGCCATAGCCGAGCACTTCGACGATGATGACGGAGGGCTGCTCGTTGGTGCTTGGCGGCGGCACGGCGGCTTGCTTGGCAGCGGCTCCCGCCGTATTCGAGGCTTCGCTCAGGGCCCCCATGTTGGGTGCCTGGACCTGCGGCACGCCGATCACGCCCCCTTGCGCCTGAATGTTGGCAGCGTTGACGATATGTAGCGCAGCGATGTTGACGAAGCTCGACGCGCGAATGCCGGCCTCGCCCGCATCGACGGTACCGAGCGGCGCGATCAGATCGACCGTGCCGCGCGGCACCTCCGGGATCGGCTGCAGCGTCGCGATGCCGGCGCCGCTCGACGGCACCACCGGTGATATCGTGATATTGCCGTAGTTGTCGTAGGCGCGCTTGGGCGGCGTGTAGATCACCGTGGTCTTGGCGCCGCGGCCGGCATTGATGTCGCCCTCCGCCGACCAGATCACGATATTGCCGCCGAACGTCGTCATGATGCGCGACAGGCCCATCAGCACGCTGTTCTGCGAATAGATCTGGATGTTGCCCGCGCCCTGCGTGATGAGGCCGGCATCGGCGCCCGGCACCAGTCCCTCGGTCCCGATCGTGACGCCGCCGCCCGGCGTCAGGAACTGGATGTCGCCACCGAAATCGGTGTGAACAAAGCCGCTTTGAATCTTGTAGTTCGCCGCGCCCGGCGTGCCGGAGGCCGCGGTGAACATCGTGATGTCGCCACGATAGGCGGACGGGTTCGGGAACAGCGCCGCGATCGCCTCGCGTCCGCGCAGATAGGAGCCGGCGCGCGGGCCACCGGTCTGGTTGTATTCGCGCCCGCCCGCGGTCAGCTCGGCATAGTAGACCTGGCGCAGGAAGATGCGCTGCTGCGCGTCCGGCAGTGCAAGGAAGTAACCGAGCGCATCCGCCTTGGTCCCGCCATAGCCGAAACGTTCCGTGAGCCAGTCATAAAGCTCGTCGCCGTAGGTCTTCGCCACCTTGCCGTGCTGGTCAGCGAGTGGCCCCGCACCGGCCAGATTGCCCGGATCGAGATAAAGCTTGGCAAAGCCGGACCAGTCCACCTGTCCGGTGCCGATCTCGCCCGTGCCGACACCGGCCTGCATGACGACACCAGCGCCGAGCCGCTTGTCGCCGGCGGCGAGAGCCCCGATGCTTTCGACCGTCGCGGTCGATCCCTGATAGATGTTGCCGGCCGCCGTGATCTCGAGCGTGCCGGGGCCCGCAATCAGCCAGCCTGGCTTCGCGTTGGCGTCAAGCCCTGGCCAGCCTGCATAGATGATGCTGCCACCCGCCGCGATGGTCGAGACATCGTTTGCATCGTCGTGCAGGATCAAGCCCTTGGTATCGACAATGCTGCCGCCGGCCAGCATCCGCAGCGGCCCTGCTGCCTGATAGTAGAGACTGTCAAAGGCAATGTTGCCGACGTAGCGGCGCACCGTGATGGCCTGCCCGTATGTGATGCTCGTGATATCACCGTTCACGGCATAGATGCGTGACACATTACCCGGGTCCTGCACGGCCCGATCCTTCACCGTGTTTGCATCAAAGACGAAGGGGTGCCCGCCTCGGTCCCAGGAGTAGACGGCTCCGTTGGTGGCTCTATCGTTCACGGCGGTGTAGTCGCCCCAATAATTGGAGCCAGTTATTGACTGCCCCGTGCGGCTGCCGAGCAAACTTGCCCAGCCCGGCCAGAACGGTGTCGCGAGAGCCGACATCGATGTCGTCAACGGACCCATCACGAGTGTGTCGCCAAGGATGGATCCCTGCGCCAGCACCTCGAGCTCGCCGTTCTGTGACGGCAGCATCATCCCGCCGCCCGGATTGTAGATGTTGCCGTTCGCGGCGATCTGCCGGACGATCGAGGGGAAGAAGCGGGAGTCGCTGTAGGCATTGGCCGACGCGAGCGAGCCGCCAGCCGCGAACATGTTCACCGCGGTGTTCCCCGTCCACAGCGTGAACCAGCTCGCGCCCTCGCCGCTCGCGGAGCCGCTGCCGATGTCGGTCAAGCCGGTCATGCCGACGATGCCCGGATCGATAATCGCTCCCATCGCCAGGTCGCCGCGCGCACGAAGGTCGATCACGCTGTCGCCCAGTGCGAAATCGCCACCGACAAGCGTCGTCATCGAATACGCCGTCAACGGATTGATCGGTCGCGGATCCGACCCGCCATCGTTGCGAAAGTTTGTCGCGACCAGGCTGCCGAAATCGCCGGTCGCGATGTCGATCCGTCCACGCAGGTTCACGAACTGATTGCCGCCGGTACCGATATCGCCTGCCTTCACCGACAGCACGCCACCGCCTGTCTGCACCAGACTGCCATCGGCCATCACCCGGCCACTGCCGCCGACGGCGACGACGACGCCGCGACCTGCATCGCCGATCGTGCCACCCGCTTGCAGCGTGACATTGCCGCCGCCGAGCGTGCCGAGACCGGAGAATGCAGATAACCCCAACGACTGAATGCTGGGGTCGCGGATTTGATCGTACGTATAGCTGCCGAAATTGATCCCCCAGGCCGTCCGCTGGCCGATCTCGGAGCCGCCCTGGCGCCACAACCAGGAGCCGATCTGGGTCGATCCCGGCCTCAGCGTTCCCTTGACGTCGCCCTGCGTCACAAGCAGGAAATCGCCGCCGTGTTCGGGGTAGTACAACCGTTCCGGGCCAAGTGTCGGTTCATAGTTGGCGTTGTCGGAGCCAAGCAGGGTGCCGTCGGTCAATCTGCCTCGGGCGAGGTTGTAGGGATCATTCGCCGCCGTCCCGGTCTCCCTGACCGCGGTGCCGGACGTGTAGACGCCGAACGGGGATTGCTGGTCGTAATTGCCGCCGGCAAGAATTTCGAGATCACCGGTGCCGGTGCGCAGGACGCTGACGCCGACCGTCGTCGGCTTGTTGATCGTGACGTTGAACGGATCGTTCAACACAACATTGCCAGATCCGGCGAGCGCGCCGGCGGTCTGCAGCGATCGACTGTCGGCGCTCGCAAGATCGGCGCCGCCCACCAGCCGGAATGACCAGGATTGCGTGCCAGGTGCGAGCATCGGGGCGATCGCCCAGGCCTGGCGATCGCCGGGCCCGATCAGATTGACGTTCAACATGTTGGCCGGCAGCACCGTGCCCTTGGGAAGCGGCGTATCGGCAGCGAATGTGTACCCCCCGAATACATAAAGGCTAGCACCCGCCGGCAGCCTCAGCGGCTGGAGAACCAGACTGTTGAACGTATTGATGAAGGCCGGCCCGGTAAAATAAACGCCTTTTTCGAACACGGTGCCGGCCGGAAATTCCGTGTTGGTCAGCAACGTATCACCTGGATTGTAGGTCCTATCCGGCGTGATGATGTGCCCGCCATTCAGCTTCCTGGTCTGAACATTGGGTCCTCTGACGGTGTAGTCCTCCGCCAAGGTGACCGTGGCGGGCAGCGGATGTGCGGCACTCGGGCTCAGCTTGACCGTGCCGTCAGCGAGATTGAGCTCCATGTTGACTGTGGCACTGGTCGGTATGGTCGATCCACTGCCGATGACCACACCATCGGTCGTAACGGTGTAGGGGGACGTCAACGTGCCCGTGGCAATCACCGTCACCGCATCTGGCGAAGCGGGCGGTGGCGCGAAACCATCATTGATGCTGCCGTTGATCTTGAGATCGCTCGCGGCGCGCACCACGAGCACGCCCGGCTCGCCGGAGCCGCGCACCGCCGGATCGGCATTCGGCCCGTAGCGGTAACCGGAGAAATCCAGATCGCCCTTGGTCGACAGGCTGCCATCGGACGTGATGGCGACGCCCGGCCGCAGATGGAAGGCGGAACCATAGGCCGCGAGCCCGGAAAGGCGGTTCTGCAAGTCGCTGTTCTGAAGCGCGGCGTTGATGAACTGCGTGCTGTCGACATGCAGACTATCGAGATAGGCCTGATCGATGATGCTGCCGCCCGGAAGGTCGTAGGTGCGGAAACCGTTCAGCGCGATGCTGCTCGCACCGCGAATATTGAGCGGGCCGCGCGCGTCGATCGCGATATCGTTGGCGCCCGCACCATCGCCGCCGGCGCCGCCGCGGCGCGGCGCGCTGAGCTCCAACTTGCCGCGCGCGACGCCGTCCGGCGACGTCATGTCGATGGTCGCGCCCGCGGCCAGCGTCATGGTACCGTGCGTGGTGGTGAGTTCGACACGCGCCGTGTTGTTGGGTTCGATCGCCGCCCCGTAGCTGTCGGTCTGGAGCACGTTGCCATGGACATCGAGCACGGCATTCGACGCGAGACTGAGATCGCCACTCGCGGACAGGCGGATGGTGCCGGGCTTCGCCCCGCTGGCGTCGATCCTGCCGTTCACCGCGAGGCTGCCCTGATCGACCGAGACCGTGACATAGCGCGCCTTGACGCCATCACCGACGACGAGGCTGCCCTGGCGGAGATCAAAGCTGCGGGCGTAGAAGAAACCGGCATCGTTGAGTTTGGCGTTCAGCGCGGCGAACTCACCGAAATTCTGTGCCGCTACCGTGAACTGGCCGCTGTCAAAATCGCCCGTCGACGATCCCCTGAGCGCACCGGCGAACGAAACCTGCCCATGGGCGGCGTCGATGGCCTTGGCCGAGATCGAGCCCGCCGCGTTGTTCACGGCCGAGACATCGATCACCGAGCCCGCGTTCTGAATGATGTTGCCGTTGGTCGAGCTCAGGATGAGATCACCGCCCCAGCTGAACTTGGTGACGTCGAAGAAAGCGATGCCGCGACCGGAGAGGTCAATGGTCGCGTTGGCACCGAGCACGACATCGTGCGTCGCATTCAGCGTCAGCTTGCCGGAGGGTAAGGCGAAAGCGGTGTCGAGAAAGACGCTGTCGCCAGTGAAAGAGAGCGTGCCGCCGAGATCCGTCACGCCGTGCGTATCGGCGGAAGCCGCCCCTGCCGGCGCGATCAGACGCAAGGCAGCGCCCGCGCTGACATCGAGCTTGGACCCATTGCTCGCCGTGATCAGCGGGGTCGCGATGGTGAGCGTGCCGCCCTGCACCGCGCCGGTGCTGTCCTGGCTGAGCCCCACCGTCAGCGTGCCGTTGCTGTTCGAGATGACACGCTTCGCCGCCGTGAGCGTGACATCGGAGAAGCCTAGCGCCAGGCGGCCCAGCGTTGCGCCGTCGGTCGGCTTGCTCAAAGATGCGTCGAAGCCGAACAAGATTTCGTTGGCCGTGATGGCGAGATGCCCCGATCCGGTGCCGGGCCCGCCGGGCAGGACGGCGCCGGGCGCCTGGTTTCCGTATGGGCTCGCGACAGTGCCGCTGCCCGTGCGGATGCCGTTCCAGACCAGCGTGTCGGCGGTGATGCGGGCCGTGTCGCTCGCGGAGCCGAGGCCATAGATGGCCGGCGTATTGAGAACGAATTTGAGAGAATCGGACGAAGACCCGCCCTGGCGCGTGGTGTCGAGGTCGACGCTTCCGATCAGATTGAAGGAGCCACTTGCCGTGATGATGAGTTGCTCGAGCGCGGGCGTGCCCGCAGTCGTAGAGGGCCGCAGCAGCTTGTCGAGCACGCCTTGGGTGAGATTCCAGCCCGTTGGCAGTTGGCCCGCCGCCTGCGCCGCGGCGAGCGCGGCCTCGGTGCCGACATTGACCTGCTCCTGGGTGACGTTGAGGTAACGCGCGCCGAAATTGACGTCGCCCATGGTGAGCCCGCCCGGCGCGGCGAGTACCACACTGCCGTTGGTGAGGAGCGAGGCACCGCTGGCGATGCTGATCTTGCCGGGTCCGACGGCATCCAGGAATTGGAACCAGCCATTGGCGACCGCGAGCACGGCCGGACTGTTTGCGGGATCTGCGGACGAATAAGGACCGATGTTCGAATAGACGTAGCCGAGCGTCGAATCCACGATCCCATTGCCCAGTCCACGCGTATCGATCGTCGCGCCGCCCGACATGCCGATGGTTTTGGCGACCAGGAAAACCTGGCCGGCACGGATGGTGGCGCCGTCGAGCAGATTGACGGCCGCGGTTCCCCCTGCGTCAAAATAGATCTTGGCGCCGGTTCCCGGATTGTCCTCCTTGTAGAATGTACTCGTGCCGCCCAACAGCAGCGTCGGTGCCTTGAAGGCATTGACGTCGTCGCTCGATACGGACGTATGTCCGGCAATCGGCGCAGCCCCTGACGCCGTGATGTCGAGCACGGCAGGACCCGACGAGCCGAGCAACGGCCTGACGATCAATGCACCGTCAATGCCGCCGTTGGCGCCCTCGAACGACGCGGTGCCGGCGAAGGACAGCGATTTGCTACCATCAAGCGGCGTGCGAAGACCGATTTCGAGTACCTTGCCATCGTCCGGCAGGCGGGGCCGGAAGCCACCGAACTTGGCTGCCTGCGCACGTGCGAAATCGGCATAGCTGGTCTCGTTGTACTGCGAATAAGACCGCATAGTCTGGCCAGCGGTGAGGATCACCCGCGTCGGCAACGTGTCCAGGATTGCCGTATTGGCAACTCCGAGATAGCCCGACGTGACGACGGAGCCGTTGCCTGCCGCCGCCGAGGCCATCATGGTTGTTCCGGTCGCGCCAAGCTCGACGCGATAACCGCCCGGCAGCAGCGCATAGCTCGAGGGCAGCAGCGTGTAGGTGCCCGCAGGCAACCCCGGCACGCCCGTGGACAGCGTGATCTGCTGGCCGATCGCAGGATCGCCTGCGCCATTGCTCGCGATCGCCGGAGCATAGTTCGCCGCGTAACCAGGCAGGATGGCGTAGACCTTGTTGCCGGTCGCACTGTAATTGTTGATCGGGTTGGCGTTGACGAGTACCGTCTTCAGCACATCGACCGAGCCACCCCGGCCGGAGATGAAACCCGCGCCGGTCAGCGTGCCGCCGCCGGTCAGATCGATCACGGCTCCGGCCTCACCCACGAACGATGTGGCACCGATCGAAACGCCGCTCGCGATCTTTGTATTGCCCGAAGTATCGACAATCGAGGCGCTCGCCAGATTGAGCAAGGTGCCGTCCGCACCTTGATAGGTGATGCCGTCCGAAGTCCCGCCGAACGGCATGATCAGGCCGGCAGCGCTCGCGGAAGTGATGCTGCCGCTGCGGAACGTGACGTGTGGATCGGGTAAACCATTGGCATACGCTTGAACGTAATTGTCGAACCAGATGCGCCCCAGCGGCGCGCGAACGACTCCACCCTGGTCGATGTTCGAGGCAATGAAGACCAGTTCGCCAAAGACCGAAGCCGGCACCGTCGGCGTCGCGTCGTCATTACGGCGGATGACGAGACGGGCATACGGATCGTAGCCGGTAGCCACCCCGTCCGGACGAAGCCCAACAATGATGGTCGCGACTGCGCCGCTCAAGGGATAGATCTGGTCCGCGGTCAGCGCGAGGTTCTCGACATCGAGACCGCCATTACCGAACCGGATGTCGCCCGTGCTCTGCAAGGTGACCTGGTGAAAGCCGCGCGCATCGACGGGGAGATTGACGGGACGTCCAAAATTCACGTCTCCGCTGCCTTGACTGCCGGTGGCTCCGAACTGGACCTTGCCATAGACGTCGATCAGATCGCCGGAGATCGTGAAACTGCCGCCGTCCGACGGATTGCGGACGTGAAGATCGTTGATCCCCGGGGAATAACCCACTTGCGCTTGCGCCTTTGCCGCGTCGTAGACGCCACCGAGGCGAACATAGGATGCGGACAGGCGTATTGTGCTGTTTGGTGTATCGGGCGCGGCGGCAATGACGCCGCTGGACAGGTGCAGGCTGCGCGACAGGCTGAGATCAATATTGCCGTCAAAGATGAGAAGATCGCGCGTGTAGAGCGAAAGCGATCCAAAGCCGCCCTTCTGGATCTGGTCGACGCCGATGACCGCCCGTCCGAATTGCATGGCCGGATCGGCCTCGCCGGGCAGCAGATCGGCGCTCAGGCCACTGCCTGGGGCGCTCTGCACCAGCCTGATATCGCGCGACCGCTGGAAAGCCGCGGGCAGATCGCCTACGGCATAGGGCGCGTTCGCGTTGGGCTGCCCCGTTGCATAGCCGCGACTCGACATGGTCAGGTTCAGCGTCCCGCCGGAGGCGCCGCTGCCACCGGCCGCTGCGCGCATGGTGCCGTCCAGCGCCATGCCGAAACTTGAGTACAGCGAGATGGTCCCGCCGTCGCTCGCAGCAAATGTCGGGATATAGGTCCTGCCGTTCTGGACCTGGACCACCGCAGAGGTACCCGACGCATCGATCAACGCGCCCGGCCGAACGATCACGAAGGCATCACTGACCACGGGATAACCGTCGGAGTTGAGCCCTCCAGTGCCGCCGATGCTGATCGTTCCACCATCCGGCACCGCTGCGTAGGAAACCCCGCGCTCGTCGCGCCCCACCGCATCGCGGGCCGAGACATCCAGCACCGCGTCGTCGCCGATCCAGATCGAGCGCGTCAGGCCGAACTCGCCGTAACCCATATTGTACCTGGTGTCGCCGGTGGCGTCCTGCAGGCTCGTGATCAGGATATTGCCGGCGGGCGCCTTGATCGTGCCGTCGATCACCGTCTGACGATTGGCGTAGATCGAAACCGAACGCCCCGGATCGACGTTGATCGATGCGCCCTTCGCCAGCGTGAAATCATGCAGGCTCCAGAATGTCAGATCGGCACCGGCACGCTGCGTGGCGCCATGCGTGAACGAGTTGATTGTAAATTTGGGTGGCGTCCACAGTTCCGCGGCATCCGTGACGAGGCTGCCGCTCGGCGCGGTGTAGCTGCCCTGGGTGAAGCGATAGACCGGCACCTCGGCGTCCACGCGCGTGCCTTCGCCGATCTGAATGCCGGTGTTGCTGCTGATGTTGTAGGCCGTGAAGCCGGACTGGAAGATCGCGGGATCAAGCACCAGCGCATCGGCCACGGCCGCGCCGATCGCGATCTGCTGGCCCGCGTTCAGCGTCAGCGTTCCGCCGCCGGCAAAGCCATACGCGCGGATCGTGCCATCGAGGATGAGCGGATTGGTGAAGAATTGCGTCCAGGCGAGATGCGAATAGTCATTGGCGACCAGGCTGACATTGCCGCCCTTGCCGCCCTTGGTCTTGCCGGTCGCCAGGATGGCGGCGCCCGATGACACGTCGATCAGCGACCCGCGCGCAAGCGTGATGCCGCCCGTCGTCGAAACCGTGAAGTTGCCGCCATCCACATGCGCCTGCCCGGACACATCGGCTCCTGTCAGTCCGTTGCTCCACAACCCGCTGAGATCAACGGCGACGTTCTGGCCGATCGTGACCTGCGACTTGCCGTCCGCGTCGCGAAGCGCCCACCATTGCTCGTTCTGGTTCTGGCCGAACACAGCATGCATCAGATTGGTCAGCGCGATGCTGCCGCCATGCGCCGTGACGTTTGCGCCGAGTTCGACATGCGGCGCCGCGAAGATCACCTGTGCGCCGGGGGCGAGTTCGAGCGGCGCCTCGACGAGGATCTCCTTGCTGCTCGCAAAGTTGAGACCGCCCAGCTTGGCGGCGTTGAGCGTGTCCGAATTGAAGAATGCGGTCCCGATGCGATCGTCGGGCAAGACCGACGTGACGTTCAGCGCCTCCGATATCTCAGGCGTCCGCCCGAAGGCGACCCGCGCGGCGGATGCACCGGTGAGACCCAGCCCCGAATAGCCGCCGAGCGCGAGCTTGCCCTGGAGCGGGGCAACATTCTGAGACAGCTTGTAGCCGTCGGTGACGCCGTCCGGCCGAGCCGTCGTCTGGCGTGAGCCGGTGACGACATCGGCGACGATGTCAGCTTCGAAGACTGACGTCGGCGTCGACAGCACGAGAGAGCCGGCGTCGCGGCCGATGGTGTAGCCGTCTTCCCAGCGGGTCGTCACGCGGGCCTTGCCGAACGGGCTGGTCCAGACTTCGGTCAGATTCGGTGCAACCTTGCCGCCGAGCTTGTGCTCGCGAATGAAGCCGGCGCCGGGGCCGTAGAACTGCATGTCGGCGCGGGCCTGCCCGACGCTGTAGAGACGACCGTCCGAGCCAAGGAAATTGGTGGTCCTGATATAACCGCCCTGGTAGCTGACCGAACCGCCGGAGACGTCGAACACCGCCCCCTTCTGCGCCACGACTTCCTGCGCCGACAGCGTGACGGTGCCGCCAACCGCGGCCCATTCGCCGATCCGGTGGGCGGTATTGGCGAGATAACCGGAAACCTCGAGCAGGCCACCCGGCGTGTAATAGCGGTCGGTCGCATAGCCGCCGGTGCCCGCGGGCACCAGCACCAGGTCGCGGGCATCGATCCAGACATCCGCGTTCTTCAGATTGTCCCGATCACGATTGGCCGGCGAGTCGCGCAGTTCGTTGCCCTGTACGTTGATCAGGAGGTTGTTGGTCGACATCGGCAGCATCACGCCGCGTACACCCGAGACGTCGATGACGGACCCGCTTTCGGCGAAGACGCGGTGGCCGGCACTGACCGTTACCTGACCGCCCTGTGCCTGCGTGGTCGAGCCCTCCCTGAAATTGACGGTGCCGCCGCTGACGATCTCGATACGGCCCTGGTCGAGCCGGTCGGAAAGCTGTGAAAGATTGTCGAACTGGGCGTTGGCGACCGGAGCGTGGGCGAAGGCCTTGGAATCGGCGACCAGTTGGCTGCGTTGGCTGTCGAGCGCGGTCTCGCTGCTGTCGAGCTCCGGCAGGATCGTGGTCAGACTGCCGCTGCCGAGCGTGACGCTGCCCGCTGCGTCGGACGCGGCGTTCAACAGGTGGATGGTGCCACGGGTGTTGACCGAGCTGGTGGCGACCAGCACGCCATCCTGGGTGATGCTGCGGCCCGCGAGCGTGATGTCGCCTTGCTGGGCGAAGATCAGGCCGGTATTGCCGACCGCGGCGATCGCGTCGCGCACGATCGGCGAGATTTCGTTGCCGCGCGTGGTCGATCCCTGGTTGGCATCCGTGCTGTAACCCGGCCGCAGCAGAAAGTCGTTGCCGGCCGCGAGTTGCACCTGGCCGCGCGGCGCGGTGATCGAGCCGGCATTGCTGACCTCGGTCCCCATCAGCAGGACGAAGCCGCCGCCCTGCGTCACCGAGGACGGCGGGTTGGTCGAGATCAGCGCGCCGGCCTCGACCCTGACCGCACCGCGGGCATCGGTGAAGCTCGGCACGTATTGGCCGCTGGCCTGCTGCGAGTAGATGCCGTTTCTGAGGAACTGGGTGTCCGTTATGTTGGCGGTCGAGGCGATCAGCGCGCCGACATTCACCTGGCTCGCACCGCCGAAGATGATGCCGTTCTGGTTGATCACATAGACCGCGCCGTCGGCCTTGATATTGCCGAGGATCTGGCTCGGCGCCGTGCTGCCGACCACGCGGTTGAGCGCCACCCAGTTCGCATTGCCCTGCTGGTCGAAGGTCAGCGTGGTGCGCGCGCCGACGTTGAACGAATTCCAGTTGAGGATTGCCTGCGGCCTGGTCTGCGCGATGCCGACCTGGGTCTGGCCGGCGGCGTCGACCGCCTGGGTCGGCGCATTGGCGCCCTGCCAGCCCGGCGCCGCCTGCAGGCCGCCGGGCGCGAGGCCATTGGGCACCGCGACCTGCGGCAGCGTCACCGAACGCTGCGAGGTCTGGGCCGCGCTGCGCGCAGCGTTCTGCAAGCCCTGGATCGCCTGGATGGCGCGCGTGGCCCGCGCCATCGCATCCTGGCCTTGCTTGGCGGCCGCCGCCGCATCCTGCGCGGCCGACTGCGACGCCGCCATCGCCGCGGCGGAGGGCGACACCGTCCAGCTCGATCCGAACGGGCGTGCAACCACCGGTGCGCTGGCCAGAAGCGCCACGACACTGACGCTGCCGAACAATGTGGTGCGAACGGTCGCGCGGGACAGGGACCTGGAGGGGCGGGAAACCATGGGATCGCTTTCTTGCGCCGGGCGACAACAGCCGAACATTTCGCGTCTCGGCACCAGCACCGAGACCCTCGCGGCTGAGACGATCCCGAATGGCTCGACCCGCACGCCCCGGTCGGAATTTTTTTGCAGCCCTGCGCGCCTCTGCTCAGCTCAGCAGCACAATGCCGCCGGGAAGTGTTTTCGCCTTGACGCCAAAGGCCTGCTCGATCTGCACGAGAACCTCGTCGATCCGGTCGATATGGAAGCGGCCATTGATCAGATGGGCGTTCAGCTCGGCATTGACGATGAAGATCCGGCCCGATCGGTACCTGTTCACCTCTTCCACCACCTTGGGCAGCGGCGTGTACCGGAAGATCAGCAAACCCTCTTGCCAGGCCGCTTCGACGGCCGGATCGATCGTGACGGTGTCGCTCATGCGCCTGTCGTCATAGGCGATCTGTTGCCTTTCACGAACAATGCGGGCATTTCCCTGGTGCTCGACGCGGACCTCGCCTCCGAGACAGGTGACGCGGACCTCGGCCCCGAGATAGCGCACGTCGAACGAGGCCTGCGTTGCAACCGTTTGGCCACTCGACGCAATCACCGTCACCGGTCGCGACACCTGCGGGGTCGTCGCGATCGATGCCTGTCCGGTGATCAACTCGATCCGGCTACTGTCGCCATGGTCCGGGCGCAGCGCGATGCTGGTCCGCGTATCCAGGTTGATCGACACGCTGTCGTTCAGTGCAAGCTTGCGCTGCTCTCCGGCACCCGTCCGGTAGTCCGCCGCGAGCTCGGACCATGACGGCCAGAGCGCAAGCGGGGGACGCAGCGCCACTGCCCCCGCAGCCACGGCGGCGGTCGCAAGGCCGCCGCGAAGCACCCGCCGGCGGGTCATCACGCGCCTTGCTTCGCCATCGAGCAACACGCCAAGCGATGCAGGGTCATAGCGGAGGTTATGGCCGGCGCTACCGACCGTCTCCCAGAGCTTGCTCGCCTTCGCGAACGCAATGGCATGGGCTGCGCTCTGTCGGCGCCACAGCTGGAATGCGTCGGCGTCCTCGACCGTCGCGTCTCCGGACGTCAAGCGCCTGACCCAGGCATGTGCTTCCCGCTCCATCGCGCCGAGGCCCATCGTCGATTTACCGCCTTTGCTCGTCATGCAGACTTGCCTGCCTCGCAGCGCACCCGGCCTCCGCAGCCGGGTCGTCCGCTTGTCCATTTGACGTTCGCCATCGCCATGAACCGCACAATTATTTTCCGAGCTTTCGCGCGCAGTGTTCCTGGGCGAGGCGAAGCTCCTTCTCGACCAGACGCAATGAGACCCCCAGCCGGCTGGCAATTTCCCGCTGCGGCATGCCCTGGAGACGTGCCGCCAGCAGGATGACCCGGCGGCGCGGCGTCAGTTCGGCGATCGCCTTCTCCAGGGCCTCGATCTCGAAACGGGCCTCCGCAATCTGACTCGGCCCCGGCGCGTCGTCCACAAGATGGAGCAGATCCTGAACCTCGTTGTGCGCGAGACGCCGTTTTTCGGCCCGCTGCCGGTCCATTGCGACGTTGAAAGCCATCCGGAACAGATACGCGGCCGGGCTTTGCACCGCCCCCGCCACTTCGGCCCGGCCGAGACGCACATAGGTGTCCTGCAACGCATCGCCGGCGAGCTCCGCCGATCCCAGACGACGGCTCAGCCGCTGCTTGAGATCGTCGTAACGGTCAGCCAGGAAGCTGCGGAGCATGGTCCGGTTTGCGTCGCTCATCGCAGCACGCTCAGTTTACCTCGCCGCTGGTACGGATTGCGTCGATCCCGGCGCAGTCCTGCGTCTGTTCCGACGGGCGCGGCGCGACGACCATGGTGAGGGGTTGCGAGATGCCCGGCGGCGGCACGTCCTTGATTCTCAATCCGCGCAGCGTCGTCTCGATCGCGCTATCGACGCGCGCATCACCCGTCTTGCCGAGAAGCCTGGTCTGCTGGACGGCGCCCGTCGACGCGATCCAGAACTGCACCGCGATCCGATAGCGGCCCGGCCGCAACAGGCTGTCCCTGCAGAAGGCGTCCCGAACGCGCTCCTGCACCTGCGCATAGTAACGGGCGCGGATGACCAGATCGGCCTTTTTCGGATCGATGTCGGGCGCCGCCGGCTGCCCGGCCGCCGGAGACGAGGGCACGATCACCACCGCATTCTCCGACGTCAGACGGCCGACCAAGCCGGTTCCGTCGAGCAGGACCTGCAGCGCATCCGACGGCGCGAAATCGCCCCTCACCTCGCTTGAGCGCCGGCCGGTCGCAAGCCGCGCATCGTAAAGCACCTCACGCCGCGCCGTGGCGCCGTAACGTTCCAGCGCGGATGTCAGAGGCTGAGATGGAATATCGAACGGCATGCGCGGCGCAGACGCGTTCGTATTCTCCTGTCCCGCCGCGAGGTCGGCACTGGCGCCCAGCATGCAAAGCCAGATCAGAACGTATAGCCGACAAGCATCTGAGGGGCGCCCCGCCCGGCCCCTCGAAAGATATCCAATACTCATCGTGTCCGCGTCGATTGTTCCCAGGCGGGCCGCTGTGTCCAATCTGCAACGTTAACGTCGAAGTGTGACAGCGGTGCGTAGGCGCAAGAGGAAGACCTGAGCCGGCCCCGGGGACGGCGGTCCCCATTATTTCTTCAGTTCCGCATAGAGCTGCATCACCCGGTGCGGCAGCACCTCGATGCGCGGCACCCGGAGGGCATGGCGCGCGCCGAACATGCGATCGAGCTGGGGAAACCTGTCCTCACCGATACCGAAGGCAAAAATGTCGACGCCGCGCCGCCGCAATTGCTGCGCAGCCCGGCGCGCATCCTCGACCAGATATTGCGGGTCCGGGACGTCGACATCGGACGGCTCGCCATCGGTGAGGACCAGCAGCACCTTGCGGAATGCGCGTCGTTCCGCGAGGTAGCCCCCGGCATGGCGCAAGGCCGCGCCAAGCCGGGTGGAATGGCTGCTGCCGAGCCCGGCGAGACGCGAACGCACGACGGCATCCATCGGCTCCTCAAAGCCCTTGATGCGCAGATAACGCACGCGCTCGCGGCCGTCGGAGCTGAAGCCATGCACGGCGATCGCGTCATTGGCGGCCTCGACCGCCGCTGCCATGATCGCGGCCGCCTTGCGCTCGACATCGAGAACGGCGCGGCCACGGCGGTCGCGGTCAGCAGTCGATTGCGACAGGTCGAGCAGCAGCAGAATGGCAAGATCGCGCGGCCCCGGTGCATCGCGCTGGTAGACCCTTGGTTCGCTGATGCTGCCAGCGCGACGCTCGATGGTCAGGGCAATCGCCGCGTCGATGTCGAGCGCCTCGCCGTCGCGCTGCCCCTTGTGCCTGATCCGGCGGCCGATCGACGCGTCGCGGGTCAACCGCGTGATCCAGCGGGTCGTCTCGGTGTCCGTCGGTAGCTCAAACGGCTGCGCGGAGACGGCCGCATCGGCCTCCAGGATCGTTGTCCAGTCCGCTCGCTCGGCCCGCGCCGCGTAATCCCATTCCGGATAGGTCGCGACCGGAAATCCGTCGAGCAGCGTCACCGCGGCGGCCTTGGCACGCAGCGTCTCGTCGGGTCTTGCATTGTCGTCGGTGGACTGTCCATCGGCGTCCTCGCGACGCTCTACACGCACGGAATCGACCGCAAGTTCGATGGTCTCGGTCGGGCTGTCCGGCTGATCGCCAAAGTTCCACAGCGCCAGATTGTCGTCGCGGTACGCCGGTTCGACGACATAGCTCTTGGCGTTGAACTGCAGCCGCATCTGCCCGATGTCGTTGCCGAGCAGCCCGCCGATCTCGCGGCTGATCGCCGGATCCGTCCAACGCTCGGCGGCAGCGGCAAACAGCTGTCGTCCCTTGCCCACCCACGCATCCGGATCACGATAGTCCGGATCGATCAGCGCCCGCGCCAGCCGCATCATCAGTCCCGCCGCGGTTGCCTGACCGGAGGGCGTCGCGCTGTGAAACGGCAGCCAAAGTCGCCGCAGCCCGGGCATCTCGCGCAGCGCCAGCGTCTCGACCCGGGCATCCTCGATCAGCGAGACCAGCGCGAGCTGCAACGCCTTCAGCCGCCCCACGGGAAAGCGGACGGTGGAGTGCACAAGATGCGCTCCGGCATGCGCGACCGCCGCGAGATAGGTAAAGTCCGCCGCCTCACCCTCGAAGCCGGGAAGGGTCTCCGGAAGACCGATGAAGCCGGCAGCGAGCGAGGTGCGCCGCGGCACCGGCGTCGGTGCCATGGCAAGCTTGCGGAAGCGCGGCTTTCTATTCCACAGCGCAAGCGTCGTCGCCGCGAGGCGCTTCTCCAGCCGTGCAAAGTCGTCGCCGGTCCGTCCCACCGCGAACAGCCGCGCTGACAACGGATCGTCGAGCGCGAAATAGGCGCGCCGGCGCGACGCGCGGCCGCCGCTTGCGCGCAAGCCGGCCGAAACCCAGGCGGAAAAGTCCGCGCCGCCGGCATGCGCCAGCAGCGGCTCCAGCCGGCCGATCGCAAGGCTCACCGATTCCGGGCCAGCATCGGCGAGTTGGCCAAGCGCAGCGAGCACGGCGGTGAGGTCTCCAGCACCGGCAAGCCGCGGCAGCACCTTGGACAATTCGGTCAGCAACCCATGAGCGGCGCGGCTTCCCGCGCCGCGGCCGATATCGCCGGCGGCGTGCCCGATCGCGATCAGATCGGCGGTCGATCGCTGCGCCGGCCATTGCTCTGACAGCCGCAGAAAGCCCAGAACCACCGCATGGCCGAGATTGGCACCGAACAGGTCGTGGACAGCCTCATCCCAGGCCGCGAGGTGATCGATTGCCCCTGCGCGCTGCAATGCGGCCCGCGCCGCCAGTACGGCCGAGCCGATCTCGTCGTGGCCGCGCAGCAGTGCCGCAAGCCGGCGTCCGGACCGGAAGCTATCGAGCGAACTGATTTGCGCGACCGCCACCTGCGAGCGTCCATTCACGCAGAGGCCGAGATCACGTCGCGCAGCGTGTTCCTGGTGTCCGCGTCATCGGTCAAGGGCACGACGATCGTGGTCTCGCAGGCCTTCTCGAGGCTGATGCCGCATCCGATCAGGCGGCCGGCATTGACCAGCATGCGGGTCGAGGCGCCTTCGTCGAGCCCCTGACCTTTCAGATTGCGGCTGTGCTGGGCGATCCTCACCAGGAGATCGGCGAGGTTCGGTTCGATGCCGGCCTCGCGCGACACCACCTCGGTCTCTGCCGAGCGGTCGGGATAGCCGAAATCCAGCGCCGCGAAGCGCTGCTTGGTCGATTCCTTGAGGTCCTTGATCGCGCTCTGGTAGCCCGGATTGTAGGAAATCACGAGCTGGAAGTCGGAATGGGCGTGGATCAGCTCGCCACGCTTCTCCAGCGGCAGCACGCGGCGATCGTCGGTCAGAGGATGGATCACGACAGTGGTGTCCTGACGCGCCTCGACGATCTCGTCGAGATAGCAGATCGCGCCGAGACGCACGGCCGTGGTCAGCGGGCCGTCGCTCCACACCGTCCCTTCCGCGTCAAGCAGCCAGCGCCCGACCAGGTCCGCCGCGGTCATGTCCTCGTGACAGGCGACCGTGATCAGCGGGCGGCCGAGCCGCCACGCCATATACTCGATGAAGCGGGTCTTGCCGCAGCCGGTGGGGCCTTTCAGCATCACCGGCATGCGGCTCGCATAGGCTGCACCGAACAGTTCCACCTCGTCCTTGAGCGGCCGGTAATACGGCTCCTCGCGGATGCGGTACTGGTCGAGCAGCAAAGCGGGATTCGACAAGCTCACGCCTCCCATGATCGCGCAGGCAGCCGTTCGCAATCGTTCGAACTCACGATGCGAGCAGTTCCTTGAGCTTACCATCGATGAAGGCGACATCGACCGGATTGGTCCCCGGCCCGCCCGCGAAGTGGCCCCAGATCGACGGCACCGGCACGAACTTGGCGTTCGGCATGTTGGCGACCTCGTTCTCGCTGTCTTCAGGCGGGAAGTAGAGGTCGGTCTGCCCCGGCATGACATAGGTCTTGGCCTTGATCGCCCGCAGCGCGGCCTTGAAGTCGCCGTTGTAGATCTCGTTGGCGCTGATGTCGCCGTTCTGCCAGGTCCACAGCATGGTGAGCAGATTGTTGGGGTCCTTCGGCAGGAAGAAGCCCTCCCAGAACGCCACCAGGAAATCCTCCAGCGACGAATAGCCCATCGTCTTGATGTCGAGCTGCTCGCGATAGAACGCCTGCGAAAAGCCCCAGCCGGCATAGACCCGCGCGGCGGCGCGCAGGCCACGGGCCGGCTTGTCGGTGTACCAGCCCTCCTTCCACGCGGCGTCCGCCGTGAGCGCGGCCTTGACGCCTTCGAGGAACACGTAATTGTGCCGCGAACATTTCGCCGAGCCGCAGAACGGCGCCAGCAGATCCATCATGTCGGGGTAAAGCGCGCCCCAATGGAACGTCTGCAACGCGCCCATCGACCAGCCGACCACCAGGCGGATGTGCTTGATGCCGAACTTCTCGGTCACCAGCCGGTGCTGGGCGCGCACATTGTCATAGGCCGTCACCTGCGGAAACCGCGGTCCATTGTAGGGCTCCGGCGTGTTGCTCGGCGACGACGACAGGCCGTTGCCCAGCATGTTCGGAATGATGATGAAGTATTTCGCGGGATCGAGCGCCATGCCCGGCCCGATCAGCCATTCATTGTCGTAGTGCTGGCCGGAGTACCAGGTCGGATAGACGATCACGTTGTCCTTGGCCGCGTTGAGCTGGCCAAACGTCTTGTAGGCGAGCTTGCAGTCGCGGAGGGTCGCGCCGCGCTGCAAAGTCAAATTGCCGAGATCATAAATCTGATAGTCGACGCTCATTGATGTATCCTTCTTGCTCGATTGAGCTGATCGCTTACGCCGGACGCGCCACCTTTTCGGTCGAAGACTCCACCCGCGCGATCGCGCCGTACACGATGCCGGCGACCAGCGCGGCTGATATTGCAGTGGACAGCCCAGGCATCAGGTTTTCAACCGCAAAAGCGCATAGCGACCCGATGCCCCAGGCAATGAACGGCTTGGCACGCCAGTCGACATCCGCACGCGCCTCGGTGCGCAACAGATACTGGTCGACCAGGATGATCGCGCCGATCGGCGGCACCAGAATGCCGAGCAGCGACAGCCACTGGATGAAGAACGCCCAGACGTTGCCCGCGGCGACGACGATGCCGATGGCGCCGAGGATCACGGCCATCAGACGCATATTGGTGCCGAGGATACGCGACCAGCCGGTCGCCGCATTGTAGAGACAGTGTGAACACACCGAGCCGAGATTGGTGTAGAGGAAGATGAAGGCGAGGATGCTGAGCCAGGTCAGCTGCTTGCCGTTCATGTAGCCGAACATGTTGTCGACGCCGAACGGATTGGCGTTCGGCACTGCGAGCGCCGCCGTCATCACGCCGCCGACCAGCATCGCCACCAGATTGGCGAACGGAAACGCGCTGAAGGTGGCGAACAGCGACGCTCCCGGGCTGGGCGCCCAGCGGTTGAAGTCCGCGGTCACCGTTCCGGCATCGATGAACAGCGCCAGCACCACGGTGAGGCCGACGCCCATCGACATGCTGGCCACGCCATTGTTGCCGGCATAGCTGAAGATCGCTGCCGCTGTCGTGGTCGAGGCCGCATCAGCCGCAACCCAGAGGCCGAGCACGACGAACAGCGGCACCGACGCCAGCCCGATATAGTGCAATCCCTTCACCCCAACGAAGGTGATCCCGATATAGAGCACGCCGGCGACGATGGTCATCGCCACATAGTTGAGGCCGTAGGTCGAGGAGATCAACGCGCCGGTGATGCCGGTCTGCACCGCGTACCAGCCGAGCAGCAGGGTCGACAGCAGGCCCGACGCCAGCACATAGCCCTTCCTGCCGAACACGATGCTGGCGATCAGCGCAAAGTTCATGCCCTTCCGCGTGCCGATCAGGCCGAGTGCGCCGACATAGGCGAACATGATCAGATTGCCGATGATCATCGCCACCAGCGCATTCTTGAACCCCATGCCCAGCACCAGCAGCGATCCGGTCATCGCGCCGGTGATGATCATCGGAAAGCCCAGCCACACCATGGTGACCGAGAAGGCGCTGCGCCGGGCGCTGATCGGCACCGGCTCGTGCTCGAATTCGTGGCCGAGAAGATCGTCGATCTGTCCTTCGGCCTGGTGAACGATACCGCTATTGGCTTCGCTGCTCATGGTAACCCCCGTTTCCCCTTGCAACAGTTTTGAGAACCGTGCCGGCGCATGTGATCGCGCCGGTACGGCCTGGTTTCTCAAATCAACGATGTGCGACCTTCTGGTTCGGGATGCCCTCGATCGGACATTCGTCGGTGCCGACCGTCGGACGGGTCATGGCCTCGACCATCTCCCGCGTGCCCTCGGGATCCGTGATCCAGTTCTTGTAGAAGGTGTACGGGCAGACGGCGTGGCCGCGGTCACCGTCGCCGGAGTTGATCAGGCCGGTGTAGCCGCGGTGCATCAGCTTGAAGAGATGGTTCTGCGACTGCATGTTGCGGCGGGCGTCGCGGATCAGCGACACCGAGAGCTGGGCGTACTGGATGCCGTTCTCCTCGGTGCCGCACTCGCCGAGCGTCCTTCCGTCGAAGCCGATCAGCGCCGAATGGCCGAAGTAGGAATAGACGCCGTCGAAACCGGAGGCATTGGCGACCGCGACGTAGCAATTGTTGGCCCAGGCCATCGACTTCGAGATCTGGATCTGCTGCTCCTTGGCCGGATACATGTAACCCTGGCAGCGGACGATCAGTTCGGCGCCGCGCATCGCGCAGTCGCGCCAGATCTCCGGATAGTTGCCGTCGTCGCAGATGATCAGGCTGATCTTCAGCCCCTTCGGCCCTTCCGAGACGTAGGTGCAATCGCCGGGATACCAGCCCTCGATCGGCACCCAGGGCATGATCTTGCGATACTTCTGCACGATCTCACCCTTGTCGTTCATCAGGATCAGGGTGTTGTACGGCGCCTTGTTGGGGTGCTCCTCGTGGCGCTCGCCGGTCAGCGAGAACACGCCCCAGACCTTGGCCTTGCGGCAGGCGTCGGCGAAGATGCGGGTCTCCTCGCCCGGCACCGACGAGGCCGTCTCGTACATCTCCTTGGAGTCGTACATGATGCCGTGGGTCGAGTATTCCGGGAAGATCACGAGATCCATGCCCGGCAGGCCGAGCTTCATGCCCTCGACCATCTTGGCGATGTTGCGCGCGTTATCCAGCACCTCGGCCTTGGTGTGCAGGCGCGGCATCTTGTAGTTGACCACGGCAACGCCGACCGTGTCCTTGCTGCTCGATATATCTCCATGCAACATGTCTCGACTCCCTTTCTTGAACGATAATTCCCGCTACACGGCCATGTGCAGCTGGATGAGATCATCGGTGAGTTCACCGATCGCGCCCTTGGCGACGACGCGTCCCTTTTCGAGCAGCGCGAAGCGGTGAGACGCACGCCGCGCGAACGCGACATTCTGTTCGACCAGCACCACCGTGATGCCGCGCTCGCGATTGAGGCGCGTGATCACGTCCTCGATCTGCTCGACGATGTTCGGCTGGATGCCCTCGGTCGGCTCATCCAGCAGGATGACCTTGGGCTGGGCCAGCAGCGCACGCGCGATCGCGAGCTGCTGCTGCTGGCCGCCGGAGAGATTGCCGCCGTAGCGATTGAGAAAATCCTTGAGCACCGGAAACAGCTCGAGCACCCATTCCTCGATGCCGCCGGCGGACCTCGCGGCGAAGGTGCCGAGCGTCAGGTTCTCCCGCACGGTGAATTTCGGCAGGATGCCGCGGCCCTGCGGCACATAGGCGATGCCGGCCTTGGCGCGTTGATAGGTGCGCAGCGGCGAGATGTCGGCGCCGTCGAGCGACAGCCGTCCGGTGACCCGGTCCATCAGGCCGAGGATGCTGCGCATCAGCGTGGTCTTGCCGACGCCGTTGCGGCCGAGCACCGAGAGGAACTCGCCGTTGCCGACCATCAGGTTGATTCCCTGCAGGGCGCGGCTGTTGCCGTAGAACGCGTCGATGTCGGTCAGCTCAAGCATGGCTGATGCCTCCCGATCCCAAATAGGCGCGCCGCACTTCAGGGTGCGCCTCCACCTCCGCGGCGGTGCCCTCGGCCAGCATCTGGCCCATATGCATCACCGAAATGACGTCGCCGATCGCCTTCACAAAACCCATGTCGTGCTCGACCACGATCAGCGTGTGCTTACCCTTCAGCCGCGCGAACAATTCGGCGGTCTTGCGGGTTTCCTGCGCGGTCATGCCCGCGGTCGGCTCATCCATCAGGATCAGCTCGGCGTCCTGGGCGACCAGCATGCCGATCTCCAGCCACTGGGTCTGGCCGTGCGACAGATAGGCCGCCGGCCGGTCGAGCTGCTCGGTGAGCCCGACCAATTCGGCCAGACGTTCGATGTCTTCGCGCCCGGAGTTGCCGACACTCCAGCGCAAATTGCCCAGCACGGAGGTGCGGCGCGCCCGTGCCACGTCAAGATTCTCGCTCACCGAAAGCTCGCGGAACACGCTCGGCACCTGGAACTTACGGCCGACGCCGGCGCGGGCGATCTCGTATTCCTCGAGATCCTGCAGCGCGGTGCCGTCAAAACTGACGGTGCCGGCGCTCGGCTTGACCTTGCCGCAGATGATGTCGAGCGCAGTGGTCTTGCCGGCGCCGTTCGGTCCGATCAGGCAGCGCAGCTCGCCCTTGCGCACGCTCATGTTGAGCGCGTTCAGCGCCTTGAAGCCGTTGAAGCTGACCGAGACGTCGCGGAGATCGAGATGCGAACTCATGTGCTGCCCTCCGTCTGGCCGACGCCTTGCGCGACGCGGCCACTGGCGGCCTGGCGGCGCTGCACGATCCAGCGCAGGATGACCTGCGCGAGGCCGGCGAGTCCTTTGGGCAGGAACAGCACGACGAGCACGAACAGCGCGCCCATCACCAGCGTCCAGGTTTCGAGAAACGCCGCGGATTCCGACAGCGCGCCCTGCATGCCTGCCACCAGCACGGCGCCGAGGAACGCCCCGACCAGGCTCTGCCGGCCGCCGACGGCGCACCACACCACGACCGACAGCGACAGCTGCACGCCGAGGAAGGTCGGCGAGGCAAACTCCATCACCACCGTGTAGAGCATGCCGGCGAGCCCCGCGATCGCCGCCGACAGCGCGAACACGAAGATCTGGTAGAGCGCGACGTCGTAGCCGAAATAGCGCACCCGGCTCTCATGATCGCGGATCGCCTGCACGATCAGGCCGGCCTTGGACTTGGTGAAGGCAAAGGCGACCAGCAGGCTGAGCAGTACGCAGCAGGCCACGAGATAGTAGGTGGCGCGGCCATAGGCGTCGAAGGCGACGCCGAAGATCTCGAGCTGGGCAAGATCGGTGATGCCGTTGAAGCCGCCGGTGTAGCTCTGCTGGTCGATGATCACGAGATTGATCACCACCATGGTGGCGAGCGTGATGATCGAGACATAGACGCCGGTGACACGTCCGCGGAACATGAACCAGCCGAGCGCCGCCGCGACCAGCGCCGGCACGATCAGGCCCGCGGCAATCGCAAAAGTCAGCGAGCGGAACGGCTCCCAGAACCACGGCAGATGCGCAACGTTGTTCCAGACCATGAAGTCCGGCAGGCCACTGGCTCCGGTGTGCACAGGGATGGTCTTGAGCTTCAGCGCCATCGCCATCGCGTAGGAGCCGAGCCCGAAGCTCATCGCCTGGCCGAGATTGAGGATCCCGCCGAAGCCCCAGGACAGCCCGAGCGATATCGTGAGGATGCCGAGCACCAGATAGCGCGCGACCTTGTTGAGCAGGAAGTCGTTGTTGAGCAACACCGGCAGCGCGAACACGATCGCACAGACGACAAGTATCGGTGCAAGCTGCGCGATCAGGCGCTGCAATCCGCTGGAAGTAATAGCATTCGACGGCATGAATCAGCGATCTGTCTCAGGCCCGCACGCGTGCGGTGAAAAGCCCTTCGGGGCGGAAACGGATGAGGACGACGATGGCGAGCAGCACGATCGCCTTGGCCACCGTGTCGTTCTGCAGGAAGGCGATGCCGCCGGAGAGCTCGCCGAGGATGAAGGCGCTCGCCACGGTGCCGGCGAGGCTCTGCACGCCGCCGAGCACGACCACCATGAAGGCATCGACCACATAGCCGGTGCCCATGTCGGGCGAGACGCTCTTGAGCGGCGACACCAGCGCACCGGCCAGCCCCGCAAGGCCTGCACCGTAAGCAAATGTCAGCGCGTAAACCCGCTTGGCGTTGATGCCGAACGAGGCGGCGACCGAGCGGTCCTGGATGATGGCGCGCAGCTTCATCCCGACCGTGGTGCGGTTCATCAGCAACCAGGTGGCTCCGAACAGCGCGATCGACACCACGAACAGGAACACCCGATACGACGATATCGGGATGCCGAACACGTTCATGCTGTCGGACAGCGCCGGCGGCAGCTGCACGTAACGCAGCTCGCTACCGACCGATAGCCGCACCGCCTGCTGCAGCATGATGCCGACGCCCCAGGTCGCGAGGATCGTATCCAGCGGCCGGTTGTTGAGCAGGCTCAGGACAAAGCGTTCGATGATCCAGCCGAACGCGGCAACCACGAGGAAGATCGGAACCAGGCTCGCCAGCAGGCCGAGCCCGAGATAGGTGTGGAACACCCAGGCGGCGTAAGCGCCGAGCATCACGAACTCGCCATGGGCGAGATTGATGATGCCCATCGACCCGTAGATGATCGATAGCCCGAGCGCGACCAGCAGCAGGATCGACCCGATGCTGAGTCCGGTGACGATTTGTTCGATGAATTGGTCCACGTCGAATCCGCTCTTCAAGGTGATCTCGTGCGCCCTGCCCCTCGCAACGATTCGCGCAAAGGGAAGCCATGGTTGCAGGTGGCTGGCCGCCGGCGCCGCACGCCGACGGCCTTCGTCAGCTCCCGTCGTCAGCTCTTCTCGACCAGGCCCTTCTCGGTGCAGGACTGCCCGGGATAGGCCGCGTAAGGCACCGGCTTCAGCCAGTCCTTGGCTTCGACCAGGATCTCGAACTGGCCGTTCGACTTCGCCTGCGCGATCTTCGGCCACAGCCAGGTGTGCAGGTTGTCCGGCTCGATCTGGACCTTGCCCTGCGGCGCAATCATGCTCTGTCCCTTGACCGCGTCGCGGATGTTCGGCGGCGTGAGGTCGCTGGTGGCGAGCTTCTCGACCGCCTGCTTGAACAGATAGGTCTGGAAGTAGCAGGCCTCAGAGACGAAATGCGTCACCTTGTCGGCGCCCCAGCGCTTCTTGTAGGCCTCGACGAACTTCTCGTTCTCCGGCGACTTGTGCACCATGAAATACGGCGCCGAGGTGAAGTGACCGGCCGCCGCCTCACCGCCCATCGCCGCGACCTCGTTCTCGGAGGTCGTCAGGCTCGCCATCGGCATCTTCTCGGGATCGAGGCCGGCAGCCTTGTACTGCCGATGCAGCGCGACCACGGAATCACCGACCACGGTGGAGAAGATCACGTTCGGCTGGGTCGAGCGGATCTTGTTGATGACGGAAGAGAATTCGGAATGGCCGAGCGGCACATATTCTTCCGCCACGACCTCGCCGCCGAGCTTCTCGAGCAGCTTCTTGCAGTAGTTGTTCTCTTCCTTCGGATAGATGTAGTTGGACCCGATCAGATAGAACTTCTTGCCGAATTTCTTGACCAGCCAGGGCACGAACTCGTCCTGCTGCTGGTTCGGCACCGCGCCGGTGTAGATGACGTTCTTCGAGCACTCGCGGCCTTCATAGAGCGTCGGATACCAATAGAGATTGTTCTGCCGCTCGAACACCGGCAGCACCGCCTTGCGGCTCGCCGAGGTGTAGGAGCCGAACACGCTGACGCATTTGTCGCCGACGACGAGCTTGCGCGCCTTCTCCGAGAACGTCGCCGGATCGGAGGCCGGATCCTCGACGATCGGCACGATCTTGCTGCCCTTGATGCCGCCGGCGGCGTTGATCTCCTCGATCGCGAGCAGCGTCGCCTTGTTGAGTGATTCCTCGATGATCGCAGTCGTTCCCGTCAGCGAGAACAGCACGCCGACCTTGATCTCGCCGCCCGCGGCGTAAGCGAGGTCGGCGTTCTTGATCCAGATATGCGGCAGTCCGGCGCCGGCAAATGCGCCAAACGCCGCGGTATTCCTCAGCAAAGTCCGCCGTGAAATGCTCATCCCTAGCTCCCTTCAGGATTGAAAAAACAAAAAGCCCTCCCGATGCGCGCTGACGCGAGCATTGGGAGGGCTTTGTTGCCGGTTGTGTCGAAGGCGGCGCTGTCGCCGCCGGCCCCGCTATTGGGGCTTACTGTTGATGATCGTAGCCAAGCAGTTCGAACGAGTCAACAATCGCCGCGGCGACTGCGCTTGCCGACACGCGACGATCCATCGCCTGTCGCCTGATGAAGCCGTAGGCTTCGGTTTCCGGCATCTGCCGCGTGGCCATCAGGATCGCCTTGGCGCGCTCCACCGTGCGCATCGAGCGCAGATTGTCGTCGAGCTTCTCGATCTTGCTGCGCAGCCGCCGCTCGTAACCGAACTGACTGCGCGCCAGCACGAGGCTGGACAGCACCGCATTCGGCGTGAACGGCCGCGGTAGCACGGCGTTCGGCGTCGCATGACACAGCGCATCGGCGTGAACCGCCTCCGTCGCCGGCAGGATCACGACCAGCGCCGAGCGCGCATCGCCGGGAATCCACGGCAGGCGCCGCGCAAGGTCGGGCGAATATTCGCAGTACACCACATCGGCGTCGGCCGGCACGCTTTCCGGCATCGGCCAAACCTGACGCACCCGCATCCGGAATCGCTGCAATTCGCGCAGCAGCATGCCGATCTGATCGTCGACCGGCGCGACCACGACCGCCGACAGATCGGCAAGCTCTTGAACCATGGTCTTGCGCCCGCCGACGTCTCGGCTCGGTGACGGCTTACGCGACATTTCGTTCATTGGGCGCTTCCTGTTTGCGTTGCACGACCATATCCGATCAGGAACGGATCCGCATGCACCGCTTCCTTCGACTGGCTGACGACGTCGAACTGTCCCTGGCGATTGGCTCGCCCGATCCGGGTCCACAGGTCGGTATGACCCGACATCGGGTTGACGGTGACTGCACCTTGCGGTGCATCAAAACTGGTGCCGAGCACCATGGAACGCAGCACCTCGGTGTCGAGCGAATTGACCTGCTCGAGCGCTTTCGCGAACAGATGCAGCTGGAAATAGGACGCCTCGGCGCACATGTTGGTCGAGATATCGGCACCGAACCGCTTCTTGAAGCGCTGCACGAACGCACTATTGGCGCTGCCCTCGACGCCCTGGAAATAGGACGCCGCCGTGACGTGCCCTTCACCGACGTCGAAGCCCATGGCGGCGATTTCGGCCTCCGTCGTGGTCAGGCTGGCGATCGGAACCTGCCTGGGATCGAGGCCGACATTGGCATAGGCCTGATAGAGGAACACGGTGCCCTCGCCGACCACGGTCGAGAAGATCACGTCGGGCTTGACCCGCTTGATGTCCTGGATGATGGGGACGAAGTCCTGCCAGCGCGCGTAGACATTGACGTAGCGCTCGCCAACCACCGAGCCGCCATTGCTCTTGAGCAATTCCCGCATCACCCGGTTGGACTCGCGCGGATAGATGTAGTCCGAGCCCACGAAATAGAACCGTGTTCCGAACGTATCCATCAGATAGCGGCACAGCGCGAGGCTGTTCTGATTCGGCGAGGCGCCGGTGTAGATGACGTTCGGCGACGCCTCGAACCCTTCGTATAGTGTCGGGTACCAAAGCAGGCCGTTCAGCCGTTCGACGACCGGCAACACCGCCTTGCGGCTCGACGAGGTGTAGCAGCCGAAGATGGTGCTGACCTGGTCCTCGACCATCAACCGTTTGGCGTAGTGGCCATAGGCGGCCGAATCCGAGCCGGGGTCGTAGGCGACGGGAACCAGTTCGCGGCCGCAGACCCCGCCCGCTTCATTGACCTCCTCGATCGCAAGCTGCGTGCCCTGATATTGGGTTTCCTCGATGACCGACATGAAGCCGGTTCGTGAAAACAGGACTCCTATCCGCCACGGAGCGGAGGTCGCTTGGGTAGGGTTCGACATGATCAGGCCCTCGACAGAATTGGAGGGACGAGAGGGATTATTGTTCTTGTTGCTCTCGAACAGCATTGCCGGGAGCGGAAGATTGCATGTCATCTGCCGCGAGACAAGGACCCTCGCAGCTCATCCTGTCAGCGACGCTGACGCGAAAGCAGGCAAATCGAAAATCAGCGGCCGATCACAGATGCAGCAGTCCGTGGACCAACTATCTCCGGTAGCTGCACCGCCGATCTCGCGTGTCAAGGCATGTCCAGCCGGTCACCTCGCGTCCATCAACCGGAAGGTTGAGGGCTGCAAGGAGATATCTCGCTAACCTGCGAACCCCAATCAGGAGATGCGGCCGAACACCGAGCGACTCCCGATCCATCAAGTCCCGTCAGCGCAGGCTCGGCAGATCGAGCCCATTGGCGCGGGCGCATTCGATCGCCGTCTCATAGCCGGCGTCGGCGTGGCGCATGACGCCCGTCGCCGGGTCGTTCCACAGCACGCGTTCGAGCCGGCGCGCCGCCTCCGGCGTGCCGTCGGCGACGATCACCATGCCGGCATGCTGCGAATAGCCGATGCCGACGCCGCCGCCGTGATGCAACGACACCCAGGTGGCGCCGCTCGCACAGTTGAGCAGCGCATTGAGCAGCGGCCAGTCCGACACCGCGTCCGAGCCATCGCGCATCGCCTCGGTCTCGCGGTTCGGGCTCGCCACCGAGCCGCTGTCGAGATGATCGCGGCCGATCACGATCGGCGCCTTGAGCTCGCCGCGCGCCACCATCTCGTTGAAGGCAAGGCCGAGGCGATGACGGTCGCCGAGACCAACCCAGCAGATCCGCGCCGGCAGTCCCTGAAACTTGATGCGCGCCTTCGCCATGTCGAGCCAGTTGTGCAGATGGCCATCGTTGGGCATCAGCTCCTTGACCTTGGCATCGGTCTTGAAGATGTCCTCGGGATCGCCCGACAGCGCCGCCCAGCGGAACGGACCGACGCCGCGGCAGAACAGCGGACGGATATAGGCCGGCACGAAACCGGGGAAATCGAACGCCTGCTTCAGGCCCATGTCCTTGGCCATCTGGCGGATGTTATTGCCGTAATCGAGCGTCGGGATTCCCTGCGCGTGGAAATCCAGCATGGCCTGGACGTGCTCGACCATCGAGGTCTTGGCCGCCGTCTCGACCGCCTTCGGATCGGCGGCGCGCCGCGCTTCCCAATCGGCGAGCGTCCATCCCTTCGGCAAATAGCCGTTGATCGGATCATGCGCGCTGGTCTGATCGGTGACGACGTCCGGCCTCACACCACGGCGCACCAGTTCCGGGAAGACCTCGGCCGCGTTGCCGAGCAAACCGACCGAGACAGGCTTCCCGCTCTTGGTCGCATCGGCAATGATCGCCAACGCCTCGTCGAGAGTCGTGGCCTGACGGTCGAGATAGCCCGTGCGCAACCGCATCTCGATGCGGCTCGGCTGGCACTCGACGGCGAGCATCGAGGCGCCCGCCATGGTCGCGGCCAGCGGCTGCGCGCCCCCCATGCCGCCGAGGCCAGCGGTCAGGATCCATTTGCCGGCGAGGCTGCCGCCGTAATGGCGGCGGCCGACCTCGACGAAGGTCTCGTAGGTCCCCTGCACGATGCCCTGGCTGCCGATATAGATCCAGGAGCCTGCCGTCATCTGGCCGAACATCATCAGGCCCTGCCGGTCGAGCTCGTTGAAATGATCGAGCGTCGCCCAATGCGGCACCAGGTTCGAATTCGCGATCAGGACGCGCGGCGCATCGGCATGGGTACGGAAAACGCCGACCGGCTTGCCGGACTGCACCAACAGCGTCTGATCGCCTTCGAGCTTGCGCAGGGAAGCAGCGATCCGGTCAAAACTCTCCCAGTCGCGTGCCGCGCGGCCGATGCCGCCATACACCACGAGCTCGCCCGGACGTTCGGCGACATCGGGATCCAGATTGTTCATCAGCATGCGCAGCGGCGCTTCGGTCAGCCAGCTCTTCGCGCTGATGTCGCTGCCGCGGGGAGCGCGGATGATACGTTCGTTGTCCAGTCGGCGGTTCATGACGGATGCCCTTGTCGGCTAAGCAAGTTTTGGAAACGGATTTGTCGGAAGGACCGCGATCGCGGCGGCAGGCAACGCGTCGGCCTCGATCAGCCGCGCTGCGCGCGCCAGATCGTCGGCCATGTAGCGGTCGGCGGCGAGCGCCGGTACATGCGCACGCAAGGCGGCAATCACCGCAGCGAGCGGTGCACTCGTTGAGTGCGGCGCGCGCAGCGTGATGCCCTGCGCCGCGACCAAGAGCTCGATGCCAAGGATGGAAGCGAGGTTGTCGGCCATGTCGGACACCCGGCGCGCGGCATGCGCCGCCATCGACACGTGATCCTCCTGGTTGGCGCTCGTCGGCGTGGAATCGATCGAGCACGGCATCGCGCGCTGCTTGTTCTCGGCGTACAGCGCCGCCGCCGTCACCTCGGCGATCATGAAGCCTGAGTTGATGCCGGGCTCCGGTGTCAGGAACGGCGGCAGGCCGAAGTTCAGAGCGGGATCGACCAGGGTCGCGATCCGCCGCTCGCTGGTCGCGCCGATCTCCGAGAGCCCCAGCGCGATCTGGTCGGCAGCGAATGCCACCGGTTCGGCGTGAAAATTGCCGCCGGACACGATCTCATTGGTCTCGACCAGCACCAGCGGATTGTCGGTGACGGCATTGGCTTCGATGGTCAGCCCGCGCGCGGCCTGCGCGAGCAGATCGAGCACGGCGCCCGCGACCTGCGGCTGGCAGCGCAGGCAATATGGATCCTGCACGCGCTCGTCGCCGTCGAGATGCGACTGCCTGATGTCGCTGCCGTCGAGTAGCGCGGTCAGAGTCGCAGCCGCGGCGATCTGGCCGGCATGGCCCCGCAACGATTGAATTTCAGGACGAAACGGCACCGTGGAAGCCATCGCCGCGTCGACCGACAGCGCGCCGGTCACCAGCGCGGCGCACGCCAGGCGATGCGCGCGCAGCAGGCCGGAGATCGCGTAGGCGGTCGAAAACTGCGTGCCGTTGATCAGTGCGAGCCCTTCCTTGGGGCTGAGCGTCAATGGCACGAGCCCGGCGGCGGCCAGCGCTTCGTGACCCGGCACGATCTTGCCGTCGCGGATCGCCTGCCCCTCCCCGATCATGACAGCCGTCATGTGGGCGAGCGGCGCGAGATCGCCGGAGGCGCCGACCGAACCCTGCTGAGGGACCAGCGGCGTGACGCCGCGTGCCAGCATGCCCTGCAACTGCTCGATGATTTCGCGCCGTACGCCGGAGGCGCCGCGGCCGAGCGAGATGACCTTCAAGGCCATCATCAGGCGCACGATCGGCTCGGGCGTGGCCGGGCCGACGCCGCAGCAATGGGACAGGATGAGGTTGCGTTGAAGCAGCGCGGTCTGGTCGGGCGCGATGCGCGTCGATGCCAGCTTCCCGAATCCGGTATTGATGCCGTAGGCGGGAACGTCGGTCTGCGCCGCCTTCGCTACGATTTCAGCCGCGGCCTCGACCCGCGGCCAGAACGATGCATCGAGCTCGACGCTCGCCCCCGCGAGCACGCGCGCGAGCGCATCAAGGCCGACCGTCCCGGGCGTCACGACTTCAGGCGCGTGGGGATTGCTCATTGCCCCCTCCACACCCGGCGGTGCAGCGGATTGAAGCCGATCCGGTAGACCAGTTCGGCGGGGCGTTCGATGTCCCAGATCGCCAGATCGCACCATTTGCCGGCCTCGAGCGTACCGGTCTCGCTAAGCATGCCGAGCGCGCGTGCCCCTTCGCGCGTTACCGCGGCGAGACATTCGACGACGGTCATCCGGAACAGTGTCGCGCCCATGTTCATCGCAAGCAGCAGCGAGGTCAGCGGCGAGCTGCCGGGATTGCAGTCGGTTGCCAGCGCCATCGGCACGCCGTGTTTGCGGAACAGCTCGACCGGCGGCTTCTGCGTCTCGCGAATGAAATAGAACGCGCCGGGCAGCAACACGGCCACCGTTCCCGCCTTCGCCATCGCAGCGGCGCCGGCCTCGTCGGTATGCTCCAGATGATCGGCCGACAGCGCCGAGAATTTCGCGGCGAGCGCCGCGCCGCCGAGATTCGACAACTGATCCGCATGCAGCTTCACCGGCAGTCCCAGCGTGCGCGCTGCCGCGAACACGCGGGCCGTCTGCTCTCCGGAAAATGCGATGCCCTCCATGAACGCGTCGACGGCATCGGCAAGGCCGGCCTTGGCCACGGCCGGCAGCATCGCGTTGCAGACCAGATCGATGTAGCGGTCCTTGTCACCATCGGCTTCCGGCGGCAACGCATGCGCACCGAGGAAAGAGGTACGTATCGCAACCTTTCGCAACTGGCCGAGCTTGCGCGCGGCCGCCAGCTGGTGCATCTCGGTCTCGGCATCGAGACCATAGCCGGACTTGATCTCGACGGTCGTTGCGCCCTCGCCGATCAACGCGTCGAGCCGGGGCAGCGCGCCGGCAACGAGCTCAGCTTCGGTCGCCTTGCGTGTTGCCGCCACTGTCGAGACGATGCCGCCGCCGGCGCGCGCGATCTCCTCATAGCTCGCGCCCTTCAGGCGAAGCTCGAACTCATGCGCGCGATTGCCGCCAAAAACGAGATGGGTGTGGCAATCGACCAGCCCGGGCGTGATCCAGCGGCCGCCGCAATCGATCCGCTCGACGGCGTCCGCGTCCACAGGAAAATTCGATTGCGCATCCGCGTAGACGATGCGGCCGTCGCGCGCTGCGATCAATCCGCGCTCGATCTCGCCGAGATCGGCGCGGTCACCGCGCATCGTGGCGAGCCGGGCGTTGTACCAGATGCGGTCGAAGCGCTCTGCCATGCGATCGTCCCCTCGAGCTGGGATGCTTGACTTATATGTCTAGACATATAATCGTGTCCCGGTTCTGTCCAGCCGGCATGGAAAAATGACACGACTGCATTTCGCATTCGCGCTGCTGCCCTCGGGCTGGGCCAATGACGTGCGGGTCGAGTTCACCGACGGCATCATTGCCTCGGTGACGGCCGGCGTCGCATCCACGGACGCCGACGAACGTCACCAATTGGCGGTTCCGGGATTGGCGAGCCTGCACAGCCACGCCTTTCAGCGCGGCATGGCCGGCCTTGCCGAACTGCGCGGCGATACGACGGATACGTTCTGGACCTGGCGCGAGACGATGTATCGCTTCGCGCTGACGATGACGCCGGACGACGTCACGGCCGTTGCGACGCTACTCTATGTCGAGATGCTCGAGCGGGGCTTCACCCGCGTCGGCGAGTTTCACTATCTTCACCATGATCGGGACGGCTCGCCTTACGCCAATCCGGCCGAGATGGCGGTGCGCATCGCGGAGGCGTCCGACGCCTCCGGCATCGGGCTCACGCTGCTGCCGAGCTTCTATGCCCATGGCACTTTCGGCGGCGCAGCACCGCATGCCGGGCAACGCCGCTTCATCTGCTCGGTCGATCAGTTCACGACGCTGATGGCGGCTTCGCGCGATGCGATCCGAAAATTGCCCGGCGCCAATATCGGCATCGCCCCGCACAGCCTGCGTGCCGTGGCGCCGGATGAACTCGCGGCGATCATTCCGCTTGCCGGAGCGGACCCCATCCACATCCACGCTGCCGAACAGGTGCGCGAGGTGGGGGATTGCCTCGCTTGGTCGGGACAGCGGCCGGTCGAGTGGCTGCTCGAACACGCGCCCGTCGACCAGCGCTGGTGCCTGATTCATGCAACCCATATGACGGAGCAGGAAGTCACGGCGCTCGCCGGCAGTGGCGCTGTTGCCGGCCTCTGCCCCATCACCGAAGCAAGCCTCGGCGACGGCATCTTCTCGGCGCGTGAGTTCCTCGCCGCGGGCGGCCGGTTCGGCGTCGGGACCGATTCCAACGTGCTGGTCGGGGTCGCCGACGAACTGCGGCAGCTCGAATACGGCCAGCGGCTGAAACACCGCGAGCGCAACGTGCTCTCGGGGCGTCCCGGCGCGTCCACCGGCCGTGCGCTGTTCGATCACGCGCTCGCGGGCGGCGCGCAGGCGCTCGCACAGGCCAAGTCAGGACTTGTACCCGGCGCCCGCGCCGACATCGTCAGCCTCGACACCACGCATCCGTCGCTGGCGGGACGGTCGGGCGATGCAGTGCTAGACGGCTGGCTGTTTGCGGCCGGCAGCGACGCGATCGACTGCGTCTGGGCCGGCGGCGACAAACTGGTCGCGGGCGGACGGCACCGGCTGCGCGACAGTGCGCGCGAGCGGTTCAACGCCAGCGTCCGGAGGCTCGTCGCATGAGCCTCGCTTCCGATCGGGCCAAACCCAATGCAGCCGGCAAGCCGACACTCTACAAGCGAATCCGGCTCGACATCGAGACACGGATCCTGACCGGCGAGTGGCCGCCCGGTCACCGCATTCCGTTCGAGCACCAGTTGATGGCGCGCTACCGCTGCTCGCGCATGACCGTGAACAAGGCGCTGTCGGAACTGGCGCAGGCCGACCTGATCGAGCGGCGGCGGCGCGCCGGCTCATTCGTGCGCCGTCCGCAGCATATGTCCGCAGTGCTCAAGATCGCCGACATCAGAGCCGAGATCACCGCGCTCGGCCGCGCTTACGGCTATCAGCTGATCGATTGCCGGCGGCGCACCGCGACATCGGCCGATCGCGCCCGGCTCGGCGTCGGCACCGCCGGCAAGGTGATCGCGATCGCCTGCCGGCACAGCGCCGACGATGTGCCGTTCGCCGTCGAGGACAGGCTGATCGATCTCTCCACGGTTCCCGAAGCTGCCAACGCGGATTTTGCGCGCGAGCCGCCGGGATCATGGCTGCTGCACCACGTGCCGTGGACCGAGGCAGAACATACGATCAGCGCAGTGGTTGCCGACGACCGCACGGCAAAGGCCCTCGCCATCGCGGTCGGCGCGCCCTGCCTCGTGATCGACCGCTACACCTGGCGCAGCGCACGCACGGTGACGGCGGTGCGGCTGCATTATCCCGGCGAGACGCACCGCCTGGTCGCGCGTTTCAAGGGAGGCTGACGACGTCTTGCGCGGCATAATTCATGCAATGCATCATAGGCCACCAACCACCGACGTTCCTGATGCGGCAATCCGCCGCGACTGACGTAAGAGCAATCAACAGGGTTCAATCCATCGTTCAAGGGGTCAACACTCATGCGTTCCTTCAAGCTATTGCCCGCAATGGTCGCGTTGCTCGCGTCCACGGCAGCGTTCGCGGATGACATCAAGGTCGGCGTCGGCATCTCCGGATGGACCGGCTTCGCGCCGCTGACGCTCGCCAAGGAGGCCGGCATCTTCAAGAAGAACGGCCTCGACGTCACCTTGAAGAAGATCCCGCAGAAGGACCGTCATCTCGCGATCGCTTCGGGCGACATTCAGTGCGCCGCGACGACGGTCGAAACCTGGATCTCCTGGAACGCCAATGGCGTCGCGACCAAGCAGATCTTCCAGCTCGACAAGAGCTATGGCGCCGACGGCATGGCCGTGCGCAACGACGTCGCGGCGATCAAGGACCTCAAGGGCAAGACGGTCGCGGCATCGGCGCCGGGCACCTCGCCCTATTTCGCGCTGGCCTGGATGCTGAAGAGGAACGGTCTCTCGGTGAAGGACGTCACCGTGGTCAACCTTGAGCCCGCCGCCGCGGCGCAGGCCTTCGTCTCCGGCCAGAACGACGCTGCGATGACCTACGAGCCCTATCTGTCGACGGTGCGCGCCGCGCCCGACAAGGGCAAGATCATCGCCACGACGCTCGACTACCCGATCGTGATGGACACATTCGGCTGCACCCCGAAATTCCTGACCGACAATCCGAAGGCGGCGCAGGCGCTGGCCAACAGCTATTTCGAGGCGCTCGACATGATCGCCAAGGACCAGGCCAAGGCCTACGAGATCATGGGCGCGGACGTGAAGCAGACCGGCGAGCAGTTCGGCAATTCGGCCAAGTACCTGCGCTGGCAGGACAAGGCCGCCAACCAGAAGTTCTTCGCCGGCGACTTCCTCTCCTTCAACAAGGACGCCGCCGAGCTCCTGCTCGAGGTCGGCATCATCAAGGCCGCGCCGAAGGTCGAAGACATCTACGACGCCAGCTTCATCAAGTGATGCGTCCTCTCGAACCGACCACATCGAGGCAGCGCGTGGCCTACGGCCTCGCGTTCTTCGTGCTGTTCGTCGCCCTGTGGTCCTGGGCGACGTTCGGCGGCCATGTGTCCAAGACCTTCCTCGCCAACCCGCTGACCATGGTGCAGGAAGGCTATGAGCTGCTTGCCAAACAGGGCTTCCTGTTCGACATCGGCATGACGATCTGGCGCGTCATCGGCGGCTTCGCGCTTGCCGCCGTGATCGCGGTGCCGCTCGGCGTGCTGATGGGTGCCTACAAGCCGGTCGAGGCGTTCCTCGAACCGTTCGTGTCCTTTGCGCGCTATCTGCCCGCGTCGGCCTTCATCCCGCTGCTGATCCTGTGGGCGGGCATCGGCGAATTGCAAAAGCTGCTGGTGATCTTCATCGGCGCCGTGTTCCAGATCATCCTGATGGTGGCCGTCACCGTCGGCGCCACGCGGCGTGATCTGGTCGAAGCCGCCTACACGCTCGGCGCGCGCGACAGCGGCATCATCCGCCGCGTGCTGCTGCCATCAGCCGCACCGGAGATCGCCGAAATCCTGCGCCTGGTGCTGGGCTGGGCCTGGACCTACGTCATCGTCGCCGAGCTGATCGGCTCGTCGTCCGGCATCGGGCACATGATCACCGACAGCCAGGCGCTGCTCAACACCGGCCAGATCATCTTCGGCATCATCGTGATCGGGCTGATCGGCCTGATCTCCGATTTCCTGTTCAAGGCGTTCAACGCCTGGCTGTTCCCGTGGAAGCTCGCATGACCCTGCTTCGGATCGATCAGGTCTCGCGCACCTTCCCCGCGCGCGGCGGCAATGCGCCGACTCGGGCGCTGGAGCCGACCACGCTCGATGTCGTCGACAATGACTTCGTCACCATCCTCGGCCCGTCCGGCTGCGGCAAGTCCACGCTGCTCCGGATCATCGCCGGGCTTGACCGGCCGACCAGCGGCCGCGTCACGCTCGACGGCCGCGAGGTCACCGGCCCCGGCGCCGATCGCGGCATGGTGTTTCAGTCCTACACGCTGTTTCCCTGGCTGACCGTGCGGGAGAACATCGCCTTCGGGCTGCGCGAGCGCGGCGCATCGCAAGCCGAGCGGCATGAGATCGCCGACGCCTTCATCCGCCGGGTCGGACTGTCGGGCTTCGAGAACCACTGGCCCAAGCAGTTGTCCGGCGGCATGCAGCAGCGCACGGCGATCGCCCGCGCGCTCGCCAACGACCCAAAAATCCTGCTGCTCGACGAGCCGTTCGGCGCGCTCGACAACCAGACCCGCGCCTTGATGCAGGAAATGCTGCTCGGGATCTGGGAGCGCGCCCAGAAGACGGTGCTGTTCGTCACCCACGACATCGAGGAAGCGATCTTCCTCGGCAGCCGCGTGATCGTGATGAGCGCCCGTCCCGGCCGCATCAAGGCGGAGATCGCGGTCGACCTGCCGCATCCCCGCTCCTACAAGATCAAGACCACACCCGAATTCGTCGCCTTGAAGGAGCGGCTGGTCGAGGAGATCCGCACCGAGGCCCTGAAGGTCGCCGAACAGGCCTGATGATCAGTGGCTGATCATCCAGGGCCGCGCGGTCGGAAACCCCTTGGCGCCGCTCTTGGTCTTGGTCATCAGCCGCGCCGGCTTCTTCTTTCCGGACGACGACGAGCAGCAGCCGCAGCCCGGGCCGTGCGCGGCCTTGTACTGGTCGAGCGTCTTCGGCGCGTGCCGGCTCTGCTCGTTGGTGGCGTATGCCTTGCGCTTGTCCGACGGCATGCAGAAGAACGCCGGTGCGGTCAGGATCACGCGCGGCGACGTCGTCTCGCATTGCGGACAGTCCTGCGGCAGGTCGCATTCTGCCATCGGCCGCATATCGGTGAACGGGCCGCAGTCATTGCAGAGATATTCGTAGATCGGCATTTCCGTAAATCCTTGCGCAGTCGTGTGACATCCGGCGATGGATGCGGGGCGGCCTATACGCAGCCGTCCCGCACCCTTCGCGCAGGGATTACTTGTCTTGCGAGATCGGCATCTGGATGTCGCCCTTGATGTGTTTGATCGGTCCTGCCGACGACGGCATGATGTCGAAGTCGAAGATCTCCGTCGGCAGCCATAGCGTGGCGCAGGCATTGGGCACGTCGACCACGCCGGAGATGTGGCCCTGGCACGGCGCGGTGCCGAGGATCGAATAGGCCTGGGCGCCGGAGTAACCGAACTTCTTCAGGTATTCGATCGCGTTCAGGCAGGCCTGGCGATAGGCGATGTGGACGTCGAGGTAATGCTGCTTGCCGGCCTCGTCGACCGAGATGCCCTCGAAGATCAGGTAGTCCTTGTAGTTTGGCGTGATCGGCGACGGCTTGAATACCGGATTCTTGATGCCGTATTTCGACACGCCGTCCTTGATCAGGTCGACCTTGATGTGCAGCCAGCCGGCCATCTCGATGGCGCCGCAGAAGGTGATCTCGCCGTCGCCCTGGCTGAAATGCAGATCGCCCATCGAGAGCCCGCCGCCCGGCACATAGACCGGGAAATAGATCTTCGAGCCGCGCGACAGGTCCTTGATGTCGCAATTGCCGCCGTGCTCGCGCGGCGGCACGGTGCGGGCACCCTCGAGGCCGATCTTGGCCTTGACGTCGCCCTTGGCCTGGCCGGCATGCGCGGTCGGCGCGAACGGCGGATTGGCGAGGCCCGGCACGCGGGTCGGGTTGGTCGCGATCAGCTCGGCTTCGCGCGCATTCCACGCCGCCAGCATCTTGGCATCGGGCAGACAGCCGATCAGGCCGGGATGGATCAGGCCGGCGAAGTTGACGCCGGGAACATGGCGCGACGAGGTGTAGAGGCCCTTGATGTCCCAGATCGACTTCTGCGCCAGCGGGAAATGGTCGGTGAGGAAGCCGCCGCCGTTCTGCTTGGAGAAGAAGCCGTTGAAACCCCACAGGCTCTCCTTCAACGGACCGACGTCGAGCAGATCGACGACCAGGAGGTCACCCGGCTCGGCGCCCTTGACGCCGATCGGGCCGGACAGGAAGTGCACGATCGACAGATCGATGTCGCGCACGTCGTCGGCCGAGTCGTTGTTCTTGATGAAGCCGCCGGTCCAGTCGACGGTCTCGATGATGAAGTCGTCGCCGGGGCTGACCCACTCGACGATCGGAACCTCGGGATGCCAGCGGTTGTGGATCTTGTCGTTTTCATAGGCCGACTTGCTGAGATCGACCTTGATCAGTGTATCTGGCATCGCATTGCTCCCCTTCGCTTACTGGTGGTTGGTTACACAGACAGATATTTTGAGATCTGCGCGGCATCGACGCCAGCGCGCGGATCGTCGCGGACGATCTCGCCGTTCTCGATGACGAGCACGCGGTCGGCGATGTCGAGCGCGAAGCTCAGCACCTGCTCGGAGACCACGATCGACAGCCCCCGCTCGTCGCGGATCCGTTTCAGGGTGCGCGCCATGTCCTTGATGATCGACGGCTGAATGCCTTCGGTCGGCTCGTCGAGCAGCAGCACTTTTGGCCTGGTCGCCAGCGCGCGGGCGATCGCGAGCTGCTGCTGTTGTCCGCCGGAGAGATTGCCGCCGCGGCGGCCCTTCATCTCCAGCAGCACGGGGAACAGCTCGTAGATGTCGCCGGGCACCTCGGAGTCGCCTGACACCACAAGGCCGGTCTCGATGTTCTCCTTCACCGTCATGGTGGAGAAGATCATCCGGCCCTGCGGCACGTAGGCGAGCCCCTTCGCCACCCGCTCGTAGCTCTTCATCGCGCCGAGCTCGGTGCCGTCCATGGTCACCTTGCCGCTCTTGGCCGGCAAGATGCCCATCAGCGATTTCATCAGCGTGGTCTTGCCCATGCCGTTGCGGCCCATGATCGCGACGATCTCGTTGGCCGCGACCTTGACGTTGAGGCCGTGCAGCACCTCGCTCTGGCCGTAGGCGACGTGAAGATCATTGATTGCCAGCATGTGCGTCCTCTATTGCCGGGTTGTCTTCACCTCTCCCCGACGGGGAGAGGTGAACCGAGTGCGCGTCTGCCGCTCGTGGCGTTTCGATCATCGATCAATGCCCCAGATACACTTCGATCACCTTGGGATCGTTCTTGACGTGCTCCATGGTCCCCTCGGACAGGATCTGGCCCTGGTGCAGCACCGTGACCTTGTGCGCGATGTCCTCGACGAACTTCATGTCGTGCTCGATCACCAGCACCGAGCGGTCCTTGATGATGCGGTTGAGCAGTTCTGCGGTCTTGGCGCGCTCGGACACGCTCATCCCCGCCACCGGCTCGTCGAGCATCAGGAGGTCCGGATCCTGGATCAGCAGCATGCCGATCTCCAGCCACTGCTTCTGGCCGTGGCTGAGCTGGTCGGCATAGGTGTCGAGGCGATCCTTGAGGAAGATCATCTCGGCGACCTCCTCGACCCGCTGCTTGACGGTGTCGTCACGCTGGAAGGTCAGCGAGCCGAACACGGTGCGGCCGCGCGGAAAGGAAATCTCGAGGTTCTCGAAAACCGTCAGATCCTCGAACACCGACGGCGTCTGGAACTTGCGACCCACCCCCGCCTGCACGATCTCGTTCTCGCGCAGCTTGGTCAGCTCCTGGCCGCGGAACTGGATCGAGCCTGACGTGGCACGGGTCTTGCCGCAGATCAGGTCGAGCACCGTGGTCTTGCCGGCACCGTTCGGGCCGATGATGACGCGGATCTCGTTCTCCTCGACATAGAAGGAGAGATCGTTCACCGCCTTGAAGCCGTCAAAGGACACGGTGAGACCGGAAACCGCGAGCAGGAAGTCTTTGGGCTGATGGCCGACGAGCATGATGGTCCCTCCTCACTCGGCCGGTGCGCCGTCGGCGATCATGCCGGCCGCCGATTTCGATTTGCGTGATGACAAAAGGCGATCGATGCGGGGCTGGATGTGGTCCGCCCAGATGCCGGAGAGCCCGTTCGGGAACGCCAGCACGACCGCGATGAACAGCGCGCCGAGGCCGAACAGCCAGAGCTGCGGGAAGGATTCCGAGAGACTGGTCTTGGCGAAATTGACCAAGAGTGCACCCCAGACCGCGCCGAAGATCGACATCCGGCCACCGACCGCGGTGTAGATCACCATCTCGATCGACGGCACGATGCCGACGAAGGACGGCGACATGAAGCCGACCTCGAGCGTGAACATGGCGCCGCCGATCGCAGCGAACACCGCCGCGGCACAGAACGCGAAGATCTTGAAGTTGGCGACGCTATAACCGGAGAAGCGCACACGGTCCTCCTGCTCCCGCATCGCCACCAGGATGCGCCCGAGTTTTGTCAGCCGGATGAATTGCGCGGCGACGATGCATCCGAACAGCAGCACAACCTCGACGAAATACAGAATGAACTTGGCGTGATCGGTGCGGATGTCCCAGCCGTGCAGCGTGCGCAAATCGGTGATGCCGTTGATGCCGCCGGTGTAGCCCTGCTGCCCCACGATCAGGATGGTGAGGATCGCGGCGATCGCCTGCGTGATGATCGCGAAATAGACGCCGCCGACCCGGCGCTTGAACATCGCAGCGCCGATGATCAGCGCGAAGAACGCGGGAACCAGCAGGATCGCCAGCAGCGTTATCGGGAAGCTGTGGAACGGCTTCCAGAAGAAGGGCAGCGAGGTGAGCTGGTTCCAGTCCATGAAGTCCGGGATGCCCGGCGTCGACTGGATCTTGGTGTTCGCGACCGAGGATGCCTCGAGCTTGAGGTACATCGCCATGCAGTAGCCGCCGAGGCCGAAGAACACGCCCTGCCCCAGGCTCAGGATGCCGCCATAGCCCCAGCACAGCACGAGGCCGATGCCGACGAAGGCGTAGGTCAAATATTTGGCGACCAGATTGAGGCGGAAGATGTCCAGCGACAGCGGCAGGATCAGAAACAGCAGCACCGCGAGCGCCAGGAAGCCGAGCAGTTCGGAGCGATTGAAAAAGCGCGAGTTGATCATGACCAGCCTGCTTGTTCTTATTTGCGGACCTTGAGCGCGAACAGCCCCTGCGGACGCACCATCAGGATCGCGACGATGGTCAACAGCGTGATCACCTTGGCCATCGAACCCGACAGGAAGAATTCCAGCGTCGATTGGGTCTGCGAGATCGAGAAGGCGGAGGCGATGGTGCCGAACAGCGAGGCGGCGCCGCCGAACACGACGACCAGGAAGGTGTCGACGATGTAGAGCTGGCCGGCGGTTGGCCCGGTCGAGCCGATCATGGTGAAGGCTGAGCCGGCGATCCCGGCGATGCCGCAGCCAAGACCAAAGGTGTAACGATCGACCTTCTCGGTATTGATGCCGACGGCGCCTGCCATCACGCGGTTCTGCACCACGGCGCGCACCTGCTTGCCCCAGTTCGACCAGAACAGCACGTAGGAGACCGCGATCGTGATCAGGATGGTCAGCGCCATCACGAACATGCCGTTGATCGGGATCTGGATGGAGTCGGTAGCCTGCCAGGAGCCCATCATCCATTCCGGCAGCTCGACGCCGACTTCGCGTGCGCCGAAGATCGAGCGGTAGGCCTGCTGCAGGATCAGGCTGAGGCCCCAGGTCGCCAGCAGCGTATCGAGCGGACGTTTGTAGAGATGGCGGATCAGCGCCCACTCCACCAGCATGCCGAGCGCGCCGGAGGCGATGAACGCCAGGATCATCGCGATGAAGAAGTAGCCGGGGAACAGCCAGGGCGCGGCGTGCTGCACCGCGTTCGAGGTCATCCAGGTGACGTAGGCCCCCAGGATCATGAACTCGCCGTGCGCCATGTTGATGACGCCCATCTGGCCGAAGATGATGGCAAGCCCGAGTGCCATCAGCACGTAGACGGAGAACAGGATGAGCCCGGCAAATCCCTGCATCGCAAGGATGGCGCCGAGATCACTGATCGAATAGTCGCCGAACATCTGTCGTCCTCCAGTCCAGGGGCATGCGCCGCGACGCGCGCGGCGCCCGATCGGCGGCGTGGGCGGTGACGTCCACGCCGCGATGCGTTGATGTGACCTGCGCTCAGGCGCGCGGCCTCACTGGTAGCCCTTGGGGAATGGATCCGGCTCGACGAGATCGGCGGTCTCGTAGATCAGCTCATACTGGCCATCGGCCTTGGCGCGGCCGACGCGGGTCTTCGACCAGAGGTGATGGTTCTCGTGAATCCGCACATAACCTTCCGGCGCACCCTTGAACTCGACGCCGGGGGAAGCCGCCGCGATCTTGTCGATGTCGAAGGAGCCCGCCTTCTCCACCGTCAGTTTCCACAGCCACGGGCCGAGATAGGCAGCCTGGGTGACGTCGCCGATCACGGTCTTCTCGCCCCACATCTTCTTGAACGCCGGCACGAAGGCCTTGTTGTTCGGATTGTCGAGCGACTGGAAATACTTCATGCAGGCATAGGCGCCCGCGATGTTCTCGCCGCCGATGCCGTCGATCTCGTCCTCGGTGACCGAGATGGTCAGCAGCGTCTGCTTCGACAGGTCGATGCCGGCCGCCTTGAGCTGCTTGTAGAACGCGACGTTGGAGCCGCCGACGATGATGGCGTAGATCACGTCCGGCTTGGTCAGCTTGATCTTGTTGATGACCGAGTTGAACTGGGTCGAGCCGAGCGGGAAGTATTCCTCGCCGACCACCTTGCAGCCCTGCAGGTGGTTTTCGATGTGCTTGCGCGCGATCTTGTTCGAGGTGCGCGGCCAGATGTAGTCCGAGCCGAGCAGGTAGAAGCTCTTGGCGCCCTTGGTCTTGTTGACCCAGTCGAGGCCGGCGATGATCTGCTGCGTCGCCTCCTGGCCGGTGTAGATCACGTTCTTGGACTGCTCGAGGCCTTCGTAGAAGGTCGGGTAGTACAGCATGCCGTTGTACTGCTCGAACACCGGCAGCACCGCCTTGCGCGAGGCCGAGGTCCAGCAGCCCATCACGGCGGCGCATTTGTCGTTGACCAGGAGCTTTTTCGCCTTTTCCGCGAAGGTCGGCCAGTCGCTCGCGCCGTCCTCCTGGATGAACTTGATCTTGCGCCCGAGCACGCCGCCGGCGGCGTTGATCTGCTCGATCGCGAGCTTCTCGGCCTCGACCGAGCCGGTCTCGGAGATCGCCATGGTGCCGGTGACGGAGTGCAGGATGCCGACCGTGACTTCGCTATTAGTGACTGCAAGACCGGTGGTGTTGACCGCGGAAGTTGCAGGAACGTCGGCAAAGGCCGGACGGCCCAGCATCGACATGGCCGGCAATGCCGCCATTCCCATCAAGAGCTTGCGGCGGAGCGGAGACTGCAGTCCTGGTTTTGTTTCGTCTGACATGAGCACCCCATCTGGTTCGAGAACGCTTATTGATGAGGCGAGGATTGCTTACTTTTGTGCGGCGCACTGATACGTGAGATCGCGTATACTGCACCGCAAAATAGCGACGTAGGTTTTTGGTACGGGATTTGCCCGCGATCAGCGCATCGTGGACCAGGAGTTTGAGCGAGTGGCAGGGCGGCAGCGGATAGACCGCGTCAGGCGCCAATACAATCAATGGGTCGCCAACCAGACGCTGGAAGACTACGCGCTGCGCTTCACGGCCAAGAGCGCGCGGCGCTGGTCCGCCGCGCGCGTCGCCAACACCGCGCTCGGCGCGATCTCCTTCCTGGCGCTGGAGGCGATCGGCGGCACCATCACGCTGAACTATGGCGCGATGAACGCCTCCGCCGCGATCCTGGTCGTCAGCGTCATCATCTTCCTGTGCGGGCTGCCGATCGCCTACCATGCCGCGAAGAGCGGCATCGACATCGACCTCCTGACCCGCGGGGCCGGCTTCGGCTATATCGGCTCGACCATCACCTCGCTGATCTACGCCTCCTTCACCTTCATCTTCTTCGCGATCGAGGCGGTGATCCTGGCCAGCGCGCTCGATATGTGCTTCGGCATTCCGCGGCCGATCGGCTACCTGATCAGCGCGGTCGTGATCATTCCGCTTGTCATCTACGGCATCACGCTGATCAGCCGGTTCCAGCTCTGGACCCAGCCGCTGTGGATCATCCTCCACATCATGCCGTTCGCGGCGATCGCCTGGGCCAATCCGCATTCCTTCACCGAGTGGCGCAAATTCGCCGGCGAGCACGGCGATCCCGCGGGCAATCTCGACCTTCTGCTGTTCGGCACCGCGGCCTCCGTCGTGTTCGCGCTGGTGGCGCAGATCGGCGAGCAGGTCGACTTCCTGCGCTTCCTGCCGCGCGACCGCCGCACCTCGCGCAAGGCCTGGTGGATCGCGCTGCTCGGCGCCGGCCCCGGCTGGATCGTGCTCGGCGCGCTGAAGCTGCTGGCCGGCTCGTTCCTGGCCTTCTTCGCGCTCAGCCACGGCGTGTCGGCCGAGCATGCCGCCGAGCCGGCGAACATGTATCTCGAAGCTTTCCGTTACGTGCTGTCGCAGCCGGATCTCGCGATGGCGCTGACAGGCACGTTCGTGATCCTGTCGCAGGTCAAGATCAACGTCACCAATGCCTATGCCGGCTCGATCGCCTGGTCGAACTTCTTCTCCCGTCTCACCCACTCGCATCCCGGTCGCGTGGTGTGGCTGGTCTTCAACGTCGTGGTCGCGCTGCTGTTGATGGAGATCGGCGTCTACAAGGCGCTGGAGCAGACGCTGGCGCTCTACTCCAATGTCGCGATCGCCTGGGTCGGCGCGCTGGTGGCCGACCTCGTCATCAACAAGCCGCTCGGCCTTCGCCCACAGCACATCGAATTCAAGCGCGCCCATCTCTGCGACATCAATCCGGTCGGTGTCGGCGCGATGGCGATCGCAACCGTCATCTCGATCAGCGCGTTCTACGGCCTGTTCGGTCCAACCGCGAAGGCGCTGTCCGCCTTCGTCGCGCTCGCGGTCGCCTTCATCACGGCCCCGCTGATTGCCTGGGCGACCGACGGCAAGTACTACATCGCGCGCAAGCCGAAGCGGAGCTGGCAGAACCTTGAATCGATCCAGTGCTGTATCTGCGAGCATGCCTTCGAGCCCGAGGACATGGCCGCCTGCCCGGCCTATGCCGGCCCGATCTGTTCCCTGTGCTGCTCGCTCGACGCGCGCTGCCACGATCTCTGCAAGCCGCACGGCCGGATCGGTGCGCAAGTCTCGGACGCGCTGGGCAAGGTGATGCCGCAGCCGATCTACGCCCGCCTCAACTCGCAACTCGGACATTACCTCGGCGTGTTCGCGGTCTCGGCCGGCCTCGTCGCGCTGGTGCTCGGCCTGATCTACCTGCAAACGACAGCAGCCGTGCATGCCAATGAATTGCTGGCCGACGTGCTGTGGAAGGTGTTCTTTGCACTGACCATCATCATCGGTGTCGTCGCCTGGCTGTTTGTGCTGGCGCAGCAGAGCCGGCGCGCCGCGGAAGCCGAAACCCGGCGACAGACCACGCTGCTGATCCAGGAAATCGACGCCCACAAGCGTACCGACGCCGAGCTGCAGCGCGCCAAGGAAGTGGCGGAATCGGCCAATCTCGCCAAGAGCCGCTATGTCGTGGGCCTCAGCCACGAGCTTCGCTCGCCGCTGAATGCGATCTCCGGCTACGCGCAGCTGCTGGAGCAGGACGACAGTCTGCAGGTGCGGCCGCGCGAGCAGGTGCGCGTGGTCCGCCGCAGCGCTGATCATCTGTCGGGATTGATCGACGGCATCCTCGACATCTCCAAGATCGAGGCCGGCCGGCTCTATCTGTCGCGCGACGAGGTGCGGCTGAACGATTTCCTCGAACAGCTGGTCGGCATGTTCCGCCTGCAAGCTGCGGCAAAAGGCATCGACTTCGTGTTCAAGCGGCCGGCCGTGCTGCCCGTCGTGGTCTATGCCGACGAGAAGCGGCTGCGGCAGATCCTGATCAACCTGCTATCCAATGCAATCAAGTTCACCCAATCCGGTCGGGTGCAGTTCGTGGTGCACTACCGTAGCCCGGTCGCCGAGTTCGAGGTGATCGACACCGGGCCGGGCATCCAGCCCGACGACCTCGAGCGGATCTTCGCGCCGTTCGAGCGCGGCGCGCTCGGCGTCACCCAGCCGCAGACCGGCACCGGGCTCGGCCTGACCATCAGCCGCCTGCTCGCCGGCGTGATGGGGGGCGACATCAAGGTCTTGAGCACGGTCGGCACCGGCAGCACCTTCAAGGTCAAGCTGCTGCTGTCCGAGGTCACCAACCCGCGCCGCGACGCGCCGGTCGATGCACCCGTCTACGGCTATCACGGCCCGCGCAAGACCATCCTGATCACCGACGATGACCCGACCCAGCGCGACCTCCTGCGCGAGATCCTGGCGCCGCTCGGCTTCATCCTGCTCAGCGCGCCGGACGGGCCCGGCTGCCTTGCCCTCGCCCAGCATTGCCGGCCGGACATGTTCCTGCTCGACATCTCGATGGCGGGCATGGACGGCTGGACGGTCGCCGAAACCTTGCGCTCCGAAGGCCATCACCAGGCCCGCATCCTGATGATCTCGGCGAGCGCATTGGAAGCCCATGGCGCGCCGCTGGCGCAACCGTTCCACGACGGCTATCTGATGAAGCCGATCGACATCCCGCGGCTGCTCGAGACCATCCGCCAACTGCTCAAGATCGAGTGGCAGTACGAGGCCGAGCAGGCACCGCCGCCGCAATGGAAGCCCGAGAGTGGTTCGCGCCCGCCGGTCAAATATGTCGAAGAGCTGATCAGCCTCGGCCAGCTCGGCTATGTCAGGGCGATCCAGCTCAAGCTCGACGAGATCGGCAACGAGTGTCCCGAGCACGCTGACTTCGTCGAACAGATGCGTACGCTGGTCGACCGGTTCGATCTCGATCAATATATGGCGACGTTGAAGATATTGCACAGCTATGACCACTGAACAGAGAAAGCGCGACGTCGCGCTCGTCGTCGACGACTCGCCGGAGACATTGCGCCTGCTCACCGACGCGCTCGACAGCGCCGGCATGACCGTGATGGTCGCGCTCGACGGCGCCTCCGCAATGCGCATCGTCGACCAGATCACGCCCGATATCGTACTGCTCGATGCCGTGATGCCGGGCATGGACGGCTTCGAGACCTGCCGGCGGCTGAAGCGCGATGCCGGGCTCGACGGCGTCCCGATCATCTTCATGACGGGCCTGGCCGAGACCGAGCACATCGTGCACGGACTGGAGGCCGGTGGCGTCGACTACGTCACCAAGCCGATCGTGATCGAGGAGATGCTGGCGCGCATTCGGGTCCATCTCGCCAACGCGCGGATGACGCAAAGCGCCCGCGCCGCGCTCGATGTCTCCGGTCGCTATCTGCTCGCGGTCAACAACGCCGGCGCGCTGCTATGGGCGACGCCGCAGGCCCAGAAACTGCTGTCGGATACGCTCGCCGATGCCGCCGATGATTTCGTCTTGCCGGATCCGATGCCGCAATGGATCGAACAGGCGCAAAAAGGTACGGCTGGAAAGAAGACCGCGACCGTGGCGTCCTTCCCCGGCAACGAGCAGCTTCGGCTGCAATACATGGGCAAGCTCGGGCCCAACGAATTCCTGCTGCGGTTGGCAAAAGACACCAGCGGCGACATGCCCGCGGAATTCTCCAGCGAGCTCGGCCTCACCACCCGCGAGGGCGAGGTGCTGTCCTGGCTCTCCAAGGGCAAGACCAACCGCGACATCGCGCAGATCCTGGGCCTTAGCCCACGCACCGTCGACAAGCACCTGGAGCAAATCTACGCCAAGCTCGGGGTCGAGAACCGCACCGCCGCCGCGGCGATCGCAGTCAACGCCAGGCATCGCAAGTCCTGACCCTGCGGCCGCCGCGGCGTCACAGCTCCCCGATGCGGCAACGCGGCAGCCATGATGGGTGCGCAATTCCGATCGCAGACGGCCCCTCTCAAGGTCGAGCCATAACCCATTGCCGGATCACCGGAATGCGTCGAACTGGACGACCCGTTCGGCGCGGTCGGCTGCGGCGTCTCCGGCTCGGTGCGGGCGCATCGTTTGTTCCCATGCACGAATGGTCCGCAGCCCTCCGGCCATGACCATAGTTCCGCCGCGCGGTCTGGGTTACAAAATACCGCCGGTGTTGTTCTGGGGTGGCTTGATGAAGAAGGACGACGTCACGTGTCCACGCTGCGGGGCCGGATTCCGGCGCCTTGAGCTGGTCTCCAGATCGGGCGACAGGGGTGAGTATCGCTGCCCGGTTTGCGAAACGACGCTCGAGCAGTTCGATGGCGACAGGCTCGTTGCCTATCGCCTCACCATCCAGCCGTCCATTCGCGGGTTGAAGACCTGAGACCCATTGAAGACCTGAGACCCGCGGCGGCATCGCGTGCCGGCGCGATCCGCGATCACGATCGCTTCAAGACATAACAGTCCATGATCCAGCCGTGCTGCGCACGCGCCTTCCGCCGCGCGGCGACGATGCGAGGACCGGTCTCCGCGAGCTCCCCTGCCATGATGATCTGATCAGGCATGCCGAGATAGGCACCCCACCAGATCTTCAGGCCCGCAGGATCCAGCGTCTCGAAAGCCGTGCCACCGTCGAGCATCACGACCACAGTGTCAACGCCAGCCGGCCAACCACCCTCACGAAGCCGGCGCCCCGTCGTGACCACGAACGGCTCGCCGATCTCGTTGAGCGGCAGCGCATGCGCCGCGCACAGCGCCTGGATCGACGTGATGCCCGGGATCACCGCGATGTCAGGCAGCGGATCAAGCCGTCGCGCAATCCGCAGGCTCGAGTCGTAAAGCGAAGGATCGCCCCAGATCAACAGGGCGACGCGCCCCTCGCCGCCGAGATGGCGTGCGATCTCCAGCGACCAGGTCGCAGCGATCGCATCATGCCAATCGTCGACGCCCCTGCGATAATCTTCCTCGCCGGCGTCCCGCACCGGCAGGTCGAACTCGGCAATCCGGGTGCGGGTATTACTCAGTGCCTGCGCGCAAATCGTCCTGCGCAAGCCGGCGAGATCGGACTTCGCCGTGCCCTTGCGCGGGATCAGGATCAGATCGGCGGCATTGATCGCGGCTGTTGCAGCGAGCGTGAGCTGTCGGGGATCGCCACAACCGATACCAATCAGCGAAAACGTCAACATGGCCGCGTCACCCTTGCTCCGGCGCCAGCGCACCGAACAGAATGACGGCAGCCGCGGTGGCAGCGCCCACATCGGTGAGACGTTCGGCCAGCGCTGCGATCGTGGTGCGGACAAGCCGCTCATCGGCCTGACCGAGCGACTCCGCCAACAATGCGGGCGTGTCAGGCGCGAGACCCTGCGCGATCAATTTTGCGGCCAGCGCCGGAAACGTGCGCCGCCCCATATAGACGACCGTGGTCGCTTCCGGGTCGGCCAGCGCCGCCCAGTTCAAATCCGTGGGCAATCCGCCGGTGACATCGGCGCCGGTTACGAACTGCACCCGGCGCGAGGTCAACCGCCGCGTCAGCGGGATGCCGGCCCGCGCCGCGGCGACCGACGCGGAGGTCACGCCCGGGATGATCTCGTAGCCGATGCCGGCGGCGCGCAGCGCCTCGATCTCCTCCTCGAGCCGGCCGAAGATGCCGGCGTCGCCGGATTTCAGCCGCACCACCCGCACACCGGCCGCGGCATAGTCGACCAGCAACCGGCTGACATGGTGTTGCCGCGCCGACAGCCGGCCGGCGCGCTTGCCGACCGCGACGAGATTGGCGCCGGAGCGCGCGAGATCGAGGATCGCACCCGAGGCGAGGTCGTCATAGAGCACGACGTCGGCCTCGCGCAGCCGCGCGGCCCCCTTCATGGTCAGGAGGTCGGGATCGCCGGGACCGGCCGAGACGAAGGAGACGAAACCGCTCACCGGTCCTCCGCGATCAGATGGAAGAATGTGCCTGTCGCATGGCCCCGCCGCGATCCGGTCTCTGCGACGACCGTGCCGGTCGCATCGCGCACCACCGCGAGCGGGGTGTCGGGCTGCGAGATGATCGTTGAGTAGTGAAACTCATGGCCGCGCAGGCGCGCGCCCGAGCCATATCCCGGCATCGGTGCCGCAAGCTCGGCGAGCCGATAACCCAGATGCATGCGGCGCTTGGCATAGCTCGTCTCGAGGCCGAGTAGCCCCACCATCTCGTGGCGCGCACCGTCCGCATCGGTGAGCGCGGCGCCCAGCACCATGTAGCCGCCGCACTCGCCATGCACCGGCTTCGTCCCGGCAAATGCGCGCACCCCATCGAGGAATCGCCTGTTTGCCGCGAGCCGGCCGGCATGCAGCTCGGGATAGCCACCGGGCAGCCAGCACACATCGGCGTCCGCATCGGGGCTCTCATCGGCAAGCGGCGAGAACGTCACGACCTCGGCGCCGGCCGCGCGCCAGGCTTCCAGCATGTGCGGATAAACGAACGAGAATGCGGCGTCACGCGCCAGCGCAATGCGCTGGCCGGGCGGCATGATATCCAGCCCGCGCGCGGAAGGTTGCGGCGCCCAGGCGCCGGCCGATTGCAGTACGGCGTCCAGATCGACATGATTGGCGACGAAGCGGGCAGCTTCGTCGATCAGACCATCGATCTCGGCCTGCTCTTCGGCCTGCACCAGACCGAGATGACGCTTCGGCAAGGCGATCTCGGCGTGGCGCGGCAGCGCACCGAAAACCGCAACGCCAGCACCTGCCATGGCATCGCGCACCAGCGCTTCGTGCCTTGCGCTCGCGACGCGGTTGAGAACGACGCCGGCCAGCCGCACGCCGGTGCGGAAGTCGCGCAGCCCGGCGGCGATCGCCGCCGCCGTCTGGGCCTGGCCGGAGGGATCGATCACCAACAGCACCGGCCATCCCGTCATCTCGGCGATGTCGGCGGTGGCCCCGGTGCCGGAGACGCCGCGCGCGGCGACGCCGTCGAACAACCCCATCGAGCCTTCGGCCAGCACGAGATCGGCATCCGCGCCGCGGCTCGCCAGATGGACGATCGCATCCGACGCCATCGCCCAGCTATCGAGATTGACGGATGGCCGTCCCGTGGCGACCGCATGGAACGCCGGATCGATGTAATCGGGCCCGCTCTTGAGGCATTGCACCCTGAGCCCGCGATTGCGCCAGGCGCGGGCCAGCGCCAGCGTCAGCGTCGTCTTGCCGACACCGGATGCCGGCGCGGAGATCACGAGCCCCACGGTCATCGTGATGGTTCCGGAAAGCGCGGCACCTCGCCGACCGGGCGGTAGCGGCGGTCATAATCGGCGGCATAGAGCCGGCTTTCGGCGAACTCGTCTGCGCCGAGCGTCTTGCCGACCAGGATGAGCGCGGTACGTTCGAGCTCCGGCCCGATCGCGGCATCGAGCGTCGCGAGCGTGGCGCGCACGATGCGCTGGTCCGGCCAGCTCGCACGCCAGACGATCGCCACCGGACAGTCCGCGCCGTAGTGCGGCGTGAGCTCGGCGACGACCTTGTCAAGCAGATGGATCGACAGATGGATGGCCAGCACCGCGCCAGTCGTGGCGAACGCTGCGAGCGTCTCGCCATCCGGCATCGCGCTTGCCCGGCCCGGCGTGCGCGTCAGCACCACCGATTGCGCAAGGCCCGGCAGCGTGAGCTCGGACTCCAGCGCCGCCGCAGCAGCCGAGAAAGCCGGTACGCCAGGCGTGACGGAATAGGGAATCCGCAACGCGCGCAACCGGCGCAGCTGTTCTCCCATCGCGGACCAGATCGAGAGATCGCCCGAGTGCAGCCGCGCGATGTCCTTGCCCGCCGCATGCGCCGTGGCTATCTCGGCAATGATCTCATCGAGCGACAGCGGCGCGGTGTTGACGATGCGGGCATCCTTCGGGCAATGCGCCAGCACGCCTGGAGGCACAAGCGATCCGGCATAGAGGCAGACCGGGCACGAGGCGATGAGATCGCGCCCGCGCAAGGTCAGGAGATCGGCCGCGCCCGGTCCTGCGCCGATGAAATGCACCGTCATTCGCCATCTCCTTCCGCGATTGCCGCGGTCGCCATTCGATCCTGCGAAACAGCCCTCACCGAAATCAGCCGCGCACCGCGTCCTGCTGCGGCGATCGCCGCGGCTTCTGCGACGGAGCCTGTGCCAAACTCGGCGCGGATCAACTCGGATTGCGTCACGGTTTCGATCTCGGTCAACGCCTCGGCGGGGATGCTTCGGATCGACAGCCCGAGTTCCTGCGCCAGGGCTCTCAACGCCGCCGCATCCGCCTTGTCACTCAGCGTTGCAAGCGCCGCAAGGCCCTCGGGACCACCGGCCGCGTCGAGCGCTTCACGCAGGGACGCGACACCGGCTTCGCGCCTGAATCCCAGACCCGCGACCTTCATCTGATCACGCTCCACTGCACAATCGGCCGCGCGGCCTTCCAGGCGCGATAGCGGCCGAGCGGCTCGGCCAGCGCGATCTCGAAACGCATCAATTCGCCGCCATGGCGCTGCTGCAGGCCGGAGAGCAGCGCCTCGGTTTCCAGGGTCACCGCATGCGCGACCAGCCGCGTGCCCTGCGCGATGCGCGACCAGATCGCATCGAACATATCGGCATCGAGGCCGCCGCCGATGAATACGGCATCGGGTGCCGCAAGCTCCAGCAGGATGCCGGGTGCCTCGCCCTCGATGACGGTGATCCGGTGCGTCAGGCCGAAGCTCGCGGCATTGCTGCGGATGTTGGCGGCGCGTTCGCCGCGCGCCTCGACCGCGATCGCTGTTCCGCCGCAGAGCGCCCATTCGACCGAGATCGAGCCCGAACCGGCGCCGATATCCCACAGCCGCTCACCGGGCCGCGGCGCAAGCGCCGACAGCGCAAGCGCGCGGACCGGCCGCTTTGTCAGCTGCCCGTCATGCACAAACAATGCGTCGAGAAGGCCCGAGCTGCGCGCGAGTCCTTGCCCTCCCCTCGCCTCCAGGGCAAGCGTGACCAGGCTGTCGCCTGAATTGCCAGCATAGGAGTCAGCGCGATGCTGCGTAACGGATTCGCGCGGGCCGCCGAGCGCGCACAGCGTCCACACCGCTGACGCCCCCCAGCCACGCTCCGTGAGCCAGCGCGCGAGATCGGCGGCCGCCTTGCCATCGCGCACCAGACAGACGATCCGTGCACCGCGCGAAAGATGCGGCACCAGCCGTTCGAATGGCGCAGCGTGAAGACCGAGGCAGACTGTGTTCTCGAGCCGCCAGCCCAAACGAGCCGCCACCAGCGCGAACGTCGACGGCGCGGAACGTGCGACCCACTCGCCGGCCTGCAGCTTCTCGACAAGGCTTCCACCGGCGCCATGCCAGAACGGATCGCCGGAGGCGAGCACGACAGTCGGACGACCGCGGCAACCGAGCACGATGTCCGCATCGAACGGCACCGTCCAGGTGCGGCCACGATCGGTGATGCCGGCCAGCGCAAGGTGCCGTTCGCCGCCGAAAACCGCCTCGGCTTCATCAAGCGCCTTTCGGCTTGCGTCGGACAGCCCGGCAAGGCCATCTTCGCCGATACCGATGATGGTCAACCACGGATTACCCATGATGCGCGCCCTGATCCTGGGCGGAACGGCCGACGCCAATTTGCTTGCCGCTGCGGTCAGCCGCGCGGGGATCGACGCGATCTATTCCTATGGCGGCCGCACCCACGCGCCGGCCGAGCAGCCGCTGCCGACCCGCATCGGCGGCTTCGGCGGCATCAGCGGCCTTGCCGATTATCTGCGTCGTGAACGCATCACCCATGTGATCGACGCGACGCACCCCTTCGCGGCCGAGATGAGCCGCAACGCGATCGCCGCCTGCGCGCAGGCCGCGACACCGTTGCTCGCGCTCGAACGCGCGCCCTGGGAGAGGACCCCCGGCGACCGCTGGATCGAGGTCGCGGACGTCGCAGCCGCGGTCGCGGCCTTGCCGGAGCGTCGTGCCAATGTATTTCTCGCAATCGGCCGCCAGCATATCGCGCCGTTCGGTGCCCTGCCGCAGCAGGCCTATACGTTGCGATTTGTCGATCCGCCCGAGCAACCGCTGCCATTGCCCGATGCGGACGTCATCGTCTCGCGCGGACCCTTCACGCTCGAGGCCGAGCTCGAGATGATGCGCGCGCGCAATATCGAATGGATCGTCGCCCGCAATTCCGGCGGAACCGGCGCCCGCGCCAAGATCGACGCCGCACGCGCGCTCGACCTTCCCGTCATCATGATCACGCGGCCGCGGCTCCCTGAGCGACCGCGGGTAGAGAGCGTCGAAGCCGTGATGCAATGGCTCGGTCATCGGACCTGCCTCGGCGCATAGACCCAGCGGCCGACGCGCCGCGTCGCCGAATTGCCGACGATCACGAGCGTCCGCATGTCGGCCATCTCGGGCCGCGCGTCGCGCAACTCGACCGTTTCGATCTGCTGGTCTGGTGTAGAGACGGCGCGCGCGAAAATCACGATGCGTTCGCCGCAACCGGCGTCGTTCAAGATCTCGAGCGTCCGCGCAAAGCCTTCCGGCCGGCTCGCCGAGCGTGGATTGTACATCGCGATGGCAAAATCGGCTTCGGCCGCGAGCCGCAGGCGCTTTTCGATCAACGACCATGGCTTGAGATTGTCGGAGAGGTTGATCGCGCAGAAATCATGGCCGAGTGGCGCGCCGACACGCGCGGCTGCCGCCAGCATCGCCGTCACGCCGGGCAGCACGCGAATCGGCAGATCGTGCCATTGCGGCGCGTCCTCCAGCGCTTCGAACACGGCGGATGCCATCGCGAACACCCCGGGATCGCCTGATGAAACCACGACGACCTGCCGCCCCTCGGATGCGAGCCGCAGCGCCTCGCCGGCGCGTTGCAATTCCACACGATTGTCGGACGGGTGCAGCGTCAGGCCGGCGCGCGGCGGCACACGCGAAACATAGGGGGCATAGCCGATGATGTCGGTCGCCGCCGCGAGCGCGGCGGAGACTTCCGGCGTGATCTGTGCTTCATCGCCCGGCCCCAATCCTGCGATGGTCAGCGTGCCGCTCATGGCCTGCGCCGCCCCTGCCCGTGCACCAGCACGATCGCAAAATACGGACAATCGGCCTCGCCGATGTCAGCAAGCCGCGCGACCCGCTGGTCCGGCATGGTGCCGCGTTCGACCAGCCACGCATCGTCGAGACGACCGGCGGCCGCGAGCGCGCGGCGGATCTTCGGAAGATTGCGGCCGGTCTTCATCACGACCAGCGCGTCGGAACTGCGCATCCGCTGCATGAGCTCCGCCTCCGGCAGCGTGCCCATCAGGACGGTGGTCACATCGTCGGCCAACGCGATCGGCTGGCCGACCGCATTCCAGCAGCCCACCATGCCGGGAATGCCGGCGATCACCTCGATCTCGACCCGGCCCTGCAGGCGCGCGTAGAGATGCATGAACGAACCGTAGAAATAGGGATCGCCCTCGCACAGCACGACCACGTCTATCTCGCGCGCCAGCCGCGCCAGCCGCTCGGCCCATGCATCGTAGAAATCGGCCAGCAGCCGCGCGTATTCGGGGTTGTCGAACGCAATCTCCGTGGTGACCGGGTACTCCATCGGATATTCGCTGACGTCAGCGGCAAGCAATCCGTCCACGATCCGGCGCGCCTGCCCGGATTGCCCCTTCTTGCGGAAATAGGCGACATGTCTTGCCGAGCGCACGATGCGGTCGGCGCGCACGCTCATCAGGTCGGGATCGCCGGGGCCGAGCCCGCAGCAGATGATGCGTCCCATCGCTATTCGCTCCAGCTCGCCAACGCATTGACGGCGGCAACGGTGATCGCCGAGCCGCCGAGACGTCCCTCAACCGTCAGCGCCGGCACGGGCGCCCCGGCCATCAATGCCGCCTTGGACTCGGCCGCACCGACGAAGCCGACCGGACAGCCGATGATCGCCGCCGGCCGCGGGCAGTCGGGATGCTCCAGCATGTTGAGCAGATGGAACAGCGCCGTCGGCGCATTGCCGATCGCGACGATGGCGCCGGCCAGATGCGGCCGCCACAGCTCAAGCGCGGCAGCAGACCGCGTATTGCGCATCGATTGCGCGAGCGCGGGAACGGTGGCGTCACCGAGCGTGCAGATCACCTCGTTGCGGGCCGGCAGCCGCGCGCGCGTAATTCCCTCCGAGACCATGCGCGCATCGCAGAGGATCGGCGCGCCCTCCTGCAATGCTGCCCGTGCCCGCGCGGCCATGCCGGGCGTGAAGCGAATATGCGCTTCCAGGCCCACCATGCCCGCCGCATGGATCATGCGTACCACCACCGGCTCCTCGTCGGGCGTGAAGCGGCCGAGTTCGGCCTCCGACCGGATGGTGGCAAAGGACTGGCGATAGATCGCCGCACCGTCGGTCTCGTAGACGTGCGGCATCAATGGGCTCCCGACAGCAGCGAAGGATTTGCAACGAGGTCCGAACCAGTTAGTCCCCGCATGACGGGCACGTCACGCGCCGTGCCGTGACGGATCAGGTCAAAGCCGTCGCGTGTGGCCACAAGGGTGATGTCCGCGGAGCCGGAATGGGCGCAGCCTTTGGCACAGCCTGACACATGCAGCCGCGCGTCAGCCGGGATATGCCGCGCAAGCGTCGACGCCAATGCGCGCGTATCGGCATACGCCTCACCGCAGCGCGGCGCGCCGCTGCAGGCGATCACGCGGAGCGCCGGATCGTCGGCATCGGTGACGAGGTCCGCCCCGCGAGGCATCTCATGCATTCCTTCCGCCAGCAGCATCCGCCACGGCGTCATGCGAAGCACCTGTGCGCACGCGGCGAGATGGCCGAGTGTGTGGTGCGGCATTTGCCCGAAGGCCACGCCGACCATTGCACCGATAGGATAGAGGCCGGGAACAGGGTCCGCCGATCGGGCCACAGGCTTGGCATCGCCACGAAGCAATACGGGAAGGCTCGCGCCGCCGGCCAGATGCGCCGCCATCCGTCGCTTCCCACCCCTGGCTCCGCCGGAAGCAACGAACCACTCGGCCAGCGCAAGCGCGACCCGCACGGCCTCGTCCCGCCTGACCGAGCGCCCGGACCGCGCGCCATCAGCGCGCACCAGCAGGCTTCCATTGCGATCGCGCTCGATCCTGACATCCGCCGATGCGCCAGCCAGAAGCCGCTCGTTGCCGTCGTCGATGGCGAAACCGAACTTGGTCGGAAGATCGAGAGAGGCACCGGCGAGTGCCCGCTCGAGCTCGGCCGCGAGCGGGCGCGTGTCGTCACCGGCGGTCCAGAATGGCGTCACCAGAATGTTGCGCTGCGCTTCAGTCTCGGAATCTGCATCCAGCAACCCGAGCTCGGCAAGCCCGTCGATCAAGGCCGGATACCCCGCATCGCTGACGCCGCGGATCTGGAGATTGCCGCGGCTGGTCAGGTCGATCAGGCCGTTGCCATATCGCGCAGCAAGCTCGGCGATCCCCACCGCCTGGATGGCGTCCAGTCGACCGACGCGCGGGCGGATCCGCACCACGAGGCCATCGCCCGACTGCATCGGCCGCAGCGCGCCGGGACACCAGCCCTTGATCGCGACCGCGCTCATGAGGCCTCCTGCAGCGCAGCCGCAATCGAGTTGCGCCGCGTTTGCCAGAGCAAGGCTTCATGCAGCCGGGTGAAGCAGGTTTCGATCGCAGCCAGCGCGGCTGGATTCTCGCGCGCCATGAAGCCGCGAACCTCGTCATTGCCGATCGTCGCGTCGTAATACAGGTCGAACAGATGCGGCGGCACCGCACCGGCAAGATGCGCAAATGCCGCCATGTGCTCCAGCGTCGCGGATATTTCGGCAGCGCCGCGGAAGCCGTGACGCATCATCCCCGCGATCCATGCCGGATTGGCTGCGCGCGCCCGCACCACCCGCGCGATCTCCTCGGTCAGCGATCGCGCATGCGGCTGATCCGGCCGCGTCGCATCGAGGTGATAGAGCGAGGGGATGCTTGTGCCTAACCGGCGCGCCGCCGCCGCAATGCCCGCCTCGTGCGCAGCATAGTCCGCCGCCAGCAGCAGATCGGTCTCCGGCAAGTCCTGGGTATGAACAAAGCTGTCGGCGGCAGCGAGCCGCGCCTCGATGGCGGCGCGATCCGGCCGGATCTGGCCATCGGACGCGATGGCCCAGGATGACGCCGAGAGCCAGGCTTCGCCGGCCGCCTCGCGCGCCTCTGCTGTGAAGACATCGGGGATCGACGCGATGCCGGCACCATAATGTCCGGGGCGCGGACCGAACACGCGGGCGATACGCTGCCGATAGGGATTCTCGTCCGCCTCCTCGCTGCGTTCTGACAGAGCTTCCGTCGCGGCTTCGAACAATTGGGCAAGCCCCGCAAACACGTCGCGGAACAGGCCTGACACACGCAGCGTGACGTCGATGCGGGGACGGCCGAGCTCCGCCAGCGCGATGATGTCGTAGCCGGTCACCCGGCCCGACCCGTGATCCCAGCGCGGCGCGATGCCGGCAAGGTGCAACGCCATCGCAAAATCCTCACCGGCAGTGCGCATCGTCGACGAGCCCCAGAGATCGACGACGAGTCCCTTCGGCCAGTCGCCGTGATCCTGCAAATGACGGCGCAGCAGTTCCTCGGCGAGCTTCACACCCTGCGCATGCGCCGACGGCGTCGGCACCGCGCGTGGATCGACGGCAAACAGATTGCGTCCGGTCGGCAGCACGTCGCTGCGCCCGCGATAGGGCGAGCCCGACGGCCCCGGCGCGACGCGCCGGCCGGCCAGCGCATCAAGTAACGCCGCCTTCTCCGCCTCGCCGCAAGCGCCCTGCCCGAACACGTGCAGTCCGTCGCCGAACTGGCTTTCCTTGAGATCGCAGACGAAGCGGTCGATCTGCGGGATGGCCTCGGCCGCGGAGACTGACGCGGCAAGACCGAGATCGTCCTCCAGCCCGGCTATGCGCGCTTCTTCGCGGATCGCAGCGATCAGGCGCTGCCGCCGCGCCGGGTCGAGACCATCGGCGGTCGAATATTCATCGAGCAGGCGCTCGAGAGCACGCAGGCTTTCCGGCACCGCGGCTTGTCCCAGCGGCGGCGGCAGATGACCGATCGTCACGGCGCCGATCCGGCGCTTGGCCTGCGCCGCCTCGCCGGGATCGTTGACGATGAAGGGATAGACAACCGGCAGATCGCCGATCAATGCCTCCGGCCAGCACGCGGACGACAGCGCAACCGATTTGCCGGGCAGCCATTCCAGCGTGCCATGCGCGCCGATGTGGACGACGGCGTCGATACCTTGCCCCCGGAGCCAGAGATGGAACGCGACATAGGCATGGCGGGGCATGCGCGACAGATCGTGATAGTCGGCATCGCGATGACTGACATCACCGCGCTCCGGCTGAACGGCGATGACCGACTTGCCGCATCGGATCGCGGCGAAATGAAATGCGCCGTCACGGCAATCGGGATCGTCCTCCGGGGCGCCCCATGCACGCGCCAGATCATCCTGGAGCTGCAGGGGAATACCGGAGAGCGCCGCGCGATATTCGTTCACGTCCCACGTCAGTTTCCGGCGCAAAAGCGCATCGCCCGGCAACTCCACCGCCTCGACGTCAAACCCTGCACCCGCGAGATCGGCCAGCAACGTCTGGACTGAAGCAAGCGCATCAAGGCCGACGGCGTGGGCGATCTGATGCGGACGGCCGGGATAGTTCGACAGCACGAGCGCGAGCTGCTTGTCTTGCGCCGGCTTGCCGGCAAGCCGGTGCCAGGCTGCGACGCGCGCGACAATCGCCGCGACACGCTCGGCGTCCGGTCGATGCGCAAGATGCGCGAATTGCAGATCGGGATCGCGCTCACCGGGCGACTTGAAGCTCGCTACACCAGCGAACAGGCGGCCGTCGACTTCCGGCAACACCACATGCATTGCGAGATCGCCGGGCGACAGGCCGCGCAGCGACAAGGCCCAATCCTCGCGCCGCGCCGTGGACAGCGCGACCTGGAACATCGGGCACGAAGCCGCGTCGAACGGCGTCGTGCCGTCGTTCCCGGCAGCGGAGAACGCAGTGGCGTTGACGATGGCCGCAGGCGGGCATTGCGCGAGCTGAACGCGCAGCCAGTCCGCAACACCTGCCGCCTTCAGCGAGGTGACGAAGACACCGTGGGCATCAAAGCCCCTCTCACGCAACGCATCGATCAACGCGTCGACCGGCGCGGTGTCGCCGGCCGCGAGATAGGAGCGATAGAAGGTCACGAGCGCCCGCGGCCGGCCATCCGGCGCCGGCAGCACCGCGACGGCACCGCGCCGGGGATCGTAGACGCCGATCTCCGGCAGATCGATCTCGCCCACCACTGGCCCGGCATAGAGGCCGGACGCCAGCGCCAGTTGCGCGATCACGGCCTGCGCGGCAACCGGGCCGCCCTTGTCGCACAGCACCTTCAGACGGCGCAGGGTCGAGACCGGCAAGGTCGAGAATTCATCGAGCCGCAGATCGTCGCGGCCATCCGCCGGCAGCACTACCAGGGCGATGCCGCGCTCCCTGGCCAGCCGATGCACCGCTGAGAGCCCGTAGGACCAATAGGGTTCGCCGCCGATCAGCCGCACCAGAATGCCGCGCGCGTGCGACAGCGTCCGCTCGATATAAGTATCGACCGACAGCGGATGGCGCAGCTCCGCGAGATTGGCGAGCCGCAGCGACGGCAATGCCGCACGGCCACGTCGCCAGCCGGCCGCGAACGCCGCGAGATCGCTGTCGGAAAACGACAACACCACGAGATCGGCCGGATCCTGGCCGAGGTCCCTTGGTGTCGCGGTCTCCTCAAGGCCGCGACTCTCGCGGAAGACGACGTGCATCAGACACCAAGCCGTGCCCTGATGGCGGCTTCATCAATATCGCCGTGTTCGCCGATCACGACGAGCTTCGACTGCCGCGGCCGCATGCCCCAGGGCATGTCGAACTGATGCCGCACCCGCTCGCCGACCGATTGCACCAGTAACCGCATCGGCTTGCCCTCGACGGCGATATAGCCCTTGGCGCGCAGCACGTTCTGCTCGCGCGCCAGCCCCTTGATCGAAGCGACCAGCGCCTCGACATCGACAATCTCGGGCAGATCGATCACCACCGAATTGAAATCGTCGTGCTCGTGCTCCTCTTCGCCGTCATGATGCGACGGGCGCGCCGCGAGATCGTTTTCCGCCGCGGCGCCGAGCCCAAGGATCACGCGCGCGTCGATGGTGCCGTCGACAACGGGCAACATCGGCACCTCGCGCGGCATCTCGGCCGCGATCACCTCCTTGGCCACCCTGATCCCCTCTGCCCCGGCGAGATCGGCCTTGGTCAGCAGCACGATGTCGGCGCAGGCGATCTGATCCTCGAACACTTCGGACAGCGGCGTCTCGTGGTCGAGATTGGCGTCGGCCGCGCGCTGCGCATCCACTGCGGCAACGTCGGGCGCAAACCGGCCGGCCGCAACGGCTTCCGCATCGGCCAGCGCGATCACGCCGTCGACCGTGATCCGCGAACGAATCTCCGGCCAGTCGAACGCCTTGAGCAGCGGCTTCGGCAGCGCGAGGCCGGAGGTCTCGATCACGATGTGATCGGGCTTCACCGGGCGCGCGAGCAACTGCTCCATCGCCGGGATGAAATCGTCGGCGACGGTGCAGCAGATGCAGCCATTGGCGAGCTCGACGATGTTCTCGGTCGGGCAATCGGCGTCGGCGCACGACTTCAGGATGTCGCCGTCGACGCCCTCGCTGCCGAATTCGTTCACCAGCACGGCGAGCTTCTTGCCGTTGGCGTTGCGGATCAGATGCTGGATCAGCGTCGTCTTGCCGGATCCGAGAAAGCCGGTCACGACGGTGACCGGAACCTTGGCGAGTGTCGTCATTCTGCGGCCTCCGGCACGACGGGAAGTGGTGGAATGCGGGCAAGCGATTGCTTGCGGAAAACTTCCGGGCGGCTGCGCCACGGCACGATGCCGTCGGGCGCCGCGGCATAGGCGCTGGCGCCGGCGATCACATCCCCGGCATTGGCTTCGGACAGGCGCCCATAGACATAGGACCACCGGCCGGGCGCGCTGAGCGCGACCGAGCAGCCCTGGCTGCAAGCCGAGAGACATTCGACGGGAACCAGATTGACGCCATCGGGCACACCGGCCTCGACAAGCGCGGCGTGCAGGCGCGCACCGGGCGCGACTTCACCTTCCGCCAGCGTTTGGCCGGCGCGGCAGGTAATACAGACATGAAGGGTAACGCTCATCGGCCTTCCTGGATTGACAGCGGGAAGCGATGAGGCACACGAACCGATCTTGCACCGGTTCGTTCCCCGTCGCGGAACACCCCGTCCGCCGGTCTCACAACATGCTGCGTTGGCAGGTCTCCCGGCTTGCGGAGCAGGATTTCTCCCTTCGATCCCCGCCTTCCCGATCCCCTTGGGGAATCAGTGGCTTTGGGCATCTCTCCGGTCACGGTCGCGGGGGCGGCTGCTTTTCAGGCCCGACTTGAGCCCTATCGCATTCCCTCTTCGCCTGTCATAGGACAGGAACCAACGCGGACCCACCATTCGTCCGCGGCTCGAACTTGTCAAGCCGAAGGAACGTCATGACGTCTGAAGGAAACGGGACCGAAGACGAGGTCGTCAGCGGCGAGGCTTCGCTGGATACGCGCCACGCGACCAAGATGGCGAAAAAGAAGGTCGCCCGCGACAAGATCATGGCGACCAAGAGCGGCGAAAAGGGCCTGATCATCGTTCACACCGGCGCCGGCAAGGGAAAATCCTCCTCCGCCTTCGGCATGATCGTCCGCTGCGTGGCGCACGGCTTTCCCTGCGCCGTGGTGCAGTTCATCAAGGGTGCCTGGGATACCGGCGAGCGCCGCCTGCTCGCCGGGCATTTCGGCGATCTCTGTCAATTCCACGCGATGGGTGAAGGCTTCACCTGGGAGACGCAGGATCGCGCCCGCGACATCGCGGCGGCGCAAGCCGGCTGGGAAAAGGCCAAGCAGCTGATCGCCGACGAAAGCCTGCGCATGGTCGTGCTCGACGAGATCAACATTGCGCTGCGCTACGACTATCTGGCGATCGCCGACGTGGTCGATTTCCTGAAGACGTCGAAGCCACCGATGACCCATGTCGTGCTCACCGGTCGCAACGCCAAGGAGGAGTTGATCGAGATCGCCGACCTCGTCACCGAGATGACGCTGGTGAAGCATCCGTTCCGGTCCGGCATCAAGGCCCAGCCGGGCGTCGAGTTCTAAGAGCCCAACGCCATGGCGCGCGCATTGATGATCCAGGGCGCCGGCTCGGACGTGGGCAAGTCGCTCATCGTCGCCGGCCTCGCGCGCGCCGCCACGCGGCGCGGCCTGCGCGTGCTGCCGTTCAAGCCGCAGAACATGTCGAACAATGCGGCCGTGACCGTCGACGGCGGCGAGATCGGACGCGCGCAGGCGTTGCAGGCGCTCGCCGCCGGCGTCGAGCCGCACACCGACATGAACCCGGTGCTGCTGAAGCCGGAGACCGATGTCGGCGCCCAGGTCATCGTGCACGGCAAGCGGATCGCGACCGCCCGCGCGCGCGAATATGCCGCGATGAAACCGTCGCTGATGGGCGCGGTGCTGGAAAGCTTCGAGCGCCTGAAGGCGTGCGCCGATCTGGTGCTGGTCGAAGGCGCCGGCAGTCCCGCCGAGGTCAATTTGCGCAAGGCCGACATCGCCAATATGGGCTTTGCGCGCAAGGCCGACGTGCCCGTGGTGTTGGTCGGCGACATCGACCGCGGCGGCGTGATCGCGCAGCTCGTCGGCATCAAGACGGTGATCGATCCCGACGATGCCGCGATGATCCAGGGCTTCGTCATCAACAAATTCCGCGGTGATCCCTCGCTGTTCGATGACGGCTACCGCCTGATCGAAACCCGCACCGGATGGCGCGGCTTCGGCGTGCTGCCCTGGTTCGCTCGCGCCGCCGAGCTGCCTGCCGAAGATGCGCTCGGGCTCGGCGAGGCGCGCAAGCCCGGACAATGCAAGATCGCGTTTCTGGCGCTGTCGCGGATCGCCAATTTCGACGACCTCGATCCGCTGAAGCTCGAGCCCGGCGTCGACCTCGTGATGGTGCGCCCGGGCGAAGCCGTCCCCGGCGATGCCAGGCTCGTCATCCTGCCCGGCTCGAAATCGACCCGCGGCGACCTCGCCTTCCTGCGCGCGCAAGGCTGGGACATCGATCTGCTGGCGCACCATCGCCGCGGCGGCCATGTCCTCGGCCTGTGCGGCGGCTACCAGATGCTCGGCGAGAGCGTCGCCGATCCCGATGGGATCGAGGGCCCCGCCGGCGAGACGCGCGGCCTCGGCCTGCTCGATGTCACCACCACCATGACCGAGCAGAAGACGCTGACCCGCGTCAGCGCGGTGCATGCTGCGACCGGTCAGCCGATCAACGCCTACGAGATCCACATCGGGCGCACCGACGGTCCGGACCGCGCCCGGCCGTTTGCACGGCTTGATGGCGTGGCTGAAGGTGCCGTTTCCAGCGACGGGCGCGTTCACGGCAGCTATCTGCACGGCCTGTTCACGTCGGACGAATTCCGCAAGGCGTTCCTTGCGCAGCTCGATATCGCTGTGGCGGATCAGCTCTATGGCGCCAGGGTCGAAAGCGCGCTCGACGCGCTTGCCGCGCACATCGAAGCCCATCTCGATGTCGACGGCCTGCTCGCGCTGGCGCGCTAAAGCGTTTTCGAGCGTAGTGGACACCGGTTCGCGTGAAGAGAACGTGTCGTGAAAATCATCGCGACAAAGCGGCCGAGACACGGGACCATTCGGCCTCATAGCCCGGCAGGCCCAGGCGCAGCCATCCCGGCTTCTGCTGGAAGACGCGCGACCAGATCCGTCCGCGGGCAAGCACCTCCTGTGCGGCAAGCGCATCGCCGGTCTCGTAGAGCCGGAACAGCGGCGTGCCGCCGACCAGCGTCCAACCCCGCGATTGCGCCGCCGCGTCGAGCCTGGCGCAGTCGTCCGCTAGGCGCGCGATCGTCGCCCTCGCCCAGTCGCGATCGAGCAAGGCCCGCCGTCCGATCGCGATCGCGGCCCCCGAAACTGGCCATGGGCCTGCCATCGCGGCAAGCGCGGCGATATCGGGCTCGCTGCCGACAGCGAAGCCGAGCCGCAAGCCGGCAAGCCCGTAGAACTTGCCGAATGAGCGCAGGATCAGGAGCCCCGCGCGCCCTGCTTCCGCTGCAAGCGAGATGCCGGGTACGGCATCCGCAAAACTCTCGTCAATGACGAGCCGGCCAACGCGCGGCAGCAACGCAAGCAGTTCCCCCCGATCATGACGTTGTCCGTCGGGGTTGTTCGGATTGACGACGACGGCAATGTCTGCGCCTGCGAGCGCAGCGAGCTCGGACACTTCGTCAACGTCCCAGCCCGCAGCCGACAACACACCGGCATACTCATTATACGTGGGCGCAAGGATGCGCGCCCGCCCGCGCGACACGAGATTCGGCAGCAACTGAATGGCGGCCTGCGCACCGCCGATCGCCACGATCGGCGCACCGGTGCCGTAGGCCTGCCGCGCCGCGTGGTGCAGGGATTCGATGTCGGATCGCGACGGCAACGCGTTCCATTGCCGTGGCTCCACGCCGACGTCAGGATAAGGCACCCGATTGATCCCGGTCGACAGATCGATCCAGTCTTCCACAGGCCCGCCGAAGCGTCGCTGGGCGACATCGAGATTTCCGCCGTGCTCACGCATCCGCCGCTCCTTCACGCCAGCGCCAGGGCCACGAAAGCTCCGGCCAGCAGTATCATGGCGTAACGATAGAGTCGCAGCCCGGTGATGACATCGGCGGCAGCCGGATCGCGCGCGCCCTCGTTCAGCCAGGGCTCGTTCGCGATGCTGCCGTGATAGATGCGCGGTCCGCTGAGCCGCACACCGAGCGCGCCGGCCATCGCCGCTTCCGGCCAGCCGGCATTGGGCGAGCGATGCCGGTGCGCGTCACGCAGCATGCATGACCATGCCTGCGCGCGGTTTGGCGCAAGCAACACGAACAAGAGACCGGTCAGCCGCGCCGGAATGAGATTGGCGAGATCGTCGATCCGCGCCGCGGCCCAACCGAAGGCTTCGTGCCGCTCGGAGCGATGGCCGATCATGGAGTCCAGCGTGTTGATCGCCTTGTAGCCGAGGATTCCCGGCAGTCCGAACAGCGCCCCCCAGAACAGCGGCGCCACGATGCCGTCGGACGCGTTCTCGGCAAGGCTCTCGATGGTTGCGCGCGCGATGCCGGCGTCATCGAGCGTGGCCGGATCGCGCCCGACGATCTGCGCGACCGCCGACCGCGCAGCCGCAATGTCGCCTGATGCAAGCGGATTTGCCACCGCGGCGACATGGTCATGCAGTGAGCGCAGCGCCACCAGCGGCCATGCCAGCACGCCCACGACAACGACATGCTCCCATCCGGATCCAAGCGCGGACTGAACGGCCCACCCCAGCGCCGTCGCCAGCGCGATCACCAGCACGGCCGCCGCAACACCGGCAGCACGGCGGAACGCCGGCGGATCGGAGGCCCTGTTCCAACTGGTATCGAGGAGATGGATCAACCGGCCGAGCCAGGTCACGGGATGGCCGATGCGGGCAAACAGCCACGCCGGCCAGCCGATCAGGGCGTCCACAGCCATCGCCACCGCCATCGCTCCCGCAAATCCCACTTAACCCTCTCCTCGCCGCGATCCCCCTGATGCGCAAGACATTGAGCGAGCGCAAGCCCTCCGCGGGCGGATTTCGGCTTTGTCTTTCATCGCGATTGGTGGTTAGAGCGTTTCGAGCGGCGTGGATACCGGCCGCACGGGAGATGAGATGGCGGTCATTCTGATCACGGGCGGAGCCCGGTCCGGCAAGAGCCGGCGCGCCGAACTTCGCGCGCGCTCCTTTCCGGGCCAGCTGGTGTATATTGCCACCGCCGAGGCTCTCGACGCGGAAATGGACGAGCGGATCGCCAGGCATCGCGCGCGGCGCGGCAACGACTGGATCGAGCGCGAGGTGCCGCTCGATCTCGTCGCGACATTGACCGAGACCGACGGCGGCGGCGTCAGGCTGGTCGATTGCCTGACGCTCTGGCTGTCCAACCTGCTGCATGCGGAGCGCGACTGGTCGCAAGAAGTGACGCGCCTTGCCGAGGCGTTGTCGCGCCAACGCAGCCCGGTCATCCTGGTCACCAACGAGGTCGGCCTCGGCATCGTGCCCGACAACGCGCTGGCGCGGACCTTCCGCGACGCCGCAGGTCTGATGAACCAGACCATTGCCGCTGCGGCAGACGAGGTCGAGTTCGTCGTTGCCGGCCTGCCGATGAAACTCAAATGAACTCCGAGAGCGATCCTGCCAAAGGCCCCGCGATGGTCTCATTCGACGACGCGTTTCGCCGGCAACTGCACGAGTTGTTCGTGTGGCGGCGCGACGTGCGGCGTTTCCGGACCGATCCGCTGCCGGATGGGTCGATCGAGCGGCTGATCGAGATCGCCTGCCTGTCGCCTTCGGTCGGGTTGAGCCAGCCCTGGCGGTTCGTCATTGTCGACGATGCGACACGGCGCCGCGCGGTCATCGAAGACTTCAAGGCCTGCAACGCTGACGCGTTGCGGTCCTATTCCGGCGAGCGTGCAGCAAAATATGCCGCATTGAAACTATCGGGCCTCGAAGAGGCGCCCGGCCATCTCGCCGTGTTCGCCGAGAAGACCGACCACATCGGCTCCGGTCTCGGCCGCGCGACCATGCCGGAGACGTCGGAATATTCCGTAGTGGCCGCGATCTGTTCGATGTGGCTCGCCGCGCGCGCGGAAGGGATTGGCCTCGGCTGGGTATCGATCCTCAATCCGGGCCGCGTACGTGAGATTCTGGAGATACCGGACGGCTGGAAGTTCATCGGCTACCTCTGCATCGGCTACCCGCAGGCAGAATGCGACCGCCCGGAGCTCGAACAAGCCAAGTGGGAATCGCGGCGAGGTCCCGGTGAATGCACCATCCGGCGCTGACGAATCTCCGACCGGCAGCGGCGCCCACTGGCGCGCGGACATTGCCTCCCTGGTCTTTCCTGTCCCGGAGCACGGCGCGATCTGCGCAGTGCATCGAGGTGCATTTCGGACTCTGCTTGGCGCAGAGCCGGTGCCGGAGGTCTGCCTCGGCTATTTCGAGCGCCACAGAGACGCATTCAGGTCAGCTGCCAGCGCCAAGATCCTGGGCAAGCGCATACCTCCTGGAACAAATCTGCATCTTACCAGTCGCGACATCGCCCGAAAGCTGCTAGAAGCCGACCAAATCGAACGTGGAGAACGATGATGAGCCAGTCCCAGACCGCGCAAGCCCAGCATCTGCCGGTTGCCACCCGACAGGTCGGCCGGCTTGCCCAGTCCCTGATGGCGATGACGCTCGGCCTGTTCATCGTCGGCGTGGTCGGCTTCTCGCACATCGACGTGATCCACAATGCCGCGCACGACGTGCGCCACTCCAACGCATTCCCCTGCCACTGACCCCGTCGGTATGAGTACGTTTCGCTCGATCGTCTTCTCGTCGGTCATCGCGGGATTCATCGTCGGCCTGATCGTTACCGCGGCTCAGCAGTTCGGCACCGTTCCCCTGATCCTCAGGGCCGAGGTCTATGAGAAGGCGGCCGAGCACAAGCACGAAGCCTCGGCGACACCGCAAGCCATCCTCGTGCATGATCATGCTGATCATGATCATGGCGCGGAGGGGTGGGAGCCGAAGGACGGGCTGGAGCGCAATCTCTACACGGCGGGCGCGAACATCCTGACCGCGGTCGGCTTTGCGCTTCTGCTCGGTGGCTTCCTCGCGGTCCGCAGCGGCGCGACCGGCGAGCCGATCTCGTGGCATGAGGGCTTGATGTGGGGCCTCGCGGGCTTTGCCGTCTTCACCATCGCTCCCGGCCTTGGGCTGCCGCCTGAATTGCCCGGAGTCCCCGCCGCTCCGCTGCTCTCGCGTCAGATCTGGTGGACGATCGCGGTGCTGGCGACCGCTGCCGGCCTTGGACTGATCGTGTTCCGCCGCTCGATGCCGGCCGCAATCGCCGGCGTGGTCCTGATCATGCTGCCGCATCTGATCGGCGCGCCCGAGCTCGAGCATATCGAGACCAACGTTCCGTCGTCCCTGTCGCATCAGTTCGTGGTCGCCGTCACGCTGACCAGCCTGGTGTTCTGGACCCTGCTCGGCAGCCTGACCAGTGCCGCCTTCGCCTATTTCGATCGGCCGGCGTCGGCGTGACACGACAACGATCGCGGCAAGAATCAATTGAGATTCGCCACGGAGCCTGATTAGGTTCGGCGATGCCGTCCGCCACAGGCCTGACGGCCGCAATGCCGAACCGACAGGGCCCAACCATCGATGAGCAAGGCGCGACGGACACGACCGACGATTCGTGACGTCGCGGCCGAGGCCGGCGTGTCCGTCTCAAGTGTCAGCCGCACGCTCAATGGCGGCATCTACACCAGCGCGGAACTGCATGCCCGCATCATGCGCGCGGTGAAGCGGCTCGGCTTCGAGCCCGACCAAGCGGCGCAGGTGCTGCGCTCGCGGGCCTCCAACACGATCGGCTGCATGGTGGCCGACTTCTCCAACCCGCACTATACCGGCATGGTCAGTGCGGCGGAGGAGGAATTCCAGCGCGCCGGATTCCTGCTGATGCTGGCCGCGACCAAGCACGAGGAAGCGCGCGAGGCCGCATTCCTGTCGGCGGTGCGGCGGCGCCAGATGGATGGCCTGCTGCTGTTCGCCGGCGACAATTCCCACAAGGATTTCATGAAGGGATTGGCGACGCTCGATCTGCCCTGCGTGACCGTCGACCGCGAGGTGCCTGATAGCATCCCGGTTCGCGTCGATCACCGCGGCGGCGCGCTGGAGGCGACGCGCTATCTGATCGGCCTCGGCCATCGCCGGATCGCATTGCTCACCGGCAGCGCCGCGGTGCTGCCGAGCACCGAGCGGCTCGCGGGCTACCGGCAAGCGCATCAGGAAGCCAAGATCGAGGTCGACCCGGCCCTGATCCGACCGCACATGCAGGGCGCCAACACCGCCTTCAGCTCGGTCTGCCAGTTGCTGCAAATGACAAAACCGCCGACCGCAATCATCTCGCTCGGCACCAGCATGCTGGCCGAGGTGCTGGAGGCGATCACCAGCAACGGCCTGCGCTATCCGCAGGACGTCTCGCTGGTGTGCAGCGGCGACACCGACCTCGCCCGCCATGCGACGCCGGCGATCACCGCATTGAGCTGGGACATGAACGAGGTCGGCCGCACCGCCGCGCGGCTGTTGCTGGAGCGGATCCGCAACGCCGACGAGCCGGGCAGCAGCGAGCCGGTATTCCTGCCGACGCGTCTCATCCTGCGCCATTCCTGCGCCGCGCCGGCAGCGCCAGCGCGGGGCCGAAAATAGTGTCGCGCGATCAGTCCGCCTGCGGCGCCGCCGCGTATTGTGCGTCGGAGACGTGCTCCATCCAGGTCGCGTAGTCGCCGTCGAGCGCTTCGTGGATCGCGATGTGGCTCATGCCGGTGGTCGGCGCCGCGCCGTGCCAATGCTTCTCGCCCGGCGGAATCCACACCACGTCGCCCGGACGGATCACCCGGGTCGGGCCGTCCCAGCTCTGTACATATCCGACGCCGGCCGTGACGTAGAGCGTCTGGCCGAGCGGATGGGTGTGCCACGCCGTGCGCGCGCCGGGTTCGAACGTGACGCGCGCCGCCTGCACCCGCGCCGGCGCCGGTGCGTTGACGATCGAGTCAGCCCACACAGTGCCGCTGAACCACTCGGCGTTGCCGCGTCGGCTCGCGACCGTTCCTGCGCGCTTGATGTCCATCTTCAGTCCTCCAACTCTTCCCGATCTGGAAACGGTTCCAGTTCTACCTGTCATTGCGAGCCAACGGTCGCGCGAACGCGCGTCCGATGACAGGCTCCCCGAACCAATCCATCCCTCCGCCCACGCGGAGCGATGGATTGCTTCGTCGCTTCGCTCCTCGCAATGACGGAGAGCAAAGCGCCGGCCTCAGCGCAACACAAATCCCTCGTAGCCGCGCTGCGCGACCTGCGCGATGCGATGGCGATAGCCCTGGCCGACATACGGCATGAACACCCGCGGCTTGCCGGCTATGTTGGCGCCCTGGTACCAGGAATTGGCCTTCGGATAGAGCGTGCGGCTGGCGGCATCCGCGACATGCGCCATCCAGGCCCGCTCGGCCTCGCGTTCCGGCTCGATCCGCGTCTGTCCGTTGGCCCGCATGCCGCCGAGGCATGCCGCGATCCACTCGACATGGTTCTCGCAGGCGTGGATCACATTACCAATAACTGATGGGCTACCCGGGCCGGTCACGATGAAGAGGTTCGGAAAGCCCGACACCATCAGGCCGAGATAGGCGCTGGGACCATCGGCCCAGGCCTCCTTCAAGCTCGCGCCGTCGCGGCCGCGGATCTGCATCGCGGCGAGTGCCCCGGTCATCGCGTCATAGCCGGTCGCCAGCACCAGCGCATCGAGCGCAAAGGATCGCGTCGCGGTCTCGACGCCGGTCTCGGTGACCGTCGTCAGCGGCTCCGCGCGCAGATCGACCAGCTCGACATGCGGCAGATTGTAGGTCGCGAAGTACCCGGTATCGATGCAGATCCGCTTGACGCCGAGCGGATAGTCCTTCGGCGACAGCGCTGCCGCCGTCGTCGCATCGTTGACGATGCCGCGGATCTTGTCGCGCACGAAGTCGCAGGCGACATCGTTGACGGCCTCATCTGTCAGGATGTTCGGGAACGCGGTCAGAATGCCGCCGCCGCCCTGCTCCCAAAGCTGTTCGTAGCGCGCCCATTGCACGTCGCGCTCCGGCACCGGCGCCTCGAATGCATTTGCAGGCACGCGCCCGAACTCCGGCGTCTCGAGGCTTTCGCGATATTTCGCGATCAAGGGTTCGGCGGCGGCGATATCGGCGTCGGAAAGCGGCGCGTTCCGCGCCGGCACCGAGTAGTTCGGCGTGCGTTGGAATACGGTCAGGCGGCTGGCCGCCTTGGCGACCATCGGGATCGTCTGCACGCCGGATGAGCCGGTGCCGATCACGGCGACACGCAAGCCGGAAAAGTCGACCTCCTCATGCGGCCACTGCCCGGTGTGATAGACCGGCCCGCCGAAGCGCTCGAGCCCGGGCAGCCTCGGCTTGTTGGGCACCGAGAGATTGCCGGTCGCCATCACGCAGGTCGACGCGACGATGCAATCGCCGCGATCGGTGCGGACGGTCCAGCTCTCGCCGGCCTCGTCCCAATCCGCGCTGGTCACACGCGTATCGAAGCGGATCAGGGAGCGCAGCTCGAAACGGTCGGCGACGCGCTGCGCGTAGCGCAGGATCTCGGGCTGGGTGGCGTATTTCTCGCTCCAGCGCCATTCCTGCCACAGCTCTTCCGACCAGGTGTAGGAATAGAACAGGCTCGGAATGTCGCAGCGCGCACCGGGATAGCGATTCCAGTACCAGGTGCCGCCGACGTCGGACGCCGCCTCGATGCCGATCACCTTCAGCCCGAGCTCGCGCAACCGGTAGATCGCATACAGCCCGCCGAAACCGGCCCCGACCACGACCGCATCGCATTCGGCGACCAACGGCGGCCTCGCGCCATGGTCCGGGCTCATCTGCTCCAGTCTGCTCATTTGTCACATCTCTCCGGCCGCAGGAATATTGCCATCGGTGGGAACACGCGCTATGTCTGAGAACGTTTCCAGACGGGAAGCGCATACGATAATTGTCGCCGGGCGTCAACGCGCCGGCCATCCGGCCCACGGACGCAACAAGGCGATCAGCGAACAATCAGGGAGTGAATGAGGGATGCTGGAGAGAATTTGTCTTCGCGCGTGCGTGGCGGTCGCGGCAACGATCGGCGCGCTGTCGCCGGCGCTCGCGCAGAAGAATTACGGCCCGGGGGTCTCGGACACCGAGATCAAGATCGGCAACATCATGCCCTATAGCGGACCTGCGTCCGCCTACGGCGCGATCGGCCGCACCGAGGCGGCCTATTTCAAGATGATCAACGACCAGGGCGGCATCAACGGACGCAAGGTCGACTTCATCAGCTATGACGACGGCTTCTCGCCGCCGAAATCGGTCGAGCAGGCGCGCAAGCTGATCGAGGGCGACGAGGTGCTGCTGGTGTTCCAACCGCTCGGCACCGCGCCGAATGTCGCGATCCAGAAATACCTGAACGGCAAGAAGGTCCCTCATCTCTTCATCGCATCGGGCGCGACGCGGTTCGGCGATCCGAAGAACTTTGCCTGGACCATGGGCTGGCAGCCGAACTACCAAAGCGAGGGGCGGATCTACGCCAAATACATCCTGGACAAATTCCCGAACGGCAAGATCGCGGTGCTCTGGCAGAACGACGATGCCGGCAAGGATGCGCTCAAGGGGCTGCGTGACGGCCTTGGCGACAAGGCCGGCAGCATGATCGTCGCCGACAAATCCTATGAGCTCACCGATCCGACGCTTGATTCGCAGATCGTGGCATTGCGCGCCTCCGGCGCCGACATCCTGTTCACCTGGGCGGCGCCGAAGGGTGCGGCGCAGACCATCAAGAAGGTCGCCGAGCTCGGCTGGAAGCCGACCTTCTTCCTGACCTCGACCGCAACCTCGGTCGCCTCGGTGATGCGCGCCGCCGGCATCGAGCATTCGCAAGGCATTATCTCAGTCTCTTATCTGAAGGATCCGACCGACACGATCTGGGCCAATGACGCCGAGACCAAGGAGTGGCGGTCCTTCATGGACAAGTACATGCCCGACGGCGACAAGACCAACGGCAATCACGTCTACGGCTACGCCGCCGCGCAAACGCTTGCGCAAGTGCTCAAGCAATGCGGCGACGATCTGACGCGCGAGAACGTGATGAAGCAGGCCGCCAGCCTGAAGGACTTTGCGCCGAAGATGATCCTGCCCGGGATCAGGATCAACACCAGCGCGACCGACTTCCGTCCGATCGAGCAGTCGCAGCTGATGCGGTTCGAAGGCGAAAGCTGGACGCTGTTCGGCAACGTCATCACCGGCGAGGTCGGCAGCGAATAATTTCTTTTGGCGTCATCCGGTCGGCCACGCGAACGCGCGGTGCAGGAATGCCGGCACTGTGACCCACCGGCCCCGCAACACATTCAATGTCGTCCCTGCGAAAGCGGGGACCCATAACCACCGATCGCTATTGCTTCACGATACCGGAACGAAGAGTCCCGTTCACCACAATCGCCGCGGAGTATGGGTCCTGGCTTTCGCCAGGACGACGCGCGTGAAGAGTTGTGCATTCATTCCGCCGTCATCGTCAGGACCGCCTGCTGTGCCGCATGCCAGCTTTCTTCGTCGGGCGCGCAAAGCAGGCCGCCGGTCAGATTGACCGGCTTGTAGGGTGAGCCGTCGAAATGCGCGCTGTAGCCGCCGGCCTCGCGATGCAACAGCCAGCCCGCCGCGTGATCCCACGGCATCAGCTTGTTGTAGAACAGCAGATGGCAATGCCCGGACGCCGCCATGCGGTATTCATGCGCGGCGCATCTGAGCCAGGCGCTGACGCCAAGCTTGGACAGGTTGCCGGCGACGATCGGACGCAGCGCCTCAGGCAGGAAGTTGACGCCGATCACCGCTTCCATCTGCTTGATCGGCACCGCGGGCGCCACCTTCAGGCCATGCCGGCTGCCATCAGGCATCTCGAGCCATGCGCCCTCACCGCGCAGCGCGTACGCGGTGTCGTTGCAGACAGGATCATGGATCGCGCCGAACACGATCTCGCCGCGCATCGTCGCAGCCACCATGGTGCCGAACAGCGGCAGGCTCGAGGTGAAATTCCGCGTACCGTCGATCGGATCTATGATGAAAGCGAGCTCCGCGGTTCCGACCTGATCGAGCGCGGACGGATCGCGCGCCGTGCCCTCCTCCCCGATCACGACCGCATTCGGAAACGCCCGCAGCAGCGCTGCCGAGATCGCCTGCTCGGCGAGTTCGTCGGCTTCAGTGACGACGTCGAACGCCGACGTCTTGGTGCGAACCTCGATGTCACGGACGCGACGAAACCGCGGCATGATCTCGGCACGGCCGACTTCAGCAAGGATGTTTCCGATGGTCAGCGCATCGGCATGGGACAGTTTCACGCGGCATTCTCCTGCGTTGCGCAGGCATCATATCGCGAAATCATGACCGTGCGGCAATCACCGGCGCTGGTTGTAGACATCGATGCAGACGGCGCCGAGCAGGACGAGCCCCTTGATCACCTGCTGGTAGTCGATGCCGATGCCGAGGATCGACATGCCGTTGTTCATCACGCCCATGATCATGGCGCCGACCACGGCGCCGCCGACCCGGCCGACACCGCCATAGGCCGAGGCGCCGCCGATGAAGCAGGCGGCGATCACGTCGAGCTCGAAGCCGAGGCCGGCCTTCGGCGTCGCAGTATTGAGCCGCGCCGCGAACACCAGCCCGGCGAGCGCCGCCAGCACGCCCATATTGACGAAGGTGAAGAAGGTCAGCCGCTCGGTCTTGACGCCCGAGAGCTTCGCGGCCTTGGCATTGCCGCCCACCGCATAGATCTGCCGGCCGATCACCGTCCGCCGCGTGACGAAGCCGTAGGCCGCGATCAGCACTGTCATGATGACCAGCACGTTCGGCAGGCCGCGATGCGAGGCGATCAGATAGGTGAAATAGAGCACCGCTCCCGCCAGCGCGATGCTCTTGGCGACGAAGAACGCGTAGGGCTCGACCTCGATGCCGTGCGACTGCTCGCGCGCCCGCCCCCTTGCGCTCGCCAGCACCAGCGCGAATGCCAGCACAACACCGATCAGCAGCGAGGTCGGATAGAGCGTGCCGGCGCTCGGAAACAGCTCGGGAATGAAGCCCGACGACAGCTTCTGGAAGGTCGGCGGAAACGGTCCGACTGACCGCCCCTGCAGCACCGCGAGCGCAAGGCCCTTGAACACCAGCATGCCCGCCAGGGTCACGATGAAGGACGGAATCTTGAAATAGGCGACCCAATAGCCCTGCGCGGCGCCGATCGCGGCACCGATCAAGAGACAGGCGATGAATGCGATCGGGTAGTCGACATGGTAGGTCACCATCAGCACCGCCGCGACCGCGCCGACGAATCCCGCGACCGAGCCGACCGACAGGTCGATATGCCCGGTCACGATCACCAGCAGCATGCCGAGCGCCATGATCACGATGTAGCTGTTCTGCAGCACGAGATTGGTAAGATTGACCGGCTGCAACAGCGTGCCGTCGGTCACGATCTGGAAGAACAGCATGATCGCGAGCAGCGACAGCAGCATGCCGTAATTGCGCAGATTGTTCTTGATGAAGCCGGAGTGCTTGGGGGTCTCGGGAAGTGACACCGTCTTGTCGGTCATCGCGCTCCTCCCGCCACCCGCACGGCATCGTCATGCACGCCGCTCCCGGACATCCTGACATTGCGCATGATGGCGCGCATGATCTTCTCCTGCGTCGCGTCGTCCTTGGCAAACTCGCCGACGAAGGCGCCGTCATTCATCACGCAGATCCGGTCGCAGATGCCGAGCAGTTCCGGCATCTCCGACGAGATCACCACGACGCCCTTGCCGGCCTCGGCGAGCTCGTTGATGATACAGTAGATCTCGTACTTCGCCCCGACGTCGATGCCGCGGGTCGGCTCGTCGAGCAGCAGCACCTGCGAATCGGTCATCAGCCATTTCGATAGCACCACCTTCTGCTGGTTGCCGCCCGAGAGCTGCCCGGCCTCCTGATAGACGTCGGAACAGCGGATCCGCATCCGGTTGCGGTAATCGCTCGCGGCCTTCAGCTCGACGACATCGTCGATCACGCCGCGATCGGCGACCTGGCGTAGGCTCGCCAGCGTCACGTTCTTGCGGACGTCGTCGGCGAGGATCAACCCGAGCTGCTTGCGGTCCTCGGTGACATAGGCAAGGCCGGCATCGATCGCGGCGGGCACGCTTGCAAGGCTCGCCTCGCGACCGTCAAGGCTGATCCTGCCGGTGATGTTGTAGCCCCAGGCCTTGCCGAACAGGCTCATCGCGAACTCGGTGCGGCCGGCGCCCATCAGGCCGGCGATGCCGACCACCTCGCCACGGCGCACCGTGAAGTCGACGTTCTTGATCACCTGCCGGGCGGTGTGCAGCGGATGATACACCGACCAGTTCTCGACCGTCATCACGGGATCGCCGATCGCAACCTGCCGCTCCGGAAAACGATGCGCGAGATCGCGGTTGACCATGCTGCGGATGATCCGGTCCTCGTCGACCGCTTCGGTCCGGCAATCGATGCTGTCCACGGTACGGCCGTCGCGCAGCACCGTGATGCGGTCGGCAACGCGTGCGACTTCGTTCAGCTTGTGCGAGATCAGGATCGAGGCGATGCCCTGCGCGCGGAACGCCAGCAACCGGTCGAGCAGCGCGGCGCTGTCGGCCTCGTTGAGGCTCGCGGTCGGCTCGTCGAGGATCAGGAGGCGCACCTTCTTCGACAGCGCCTTCGCGATCTCGACCAGTTGCTGCTTGCCGACGCCGAGATCGGTGACCAGGGTGTCCGGCGATTCCCGCAGGCCAACTTGCGCCAGCAGCTCTGCGGTCCGCCGGTACACCGCATCGCGGTCAATCACCCCGTACCGCGACGGCGCGCGCGACAGAAAGACATTCTCGGCGATCGACATCAGCGGGATCAGCGCCAGCTCCTGGTGGATGATGATGATCCCCAGTTCCTCGGAATCGTTGATGTCGCGGAACCGGCGCTCCTTGCCGTCGAACAGGATCGATCCCTCATAGCTGCCGGCGGGATAGACCCCGCTCAGCACCTTCATCAGGGTCGACTTGCCGGCGCCGTTCTCGCCGACCAGAGCGTGGATCTGGCCGGCTTCCACCGTAAAGCTGACGTCGCGCAACGCCTGCACGCCGGCAAAGCTCTTGCTGACGTCACGCATCTCAAGCATCGCCGTCATCGGATCATGTCTCGCAGCGTCGATCGGCCTCGGCGGGGTGCGTCCGGCTCACCCGCCTCAGTCGAATTGCGAACGCTTATAGTAGCCGCTGTCAATCAGGACTTTCTCCCAATTGGTCTTGTCCACCACGACCGGCCTGAGCAGATAGGACGGAACCACCTTGACCCCGTTGTTGTAGGTCTTGGTGTCGTTGACGGTGACCTCCTTCTTGCTCAAGACGGCATCGACCATGTCGGCGGTGACCTTTGCGAGATCGCGGGTGTCCTTGAAGATGGTCGAGTATTGCTCGCCGCGCAGCATCGCCTTGATCGACGGCACCTCGGCATCCTGGCCGCTGATATACGGCATCGGCTGGTCCTTGCTGCCGTAGCCGACCCCCTTCAGCGAGGAGATGATGCCGATCGAAAGGCCGTCATAGGGCGACAGCACCGCATCGACCCGCTTCTTGCCGTAGAAGGCGCTGAGCAGATTGTCCATCCGCGCCTGCGCGGTGGCGCCGTCCCAGCGCAGGGTCGCGACCTTGTCCATGCCCATCTGGCCGCTGGCCACCACCAGCTTGCCGCTGTCGATGTACGGCTTCAGCACGGACATCGCGCCGTCGTAGAAGAAATAGGCGTTGTTGTCGTCGGGCGAGCCGCCGAACAGCTCGATGTTGAAGGGCCCCTTGCCGTCCTTCAGGCCGAGCGCATTCACGATCGAGCTCGCCTGCAGCACACCGACCTGGAAATTGTCGAAGGTCGCGTAGTAGTCGACGTTCGGTGTATCCCGGATCAAGCGGTCATAGGCGATGACAGTGATGCCCTGCGCCTTGGCCTGCTTCAGCGCGTCAGACAGCGTGGTGCCGTCGATCGCCGCGATGACCAGCACCTTGGAGCCCTTGGTCACCATGTTCTCGACCTGGGAAAGCTGGTTCGGGATGTCGTCGTCGGCATATTGCAGATCGGTGCCGTAACCGCGCTCCTTCAGCACCTTGACCATGTTGTTGCCGTCGTCGATCCAGCGCGCCGAGGACTTGGTCGGCATCGCGATGCCGATGGTCGGCTTGCTCTGGGCGAGCGCGTCCGGTGCCGCCGCGGCGAGACCTGCCAGCGCCAATGCGATCAACGAGACCTTCAATCTGAACATGCGTCACTCCCTTGGCTTTTTTGAGTTGGGTACCGTTGTTTTGGACAGTGTCAATCGACGGCTATCATTGGTTGGTCACAGATCTACGGCGATGTCGGATCGGCGCCAGTGCCGTCACGAACCGAAATCGCGGAATGTCGCTCAAGCCCGTCAACAGCGCCATGCTCACTCCGCACGATCAACCATATCGATCCTACAATGCCGGGATCAGCCGCAAGTCATGCGGTGAGACGAACGAGCGGTCCGAATGACGTGAAGGATCATGAGGCGCGGTCCCCCGAAATTGCTGGCACGCACCGACGCCCCCAGAACCTCCTCTGGTGGCTTGGCACTGCTCCTGGCAACCTTTGGTGGATGGTGCCCCGACCTGTCTCGCGGAAGCAAGCACAATTTATTCATCAGCTGAATAAATTTACCCAGACGCCGAGGATCATGAGGCGCGTTCCCCCAGAACTGCTGTCGTCCGATACCGACCACCACAATTTCTGATGGTTCGGCACGGCTTCTGGCTGAAGGTGCCCCCACTATTCTATAGATGCAAGGTCAATTTATTTAATCGCACGAATAAATTATTCGGAACTGCGGCCCGACGGCGGCAGTGGTCATCAGTCGTCGAAGGCGCGGATGCGCTCCTTGCCGTCGGCGACGCGAAGCAGCCTTCCATAGGTGACCTGGTCCCAGAACACGTCGAGGCCGGCCGCGGCGAACGCATCGTTGAAGGCGCGGCGATGCACCTCCTCGGTCTCGGCGAGCGTGCCGTCGACATCGAAGATCAAGGCGCGCGCCCGCGATGATGTCGCTCATTCCGGCAGTCCGGATCGCTGCGAGGGCCGGGTTCATCGCCCCTCGCCCGCCTCCACGGCGCCCTTTGCGAACACGCGGCTCGCCAGCACGTCGCCGGCCTCGATCGACATCACGTCGTCGGCCGTGAGCGTGCGGTCGAGCTTGGCCACGATCCGGTTGGCCTGACGCAGCCTGATGCGGTCGAGCGCGTTGCGGATCGAGCGCGCATTGGAGAACAGCGGCTGCTCCTTGCGGATGCCGATGTACCGGGTAAAGGCCTCGCGGGCTTCCGGCGAGAAACGATAGTTCTGCTGCTGCAACATCAGCTCGGCGATCCACAGCAGTTCGCCATCCGAATAATCCGGGAAGTCGATGTGATGTGCGATGCGCGACCGGAACCCCGGATTGCTCTGGAAGAACTTCTCCATGCGGTCGCCATAGCCGGCCAGAATCACCACCAGATCCTCGCGCTGCGCTTCCATGACCTGCAGCAGGATCTCGATCGCCTCTTGCCCGTAGTCGCGCTCGTTCTCGGGACGATAGAGGTAATACGCCTCGTCGATGAACAGCACGCCGCCCATCGCCTTCTTCAAGATCTCCTTCGTCTTCGGCGCGGTATGGCCGATATATTGCCCGACGAGGTCATCGCGCGTGACGCTGATGACGTGGCCGCGGCGCACGAAGCCGAGCTTGTGCAGGATGCCGGCCATCCGCAGTGCGACCGTGGTCTTGCCGGTGCCGGGATTGCCGGTGAACGACATGTGCAGGGTCGGGAAGGTCGTCGCCAGCGCCATCTTCCGCCTGATGCGTTCGACCAGCAGCAGCGATGCGATCTCCCGGATGCGGGTCTTCACCGGCTTCAAGCCGATCAATTCGGAATCGAGCTGGTCGAGCACGTCGCCTATGCCGAGGTCGGCGAATTCATGTCGCAGGTCGATGCTCTCGGGCGGCGTCTCGCGGATTTGTTCCTGCACCTGGGTCATCATCCTCTCGCTTCAAGAAAAGCTCCGTCGTCGCAGCGGACGACGACGGAGAAGTGCATCCGGGCCAGACGGTCGAGGGAGCAACCCGCCTGGCTTGCCAACCGGACGCGGTCACTGATCGGCGTAGCGTTCGCCCTCCGGGCGGACCGCCGCATAGGAATGGGTCGCGTATTGCAGGTTACGGCCGGCGGCCTCCTGGCGGTCGAGCCGGAAGCCGGGCTCCTCGCGCGGGCGGTTGACGATGAAGGACAGCCGCACCGACTCCCAGCCATGGCTGGAATCGAAGCCGGAGATCCGGATGTAGCGGTTGTCATAGACCCGCCGGCAATCGGCGAGCTCCTTCATGACGCCGGCCGCATCGCGCAGGTCGAACATCGGCAGGCCCCACATGTCCCAATAGGTGTTGCGGGGATGCGGGTCGTCGGTGAACTCGATGTTCACCGCCCAGCCCTTGTCGAGGCAGTATTGCACCTGCGCTACGATCTGCTCGTCGGTGAGATCCGGCAGGAACGAGAAACAGCCTTGGGTCACGCGCATGAAAAACTCCTGTCAGACCGCCATGCTCGGCGTGGGAACGAAATCGGGGGCGTCCGTCGACTCGTAGTTGAAGGTGACGTCCTTCCAGACGTCGAGCGCCTCGCGCAGCGGCGTGCAGGTCTGCGCCGCCTTGGCCAGGATCTCCGGCCCTTCATGGACGTAGTCGCGCCCCTCGTTGCGGGCGAGGATCATCGCCTCCAGCGCGACGCGGTTGGCGGTGGCGCCGGCCTGGATGCCGCGCGGATGGCCGATGGTGCCGCCGCCGAATTGCAGCACGACGTCCTCGCCGAGCAAGTCGAGCAGCTGGTGCATCTGGCCGGCATGAATGCCGCCGGAGGCGACCGGCATCAGCTTGTTGAGGCTCGCCCAGTTCTGATCGAAGAACACGCCGTGCTCGAGCTGCATCGGATTGAAGTCCTCGCGGCAGATGTCGTAGTAGCCGCGCGTGGTGTTCGGGTCGCCCTCGAGCTTGCCGACCACGGTGCCGGCATGGATGTGGTCGACCCCGGCGAGCCGCATCCATTTCGCGATCACCCGGAACGAGACGCCGTGGCTGCGCTGCCGCGTGTAGGTCGAGTGGCCGGCGCGATGCAGATGCAGGATCATGTTGTTCCTGCGCGCCCACTTCGCCATCGACTGGATCGCGGTGTAGCCGATCACGAGGTCGATCATGACGATGTTGGAGCCGAGCTCATGGGCGAACTCGGCGCGCTCATACATGTCCTCCATGGTCGCCGCGGTGACGTTGAGGTAGGTACCCTTGATCTCGCCGGTCGCGGCCTGCGCGCGGTTGACCGCCTCCATGCAGTACAGGAAGCGCTCGCGCCAATGCATGAAGGGCTGCGAGTTGATGTTCTCGTCGTCCTTGGTGAAGTCGAGCCCGCCCTTCAACGCCTCGTAGACGACGCGGCCGTAATTGCGGCCGGACAGACCGAGCTTCGGCTTCACGGTGGCGCCGAGCAAGGGACGGCCGAACTTGTCGAGCCGCTCGCGCTCCACCACGATGCCAGTCGCAGGTCCCTGGAAGGTCTTCACATAGGCGGTCGGCAGCCGCATGTCCTCGAGCCGCAATGCCTTGAGCGGCTTGAAGCCGAACACATTGCCGATGATCGATGCGGTCAGGTTCGAGATCGAGCCCGGCTCGAACAGATCGAGGTCGTAGGCGATATAGGCGAAGTAGCTGCCCGGGGAATTCGGTACCGGATCGACGCGATAGCACTTCGCCCGGTACTTCTCCGCAGCGGTCAGCCGGTCGGTCCACACCACGGTCCAGGTCGCGGTCGAAGATTCGCCGGCCACCGCAGCACAAGCTTCGGTCGGATCGACGCCATCCTGCGGTGTGACGCGGAACAGCGCGATGACGTCGGTGTCCTTGGGCTCGTAGTTCGGCTCCCAGTAGCCCATCCGCTTGTATTCCATCACGCCGGACTTGTAGCGATCCTTGCCGCGCACGGTGATCGACTGCTGCATGTTCATCTCATTCTCCTGTCTTTCGCCGGCCAATTGCTCAGGCGGCCTGGGTCATGTTTCCAATCTGCGGATCGAGCGCGCCGGCGCGGTAGCGTCGGGCCATCTCCGGCAGGCCAATCACCTTGATCCCCGCGGCATTGCCCGCGGTGCCGAATTGCTCGAAGCGGTCGCGGCAGAGTTCGCGCAGCGCATCCATCGCGGGCTTCAGGAACTTGCGCGGATCGAACTCGCTCTTCGACTGCACGGCGACCTTGCGGAAGGCCGCGGCCATCGCCAGCCGGCAATCGGTGTCGATGTTGACCTTGCGCACGCCGTGCTTGATGCCGCGCACGATCTCCTCGACCGGCACGCCCCAGGTCTGCGGCATCTCGCCGCCGAACCGGTTGAACACGTCCTGCAGCGCCTGCGGCACCGAGGACGAGCCGTGCATCACCAGATGCGTATTGGGCAGCCGGGTGTGGATCTCCTCGACCACGCGCATCGCCAAAATCTCGCCGTCCGGCTTGCGCGTGAATTTGTAGGCGCCGTGCGAGGTGCCCATCGCGATCGCGAGCGCATCGACCTTGGTGGCGCGGACGAAATCGACCACCTGGTCGGGGTCGGTGAGCAACTGGTCGTGGCTGATCTTGCCTTCGACGCCGTGACCGTCCTCCTGCTCGCCGCCGCCATGCTCGAGCGAGCCGAGCACGCCGAGCTCGCCTTCGACCGACGCGCCGACCCAGTGCGCCATATCGACCACGCGGCGGGTGATGTCGACATTATAGTCATAGTCGGCTGCGGTCTTGGCGTCGGCCTTGAGCGAGCCGTCCATCATCACCGAGGTGAAGCCGTAGCGGATCGCGGTGGCGCAGGTCGCCTCTTCATTGCCGTGATCGAGATGCAGGCAGAGCGGGATCTGCGGATACATCTCCTCCAGCGCATCGATCATCTTCGCCAGCATGATGTCGTTGGCATAGGACCGCGCGCCGCGCGACGCCTGGATGATGACCGGCGCATCGCAGGCGGCCGCCGCCTCCATGATCGCGAGGCCCTGCTCCATGTTGTTGATGTTGAAGGCCGGCACGCCGTAGCCGCGCTCCGCGGCGTGGTCCAGCAATTGCCTCAGGGTGATCCGCGCCATCGTGGCGTCCTCCTTTCAATTCGCCCGTTGGATGAGCTGTTTTGCGGTTGCGGCGACTGCCGTAGGCGTGATGCCGAACTCGCGGTAGAGCACGTCGGCCGGCGCGGACGCGCCGAAGCCGGTCATGCCCACGAACGCACCGTCGTCGCCGAGCCAGCGCGCCCAGTCGCCTTCGACGGCGGCTTCGACGCCGACGCGCGGCGCGCTGCCCAGGACTCTTGCGCGATAGTCGCTCGGCTGCTGGCGGAACAGGTCGAAGCACGGAGCCGAGACGACCGCGGCCTGCATTCCCCCTTCCGCCAGCAGCCTTGCGGCTTCGAGCGCGATCGCCACCTCCGAACCCGTTGCAATCAGGGTGACGTCACGCGCGAAGGACGGCTCGACCAGAACGTAGGCGCCGAGCGCGACCTGGTTGTCCCTACTGCCGTCGCGGATCGTCGGCAGCGCCTGCCGCGACAGGCAGAGGATCGACGGCGAGGTCTCCGCCTTCAGCGCGCAGTCCCAGGCTTCCGCGGTCTCAACCGCGTCGGCCGGACGAAACACCAGCACATTCGGGATCGCGCGCAGCGCGGCGAGATGCTCGACCGGCTGATGCGTCGGCCCGTCCTCGCCGAGCCCGATCGAGTCATGGGTCATCACATGGATGACGCGGATCCCCATCAGCGCCGCGAGGCGGATCGCCGGCCGGCTGTAATCGGCGAAGCACAGGAAGGTGCCGCCATAGGGAATGAAGCCACCATGCAGCGCGATGCCGTTCATCGCCGCCGCCATGCCGTGCTCGCGGATGCCATAGTGGATGTAGCTGCCGTCGAGCATATCCTGCCGCACCGGAACCTGCGACTTCGCCTGCGTCAGGTTGGAGTGTGTGAGGTCAGCCGAGCCGCCGAGCAGGTTCGGCAAGGCTTGCGCGATCACATCGATGACCTGCTGCGAGGCCTGCCGCGTCGCGAGTTTCGGCCGCTCGGTCGCAAAGCGCTCGACGAGCGCGGCCATCGCCTTGGTATAGGCGCAGGGCAGTTTCCGGTTCAGCGCGTCGTGGAACGGCGACCGTTCACCCTTGCAGGCGGCACGCGAACGTTCGATCCAGGCGCGCCGCGCGTCGCGGCCACGGCCGCCGAGCTCGCGCCACTCGGCCAGCACGGCATCGGGAACCTCGAAGGCCAGATACGGCCAGCGCAGCGCGCTGCGGGTCTTCGCCGCCTCGTCGGTGCCGAGCGGCGCGCCATGCACCTTCTCGCTGCCCTGCCGGTTCGGCGCACCGAACCCGATCACGGTCCGGCACGCGATCAGCGAGGGACGATCGCTCGCCCGGGCCTGCCTGATCGCCGCCGTGATCGCCTGCGGATCGTGGCCGTCGAGGCGGCAGACGTTCCAGCCGCTGGCCGCAAACCGCGCCGCCTGGTCGTCCGAGCACGACAGCGAGGTCGCACCATCGATCGAGATCCGGTTGTCATCGAACAGCACGATCAGGCGATTGAGCCGCAAATGGCCGGCGAGCGAGATCGCCTCATGGCTGAGGCCCTCCATCAGGCAACCATCGCCGGCAATCACATAGGTATAGTGGTCGACCAGATCGTCGCCGAAGCGGGCGTTCATCAGGCGCTCGGCGAGCGCCATGCCGACCGCGGTCGCGATACCCTGCCCGAGCGGCCCGGTCGTGGTCTCGACACCAGGCGTATGGCCATACTCCGGATGCCCCGGGGTCTGCGATCCCCACTGCCGGAACGCCTTGAGCTGATCGAGCGTCATGCTCTCGTAGCCGGTGAGGTAAAGCAGCGCGTAGAGCAGCATCGAGCCGTGACCGGCCGACAGCACGAAGCGGTCGCGATCGGGCCAGGCCGGATCGGCGGGATCGAACTTCAGGAAGTCGGTGAACAGCACGGTCGCGACATCGGCCATGCCCATCGGCATGCCGGGATGGCCGGACTTCGCCTGCTCCACCGCGTCGATGGCGAGGAAGCGGATGGCGTTGGCCATCTCGTCGTGGCTGATTTCCGGGCGGCTCGCAACGGACGCAAGTGCGGTCGTCATATCGTGCGCCTCTTTCGTTCGATCAGTTGCAGGATCAGGGGGGTCAGGATCAGCTGCATCGCGAGGTCGAGCTTGGCGCCGTGCACCACGATCGAGTTGGCGCGCGACATGAAGCTTCCGGGGATCATCGAGAGCAGATAGGGAAAATCGATGCCGCGCGGGTTCTTCAGCCGGATCACGACCATCGATTCATCAGGGGTCGGGATCCAGCGCGCGATGAACGGGTTCGAGGTGTCGACCGTCGGCACGCGCTGGAAGTTGATGTCGGTCTCGGTGAATTGCGGGCAGATGTAGTTCACGTAGTCCGGCATCCGGCGCAGGATGGTGTCGGTCACCGCCTCGGTCGAATAGCCGCGGTGGCTGCGGTCGCGGTGCAGCTTCTGGATCCATTCGAGATTGATGACCGGCACGACGCCGATCTTGAGGTCCGCGTGCTGCGCGACGTTCACCTTGTCGGTGACCACGGCGCCATGCAGGCCCTCGTAGAACAAGAGGTCCGAATTCTCCGGCAGCGCGTCCCACGCGGTGAAGGTGCCGGGCTTGGCGCCGTAGAGCCGCGATTCCTCCTCGTCATGCACATAGTGCCGCGTCGTTCCGGTGCCGGTCTCGGCATAGTCGCGGAACAGCCTCTCCAGCTCCTCGAACAGATTGGTGTCGGGGCTGAAATGGCTGAAGTGCTTGTTGCCGCGCTCCGCCTTCTCCACCATCATGCTGCGCATCTCGACGCGGTCGTAGCGGTGGAACGCATCACCCTCGATATAGGCCGCGACCACGTTCTCGCGGCGGAAGATGTTCTCGAACGTCTTCTTCACCGAGGTGGTGCCGGCGCCCGACGAGCCGGTGATCGAGATGATGGGGTGCCTGCGAGACATGGGCTCCCCCTTCAGCGGAACAGGCCGCGCCGCGCGAACAGCGGGGCATCGCTGCTCTCGAACAACGGCTCGACGGTCAGGTGGATCGCATCGACGGCGCGCACGGCGCGCGCCGATCCCATGATCAGCGGCACGCGCTGATGCGGCGTGCGTGCCGAGAGTTCGAGAATGCGCGAGCGGCCGCTCGACGCCGCGCCGCCAGCCCACTCCATGATCAGCGCGATCGGATGCGCTTCATACAGCAGGCGCAACCGGCCTTCGCGGTAACCCTGGCGCGCATCCGCCGGATACAGGAACACGCCGCCGCGCATCAGGATGCGGTAGGCTTCCGCCACCAGCGAGCCGATCCAGCGCATGTTGAAGTCCTGCCCGTGCTCGCCGTTCACGCCGGCCAGGCACTCGTCGATGTAATTGCGCACCTGGCCGCTCCAGTGCCGCCGGTTCGAGACATTGATGGCGAATTCCGGCGTGTCCTGCGGCACCCGCAGATCGCGCGCCGTCAGCACGAACTCGCCGGTCCGCGGATCCAGCGTGAAACGGTCGACGCGCCGGTCCAGCGCCAGCACGAGCACCGTCTGCGGACCATAGATGAAGCAGCCGGCGGCGCACTGCGCCGTGCCGGGCTCGAAGAAGGTCGAGATGATGTCGTTGCCCTTCGGCCGGATCGAGAAGATCGTGCCGATCGAGATATTGTTTTCGAGATTGGCCGAGCCATCGAGCGGATCGATCGCGACACAGAGCGGCGCATCCGGATCGAGTGTCTCCGGCAGCTCCGCCTCCTCCGACAGCACCGCGGCGACCGGCGCGGTGCGCAGCGCGTCGCGCATCAGGCGGTCGGCGACGATGTCGATGGTCTTCTGGCGATCGCCGTCGGGATTGACGCCGCCGCTCTCGCCGACGATGCCGGCGAGCGGCCCGGCGGCAATGATGCGCGACAGCTCGAGCGCGGCACCGGCCAGCGCCTCGATCGCCGCAACGGTCGCGGCGCGCAACGGATTATGCTGCGTCGGCCACTCCAGATGGGCATGCAATGCTGGACGAATTTCCACCGGCCTCTCCCTATGATCGCGCCCTCTGTCCCGAGGCTTCGAGAGGCGATCTCAGGGGAGTCGCCTTCGCCGTATCAACGTGCGAATTGCCCAATTAGGGAAATTTTATTATCTTTGGTCCGAGCAAAGTATTTCTTATGGAGCTGGGCATGGCCGGCAACTTCACGCGAGATCTCACCATTCGCCAGCTGCGCGCATTGTCCACCGTGCACGAGGCAGGCTCGATCACGTCGGCGGCCAACCGCCTCAACCTGACGCAACCCGCGGTGACGCTGCAGCTTCGCAACCTGCAAACGCTCGCGGGGCTGCCGTTGATCCAGCGTACCGGCGACGGCATGGCGCTGACGGATGCCGGCGCGCATGTGCTGACGCTGGTCGAGCGGGTCGAGGCGGCGCTGAAGGATTGCGAGCAATCGCTCGACATGATCGCCGGCCGCAGCGGCGGCCGCGTCGCGCTGGGCGCGGTCTCGACCGCGAAGTATTTCGTGCCGTTTGCGATCGCCGCGTTCTCGCGTCGCTTTCCCAAGATCGAGGTAACGCTGCGGATCGGCAACCGCGAGGAAATCCGCGACGCGCTGCGCGGCTACGACCTCGACATCGCCGTGATGGGCCGGCCGCCGGCCGATGTCGAGGTCGAGATGAAGCCGCTCGGCCGCCATCCGCACTTCATCATCGCGGCGCCCGATCACCGGCTGGCGCGGCGGCGCCACGTCTCACCGCCGGAGCTCGCCAATGAAACCTTCATCACCCGCGAGCAGGGATCCGGCACGCGGATGCTGATGCAGCAATATTTCGAGCGGGTCGGGCTGGAGCCGAAGCTCGGCATGGCGATGGACAGCAACGAGACCATCAAGCAGGCGGTGATGGCCAGGCTCGGCATCGCCTTCATCTCACAGCACACCGTGTTCCACGAGCTGGAGGACGGTCGGCTGGTGGTGCTCAAGGTGAAGGGCCTGCCGATCGTCCGGCAGTGGCATGCGATCCGGCGCACCGACAAGATCCTGCTGCCGCCCGCACAGGCGATGCTGGACTTCCTCGGCAAGGAGGGCTGGCGCTACCTGCCGAATTCGCACTAGCCCCGATGCATGCGCGATCGAGAAAATCGAGCCGGTACCGTATGTTAACCATTGAAGTTCCGGCAAACGCGTGCCACATCTTGGGTGCGGTCAGTGGCGGACCGTATCCCTGCGAGGGAGGATGAACTGCAAAATCAGTCCCCGCCGATGCCTGACTTCAAGGCGTTATTCGAGGCGGCGCCCGGCCTCTATCTGGTGCTGACCCAGCCCGACTTCCGTATCGTGGCAGCAAGCGACGCCTATCTGCGTGCCACCAGGACCGAGCGCGCAGCGGTCCTCGGGCGCAACCTGTTCGAGATGTTTCCCGACAATCCGGACGATCCGGCCGCCGACGGCGTGCGGAACCTGCGCACCTCGCTCGAACGCGTGGTCCAGTTCCGCCGTCCCGACACCATGTCGGTGCAGAAATATGACATCCGCAAGCCCGAGTCGGAGGGCGGCGGATTCGAGGAAAAGTACTGGAGCCCGCGCAACACGCCGGTGTTCGGGCCGACCGGACAGTTCATCTACATCATCCATCGGGTCGAAGACGTCACCAGCTTCATCCAGCTGAAGCAGCGCGGCGCCGAGCAGGCCGAGCTGACCGACCGGCTGCGCGAGCGCACCGAGCAGATGGAAGCCGAGATCTTCATGCGCGCCCGCGAGGTCGAGGTCGCCCGCGAGCAGCTCGAAGCCGAGCAGAAGCTGCGCCAGGTGCAGAAGATGGAGGCCGTCGGCCACCTCACCGGCGGCATTGCCCATGACTTCAACAACATCCTGACCGTCATCACCGGCCTGATCGACATCCTCGCCGAAGCCGTCGAGCACGACGCCGCGCTGTCGTCGGTGACGAAAATGATCAGCGACGCCGCCTTCCGCGGCGCTGAGGTGACCAAGCATCTGCTGGCCTTCTCGCGGCAGCAGCCGCTGCAGCCGCGTGAAGCTGATCTCAATACGCTGGTGCAGGACACAGCAAGGCTCCTGCGTCCGTCGCTGGGCGAGCAGATCGAGATCGATACCGCGCTCGAGCCGGACGCCTGGCCGGCCTTCATCGATCCCAACCACATGGCGACCGCACTGCTCAATCTCGCCGTCAACGCCCGCGATGCGATGCCCGACGGCGGCAAGCTGATGCTGGAGACCAGCAACGTCATCCTCGACGAGGTCTATGCCGCGGCCAACCCCGATGTGCGCGCGGGTGAATACGTGATGGTCGCGGTCAGCGACACCGGCGGCGGAATCCCCGCGGCCATCCGCGACAAGGTGTTCGAGCCGTTCTTCACCACCAAGGACACCGGCAAGGGCACCGGCCTCGGGCTGAGCATGGTGTACGGCTTCATCAAGCAGTCAGACGGCCACCTCAAGATCTATTCCGAAGAAGGCCATGGCACGTCGATCAAGCTCTATCTGCCGCGCAGCATGGGCGACATGGTTGATGTCGAACCGCCGCCGGCGGTCGACACCCGCGGCGGCCATGAATCCATCCTGGTCGTCGAGGACGATCCGCTGGTGCGCAACTACGTCAGCGCCCAGCTCGAGCAGCTCGGCTACCGCACCATGGTCACCGCCAACGGCCCCGAAGCCTTGGCCGCCGTCGAGAAGGGCTTTGTCTGCGACGTGCTGTTCACCGACGTCATCATGTCCGGCGGCATGAACGGCCGGCAGGTCGCCGATGCCGTGACTGCCAAGCTGCCCTCGGTTCGCGTGCTGTTCACCTCCGGCTATACCGAGGACGCGATCATCCACCACGGCCGTCTCGACCCCGACGTGACGCTGCTGCCGAAGCCGTATCGCAAGGCCGATCTGGCCCGGATGATCCGCCAGGTGCTGACGCAGCCCCCCGCAGCAGCGGTAGCAGCCAAGTAAGGCGGCCCGCTCAGGACCAAAGCGCGGCTGGCTCCGGCATCATGCCTCTCCGCTCTTCTTGATCTGGTCGGCCGGCGCGGCGCATCCGGACAGGAACAGTGCCGCACAGGCCTTCGCGCGGGCTTCCATCTCGCTGTGCAGTGGCGCGGGCTTGTGCCCGAACATGACGTCGCGTTGCGGCTTGAACACGAGCATGCCGAGCAGCATGCCTGCGGCAGCCTCAGCATCATCGAGCACGATCCGCCCGCGCCGCTGCTGCACGCCGAGCCAGCTCGCCAGTGCGGCGATGGTCCGCTGCATCGCCTTCTCGTAGAACGTCTCGGCAATGTCGGGGAATTTGTCGCTCTCGGCCAGGATGATCCGTTGCAGGGCGATGACCTCGGCATCGAGAATGAGCTCGGCGCAGGTCAGCAAGGCGGTCTCCAGGGCTGCAGCGACGTTGCGGCCGTCGCAGGCGCCGAGATTCACGATGGAGACGAACCGGTCGACCCGGTCAGTCACCATGCCTTCGAACAGCGCCAGCTTGGTCGGGATCAGCCGGTAGAGGGTCTTGGTGGAGACGCCGGCGCGGCAGGCGACGTCGGCGATGCTTGCCGCCGCGAAGCCGCGCTCGGAGAACTCGCGCCGCGCGGCCTCGTAGATCAGCGCGCGCGTCTCGTCGTCGGAGCGGAGCTGCGGCCGGCCGCGGCCGCGCCGCTCCGGCACAGCCAGGTTCTGCTCAGTCTGAGCTTTGTCATTCCGGTTCATCGGCAAGCCATGCTTTTAGATGATGCCTGTCATTCTATTGACACTCCAAATATGGGGGATATTTTGGAAAACATCAAGTTTCCTAATTATCCCAGGCGACCTGGAGCGAAATCCGCAAGGTTTCCCAGAGGGATATAGAGCTTCCAGGAGCCACTGCCATGAGCCAGCATGAAACGTCTTTCAAGGCCGAGAGCCCGGTTCCGGCCGCAACCGCCAAGCAATTGGTCGCCAACCCGGAAACGGCCAAGCCCCCTGCCGCCAAGGGCAAGCTTCGCCGCCTCCTCCTCGCCGGCGCGGCCGCTGCCGTTCTCGCGGGCGGCGGCTGGTACGGCTGGGATTACTGGACGGTCGGCCGCTTTCAGGTCTCGACCGACGACGCCTATGTGAAGGCCGACAACACCACGATCGCGCCGAAGGTCTCCGGCTATCTCAGCGCGGTGCTGGTGGGCGACAACGAGCATGTGCGTGCCGGGCAGATCCTGGCGCGGATCGACGAGCGCGATTTCAAGGTCGCGCTTGATCAGTCGAAGGCCGACGTCGCTGCCGCCGAAGCCGCGATCACCAGCAAGCGTGCCCAGCTCGACGTGCAGCACTCGGTGATCGAAGCGGCACGCGCGACCCTTGCGGTGGATACCGCGACGCAGACCTTCGCGGAGCAGGAGAACAAGCGCTACACCGACCTCGCCGGCACCGGCTATGGCAGCGTGCAGAACGCGCAGCAGGCGCAGTCGCGCTACGCCAGCGCGCAGGCCGCTATCGCCCGCGACACCGCAAACCTCGCTTCCGCCGAGCGCCAGGTGGAGCTGCTCAAGGCCGAGATCGCCCAGGCGGTTGCGGCGTTGGGACGGGCCACCGCCCTGCAAAACCAGGCTGAGCTCAATCTTGGCTACACCACCATCACTGCGCCGATCGACGGCGTGGTCGGCAACCGCACGCTGCGCACCGGCCAGTTCGTCCAGGCCGGCACGCAATTGATGTCGCTGGTGCCGGCCACCGGCGCCTATGTGATCGCGAACTACAAGGAGACGCAGCTCACCAATGTCCGCAAGGGCCAGCCGGTCGAGATCGAGGTCGACATGTTCCCCGGCCAGGTCGTGCGCGGCCATGTCGACAGCCTGGCACCGGCCAGTGGCCAGGAGTTCGCACTGCTGCCGCCGGATAACGCCACCGGCAACTTCACCAAGGTGGTGCAGCGCATCCCGGTGAAGATCGTGCTCGACGCAACCAATGTCGATCTGCGGCCGGGCATGTCGGTGATCCCCTCCATTGCGACGCTTTCACATCCTGCCGAGCAGGCTCCGCAAGCCAAAGCCACGCCGAAGCTCGCTGTCGCCTCGTTCAAATAGGTGATGTCATGTCCGACCTCGCGCTCTCCTCCTCTGCCGCCGCGCCCCGCGCCGCCGTAGATCCCAATCGCGCAAGTGTGACCGTCTGGGTCTCGATCCTGGCGGCCATGATCGGCGCCTTCATGGCGATCCTCAACATCCAGATCACCAACGCCTCGCTGCTCAACATCGAGGGCGGCATCGGAACCGGCGTCGACAACGGTTCGTGGATCTCGACGTCCTATCTGATCGGCGAGATCGTGGTGATCCCGCTCACCGACTACCTCAGCCGGGTGTTCTCGTTCCGCAAGATCATGATCACCTTCGCCACGCTGTTCGCGGCCTTCTCGGTCGCATGTACCTTCACCCACGATCTGCCATCGATGATCGCGATGCGCGGCCTGCAGGGCTTCTTCGGCGGCGTGCTGATCCCGATGGCCTTCACGCTGGTGTTCACCAAGCTGCCGAAGGTGCAGCAGCCGATCGGGCTGGCGATGTTCGCGCTCGCTGTGACCTTTGCCCCGGCGATCGGCCCGACCATCGGCGGCTACCTGACCGAAAATTACGGCTGGCAGACCATCTTCTTCGTCAACGTGATCCCAACCGCGGTCATGGTCGCCACCCTCTCCTTCACGCTGGAGCGCCAGCCGATGCAGCTGCATCTGCTGCGCGAAGGTGACTGGCTCGGTATCATCACGATGGCGGTCGGCCTGTCGTCGCTGCAGGCGGTGCTGGAGGAAGGCAACAAGGACGACTGGTTCGGCTCGCCCTTCATCGTCAAGCTCGCAGTGATCGCCGCGGTCAGCCTGACCCTGTTCATCTGGATCGAGCTGGTCGTCGAGAAGCCGCTGCTCCGGCTGCGGCTGCTGACCCAACGCAGCTTCGGCTTCGGCACGATCTCGGCGGTGTTCGTCGGCTTTGCGCTGTTCGGCTCGGTCTATCTGCTGCCGGCCTATCTCGGCCAGGTGCAGCGCTACAATGCCGAGCAGATCGGCCAGGTGCTGGCCTGGACCGGCCTGCCGCAGCTGATCCTGATCCCGCTGGTGCCGAAGCTGATGCAGCGCTTCGATGCCCGGCTGATCGCGTTCACCGGCATGGCGCTGTTCGCGGTCTCCTCCTTCATGAACATCCAGATGTCGCTCGACTATTCTGGCGACCAGTTCTTCTATCCGAACATCGTTCGCGCGGTCGGCCAGGCGATTACGCTGGCGCCACTGTCCGCCATCAGCCTCGGCAGCGTCGCGCCGCAGGATGCGCCGGCGGCCTCCGGCATCTCCAACATGATGCGCAACCTCGGCGGCGCGATCGGCACCGCGCTGCTTTCGACCATTGTCACCAAGCGCGAGCAGTTCCACTCCAACATCATCGGCCAGTCCGTTCATCTCGGCCGCGACGAGGTGCGGACCCGGATCGCCGAGGTCACCAACTACTTCCTCAGCCACGGCGTCGCCGACCCCGCCACCGCGCACAGCCAGGCGATCGTGGCGATCGGCAACATCGTGAAGCGTCAGGCGCTGGTGCTCGGCTTCAGTGACGCCTTCGCCGTGATCGGCGTCGTGCTGGCGCTCGCTGCGATCGCGATCGTTCTGACCGGCAAGCCAAAGAGCGCGGCGGGCGGCGCCGGCGCGCATTGATCTCATTGATTACGATGTCCGGGGCGACGGCTTCAAGCCGTCGCCCGATTTTTAGCTCGCCTCGCGCAGCTTGAAGCGCTGGATCTTCCCGGTCTGGGTCTTCGGCAACGCCTCGACAAAAGCGATCGCGCGGGGATATTTGTACGGCGCGATCGTCGCCTTGACGTGATCCTGCAGCAGCTTGACCTCGACATCGTCACTGCGCGCGCCCTGCTTCAGTACGATGAAGGCCGAGACGATCTGTCCCCGCTCCTCGTCGGGCGCGCCGATCACGGCACACTCGGCGACATCGGGATGGCCGAGCAGCGCCGCCTCGACCTCGGGACCGGCGATGTTGTAGCCCGCCGAGATGATCATGTCGTCGGCGCGCGCCACGAACGACAGCCGGCCGTTTTCGTCGCTGACGAAGGCATCGCCGGTGATGTTCCAGCCGTCGCGGACATACTTCGTTTGTCTGGCGTCGGCGAGATAGCGGCAGCCGGTCGGGCCGCGCACCGCCAGCTTGCCGACCTGCCCCGCCGGCAGCTCGTTCATGTCCTCATCGACGATCTTCGCCTGGTAGCCGGTCACGGGCGTACCCGTGGTGCCGGCGACGGCGCTGCCGGCGCGGTTGGTGATGAAGATGTGCAGCAATTCCGTGCTGCCGATGCCGTCGAGGATCGGCTTGCCGGTCTTCCTGGTCCAGCTCTCGAACACCGGCGCCGGCAGCGTCTCGCCGGCGGAGACCGCGAGCCGCAGCGACGACAGGTCGGCGCCCTTGTCCATCGCCGCCATCATCGCCCGATAGGCGGTCGGCGCGGTGAAGCAGATCGTCGCCTTGTAGGTCTCGATGATCCGGATCATCTCGCTCGGCGCCGCGTTCTCCAGCAGCGTCGCGGTGGCGCCGAAGCGCAGCGGGAAGATCGCGAGCCCGCCGAGGCCGAAGGTGAAGGCAAGCGGCGGCGAGCCGACGAACACGTCGTCGGGCGTCACCTCGAGCACTTCCCTGGCATAACCATCAGCGACGATCAGGAGATCGCGGTGGAAGTGCATCGTCGCCTTGGGTTCGCCGGTGGTGCCCGACGTGAAGCCGAGCAGCGCGACATCGTCGCGGCCGGTCTTCACCGCATCGAACTTGACCGGCTTGTTCAGCGCGATCCGGTCGAGCTCAGCGTCATGATTGGAGGTGCCGTCGAAATTGACGACTTGCTTGAGGAATTTGCTGGTCTTGGCGCAAGCCACCAGCTCGTCGGCGATGCGGCTGTCGGTCAGCGCCAGCGCGATCTCGGCCTTGTCGACGATCTTGGACAGTTCGCCGGCGCGCAGCATCGGCATGGTGTTGACGACGACGGCGCCGGCCTTGGTCGCCGCGAGCCAGGCCGCGACCAGCGCCGGATTGTTGCCCGAGCGGATCAGCACGCGATTGCCGGGCTTGACGCCGTAATTCTCCACCAGCGCATGCGCCAGGCGGTTCGACCAATCGGTCAATTCCTTGTAGGTGCGCTGCCGGCCGTTGCCGATCAGCGCGATACGATCGCCCATGCCCTGCTCGACGATCCGGTCGGTCAGTTCGACCGCGGCGTTGAGATAGTCGGGATATTTGAATTCCGGCCGGTCGAGCAGCAGCTGCGGCCATTGCTGAAACGGCGGCAGGTTGCGCCGCGCGAAATCGTCGACATGCCCGGATGGGCCGAGCCCGGGAAATTCACCTGACATTCGATTGCCCCTCGCTTTCCATCCAGAAAGGCCAAAGACCAACGTCGAGACGACTGATATCGGGGACGCCCGGCAGCGTTCCAATCGCCAATCATTTTATACTTAAAATAATTTGGCGCAAGGGTAGATGTCGCGTGGAAATCACTCGGCTGTCGCCGGCGATCCCTCAGAGCCTCAGATCTGCGTGAGCTGCTTCAACCGCGCGACCATGTCCGACGCCGGGTCGGCGAGCGGCGCGATCGCGGTGAAATGATTGGCGTCGGGCACGATGCCGAACCGCGTGGCAACGCCCGCGCCGCCCCAGACATCGGCGATGGTCCGGCTCTGCCGGTGATATTCGGCGCTCTCGGCGCCACCAACCACCGCATCAAGCGTCGTGCCGGCAGGTGCTTTCCAGAGCAGCGGGCTCGCCGCCCTTGCTGCGTCGCGATCGAGGCCGAGCGCCTTGTTGATGGAGGTGCCGACCAGCGGCTCGAGCTCGAACAGGCCTGATATCGCGTAAGCAGCCCTGACCAGGTTCTTCGGCAACGACGCATCACAGGCGGGCCAATCGGTCGCCAGCATGCATGCGGCAAGGTGTCCGCCGGCAGAATGTCCCGACACGACCAGCTGCCGGCCGAGCTTCGCCAGTTCGCGGCACGCCGCACGCATCTCGCCGATGATGTCGCCGACCGAGACATTGGGGCACAGATCGTAGCTCGGCACCGCGACGCTGATGCCGTGGCCATTGAGGCCGCGCGCGCAATGGCTCGACGACGAGCCGTCGAGCGCCTGCCAGTAGCCGCCGTGGATGAACACGACGAGAGGCCCATCACGATCGCCCTCGAACAGGTCGATGAAGTTGCGCTCGCCCGGACCATAGCTCAGACGCCGCGGCGGATGCTGCTCGCGGTACGCCGCGGAGTCCCGCGCCCAGCCGGCCATGATCGCCGGGTTTTCCAGCACCCGCGCCCGGTTGTTGTATTCGACTTCGTAATCGATCCCGGCCACGGCGTTACGCGGTCCGCGCCTTGGCCGAGCGCTGCGCCGAGCCCTTGGCCTTGGCGAGCAGCCGCATCAGCTCGCGGATATCCTTCGGCGAGAGGTCGCCGAAGACATCGGCGATCCATTTCTCGTGTTCGGCCGCCATCTTGCGGAACTCGGCCCGGCCGGTCTTGGTCAGCCGGATGAACTGCACGCGGCGGTCGGTCTCCGAGGTGCGGCGATCGAGATGGCCCGATTCAACCAGGCGCTCGACCAGCCCGGTGACGTTGCCGTTCGACACCATCATCCGCTTCGACAGGTCCGACAGCGTCATGCCGTCCGGCACCTTGTCGAGCTGGGCCATCAGGTCGAAACGCGGCAGCGTGACGTCGAATTTCTCGCGCAGGCGGCTGCGCACCTCGCCTTCGATCAGCGTGGTGCAGGTCAACAGCCTCAGCCACAGCCTGAGCTCGGTGCCGTGATCGTCGGGCAGCTCGACGGCCTTGGTTTCGGAATCGAGGATCATGCTGCGATCATGCCTCCGCGGCGGGTTTCGGTCGGACCGATTGCTTTGAGCTTCAAGCAATTCGCGGTGTCCTGCAAGGACAATAGCGAATCCGGCCCGATGCACCGAGGCAATTCTGCAATTTCTTTAAACTTCAAGCAATTGGCGCGGCGCTTGCATGGCGCGCGACAGCGCCCGCGCAACCGGTAACCTGACGCGATGCCACATCGCTTGCAGCGGTCGCACGCGCCAGACTAAGCTGCGGCCAAGCTGGAAAGGCATCAAGACAATGCTTTGGGGGAGTGACATGAAGCAACTGACAAGACTCGCGGGATTGGCGGCGCTGCTGGGAATCGCGGCGAGCCCGGCGGCAGCGCAGGAAAAGATCAAGATCGGCGTGCTGGTTACGACCTCGGGACCTGCCGCGGCGCTGGGCCAGCAGGTCCGCGACGGCTTTGCACTCGCGGTCAAGGACCTTGGCGGCAAGATGGCCGGCCGGGATGTCGAGATCGTCAACGCCGACGACGAGCTCAAGCCCGACGCTGCGGTGGTCAAGGTGCGCGGCCTGCTCGAGCGCGACAAGGTCGATTTCGTGGTCGGCCCGATCTTCTCCAACATCCTGCTGGCGATCCACCGCCCGGTCACCGACAGTAAGACCTTCCTGATCAGCCCGAATGCCGGCCCCTCGAGCTTTGCCGGCAAGGAGTGCAACCCGTTCTTCTATGTGACGTCGTACCAGAACGACCAGGTGCACGAGATCCTCGGCAAGGTGGCGCAGGACCGCGGCTACAAGCGCGTCTATTTGCTGGTGCCGAACTATCAGGCCGGCCGCGACTCCGTCGCCGGCTTCAAGCTCGACTACAAGGGTGAGATAACAGAGGAATCCTACACGCCGCTGAACACACTGGATTTCCAGCCCGAATTGTCCAAGATCGCCGCGCAGAAGCCGGACGCGCTGTTCACCTTCATGCCCGGCGGCATGGGCGTGAACCTCGTGAAGCAATACAAGCAGGCCGGCGCCACCGTGCCGGTGCTCTCCGCCTTCACCGTCGACGAATCCACCCTGCCTGCGCAGCAGGACGCCGCGGTCGGCATGTTCGGCGGCGCGAACTGGGCACCTGACCTCGACAATCCGCAGAGCAAGAAATTCGTCGCCGCCTATGAGGCCGCATACAACGGCGTGCCCGGTACCTATGCCATGCAGGCCTATGACGCGGCGCTGTTGATCGACAGCGCGGTCAAGGCGGTGAAGGGCGACCTCTCCAACAAGGAGGCGGTCGCGGCGGCACTGAAGAAGGCCGACTTCACCTCGCTGCGCGGTAACTTCAAGTTCAACAACAACGGCTATCCGATCCAGGATTTCTATCTCACCAAGGTCGCGAAGCGGCCCGACGGCAAATTCCAGACCGAGATTGTCGAAAAGGTGTTCTCGAACTATGGCGACCGCTACGCCAAGGACTGCGCCGCGAAGTAAGACACAAAGCGTTTTCAAGCGAAGTGGACACCGGTTCGCGTGATGAAAGCGCCTCAAACAAAAGAGAGGGAAACATGACGAAAGACGAGATCGCCGGCATCACCCGCGCCAATGAAGGCATGCAGGGCATTTCCTGGAGCATCCTCGGCCAGACCTACGTGCCGAAGAGCCGCACCGAGCATTCGTTCTCCTGGCACGCCACCTTCCCGCCGGGCACCTTCGTGCCTCCGCACATCCATCCCGACCAGGACGAGTATCTCTACATCCTGGAGGGAAAGCTCGACTTCATGCTCGACGGTGCCGACGAATCCGCCACGCCCGGCGACCTGGTACGCCTGCCGATGGGCAAGCCGCACGGCATCTTCAACAAGTCGCAGCAAACTGCCAAGACGCTGTTCTGGGTGTCGCCGACCCGCCGGCTCTACGATCTGTTCTGGGCGATCCACAACATGAAGGAGCAGAACCCGGATGACGTGGTGCGGCTCGCCGCCGAGCACAACATCCACTTCCTGCCGCCGCCTCCGGCGTAGGACACTTCCCTAATTGCAGGCAGCCTAGCCGCATAAAGATGTCGTCCCTGCGAAAGCAGGGACCCATACGCCGCGGCGGATGTTGTGAACGGGATTCGTCATTCCAGCGTTGCGAAATGACGAACATTGGTGGTTATGGGTCCTTGCTTTCGCAGGGACGACACCGAATTTGTGGCGCGCGAGGCGATCGTTACTCCTACTGCCGCGCCACCACGCGGGCGGCGAAGCCGGCCTTGGCCGCGTAGCCGCGCACGATCGCCTCGCGCGCCTCGTAATTGAGGATGGTGTCGACGTCGGTAAAGCCCTGCGGCGCGAGCTGCTCGACGGCGTCGATCACACCCTCCGGCCCGCCGCGGCGGTTGGAGGCGACGATGTCGGCGGTCATCGGCAGCCGCTGCCGCTCATAGGCCGCGAGCGCCTGGCGCGGATGCTCGGATCGCGCCAGCATGTCGGCGAGGCATCGCGCATCGAGAATGGCCTGCGACGCGCCGTTCGAGCCGACCGGGTACATCGGATGCGCGGCGTCGCCGAGCAGCGTGACCCGTCCGCTCGACCAATACGGCAGCGGATCGCGGTCGCAGCACGGATACTCCCAGAACTCCGGCGTCGCGTTGATCAGGCCGGTGAAATCGACCTGCGGAATCGTGAAGCTCGCGACATAGGGCATCATCTCCTCGCGCCGGCCGAGATTGGACCAGCCCTCGCGGCGCGGCGGCGGCGAGGAGCCGTCGCCGATCCGCACCAGCACCGCCCAGTTGGTGAGCCGGCTTGCCGGGCTCGAGCCCGGCGCGATCGGGTAGATCACGGCCTTGGCGTTCAGCCCGCCGGCGATGATCATCGAGCGTCCGGTCAGGAAGGCCGGCCAGTCGGTAGCGCCGCGCCACAGCATCAGCCCGTTCCAGCACGGCCCGCCCTCGCCCGGGAACAGCGTCTCGCGCACCTTGGAGTGGATGCCGTCGGCGCCGATCAGGATGTCACCGCGCGCAGTGTGCACATGGGCGCCGCTGCGATCGAAGAAATAGGCCGAGACCCCGCCTTCATCCTGCGTGAAGGAGCCGAGCCGGCAACCGGTGCGGATCGCATCGGCGCCGAGACGGTCGATCACCGCCTGGTGGATCACGCTTTGCAGGCGGCCGCGATGGATCGAAAATTGCGGCACGTCGTGGCCGGCATCGAGCCCGCGCTTCTCATGCCAGACCTGCTGGCCATGCCGCGTCAGATAGAACAGCTCTGAGGTACGGATCGCGACGTCGTCGAGCCTGTCGAGCAGGCCGAGCCCTGCCAGCTCGCGGATCGCATGCGGCAAGGTGTTGATGCCGACGCCGAGCTCCCGGATCGTCTCCGACTGCTCGTACAGCTCGCAAGCGATGCCGCGCGCGCGCAGCATCAGCGCTGTGGTGAGACCACCGATTCCGCCTCCGACGATAATCGCCTTCATCGTCCTTACTCCACTCACACAGGACGTTTTACGCTTTGGTCTAGGGTCGCACGCCCGCTTGTGCGGCCGCAAGCCAGTTTGTCGTCCCCACTTTCGTCGAATCCTTGCCGTCTCGCCTTAGGATTAACAGCGGCTCAGCATACTCTCTTCTAAATCCGTCACCCCCGCGCAAAGGCTTCGCCTTTGCCGCTGGAGGAGCGGCGGAGCGGCGTCTCGAAGGGTCGACGGCCACCGGCCGGGCCGTGCATCCTTCGAGGCTCGCCCAGCGGCGCAATTGCGCCGCAAGGCTCGCAGCTCAGGATGACGGGACCAACAGGATTGCGCCTCCGTTAATCCGGCACCACCGCGATGGCCTGGATTTCTACCTTGGCGCGATCCTCGATCAGGCCGGCAACCTGGATCGCGGTCATCGCCGGAAAATGCCGGCCGATGACGTCGCGATAGACCGCGCCGATCTCCTTCAGCCGCGCGGAATATTCCTTCCGGTCGAGCAGGAACCAGGTCATCGACACGATGTGCTCGGGCCTTGCCCCGCCGGCGGCGGCGACGGCTGTGATGTTGCGCAGGGTCTGGCCGATCTGTGCCACGAGATCGTCGGTCTCGAACACGCATTGCCCGTTCCAGCCGATCTGGCCGGCGATGAAGAGCTGCTTGCCGCGCGCGGCCATGCCGTTGGCGTAGCCGATCGGCTTGGCCCATCCATCCGGCTGCAGGATCTCGATCATCTCAATTGCCCTCGAAGGCGGGTTTCTGCTTGGCGGCGAAGGCCTCGAAGGCGCGGCGGAAATCGCCGGTCACCATGCAGATCGCCTGCGCCTGCGCTTCGGACTCGATCATCTCGTCGACGCCCATCGCCCATTCCTGGTTGAACATCGTTTTCGTCACGCCGTGCGCGAACCACGGTCCATCCGCGAGCGAGCGCGCCATCTCATGCGCCGCGGCGGCGAGCTCGGCCGCTGGCACCAGGCGGTTGTGGAAGCCCCATGCAAAACCTTCGTCGGCGCTCATCGCGCGGCCGGTGTAGAGCAGATCGGCGGCATGACCCTGCCCGATCACCCGCGGCAGCAGCCCGCAGGCACCCATGTCGGCGCCGGCAAGGCCGACGCGGGTGAACAGGAATGCGGTCTTGGCCTGCGGTGTCGCCAGCCTGAGGTCGGACGCCAGCGCCAGCATCGCACCGGCACCGGCGCAGATGCCGTCGATCGCGGCGACGATGATCTGCGGGCATTTGCGCATCGCACGCACCACCTCGCCGGTCATCCGGGTGAAGGCGAGCAGGTCCGGCATCGCCATCCGCGTCAACGGCGCGATGATCTCGAACACGTCGCCGCCGGAGCAGAAATTGCCCTCGGCGCCGGTCAGCACGATGGCGCGAACGTCGGAAGCGTATTTGAGGTTGGTGAAGAGGTCGCGCAGCTCCTCGTAGGATTCGAATGTCAGCGGATTCTTCTTGTCCGGCCGGTTCAACGTGATGGTCGCGACCCGGCCGCTGGCATCGGTCGACCAGCGGAAGTGCTTCGCGGGATAATCCTTGAACGGACGGAGCTTTGCTTTCATCTCGGACATGATTTCTTCCTTCACCCGGTAAAGACCTCGCCGCCGGCAACCGCCACGGCTTGTCCGTTGATTGACGATGCGCCCTCGGAGGCGAGCCAGAGGATGGCGTCGGCGACTTCCTCCGGCGTCACAAGCCGCTGCATCGGATTGACTTTTGCGAGCGCGGCCCGCGCCTCCTGCTCGCTGCGGCCGGTCTTGGCGACGATGTTGGCCGTGGCATCCGCCACCAGTGGCGTATCGGTATAGCCGGGGCAGACCGCGTTCACGGTGACGCCGCGCCGGGCATATTCCAGCGCCAGCGAACGGGTCAGGCCAACGACGCCGTGCTTGGCCGCGACATAGGCCGAGACGTAAGCGTAGCCGGTGAGGCCCGCGGTCGAAGCCACGTTGATCACGCGGCCGCGGCCGCGCTGCGCCATGTCGGGCAGCACGGCCTGCGTCACCAGGAACACGCTGGAAAGGTTGCTCGCCAGCATATCCGCCCATAGCGCCGCACCCGTCTTGTCGAACGGCGCGCTGCCGGCCTTGCCGGCATTGTTGACGAGGATATCGATCGGACCCGCCTCGGCCGCGATCTGCGCGATACCTTTGGTCACCGCAGCCTCACCGGTCACGTCGATCGACACGACGGCGCCGGCGTGCTTGCCGAGCGCCGCCGCGGTCGCCTTCAGCGCATCGATCCGACGCCCCGCAATGCTGACACGTACCCCGGCGTTCGCCAGTGCAATCGCCGTGGCAGCACCGATGCCGGACCCGGCGCCCGTGACCAGCGCATGTGCGTTGGGCCAGAAGCTCATCATGCCTTCCCTCCGGCGGCCGCGCGTTCGAGATTGGCCTCGTATTGCGACTTGCCCGACAGATACTGTTTCGGCCAGGCGATCTGCTTGATGCCGATCTTGGCGGCCTCGTGCAGCGTCCAGGCCGGATCGGCGAGGTGCGGCCGCGCGATGGCGCAGAGATCGGCGCGGCCGGCGGCGATGATCGAGTTGGCGTGGTCGGCCTCCGAGATCGCGCCGACCGCGATGGTGGCGATGCCGACCTCGTTGCGGATCTTGTCGGCGAACGGCGTCTGGTAGAGCCGGCCATAGATCGGATGGTCGTCGGCCCAGACCTGGCCGGACGAGCAATCGATCAGGTCGGCGCCCGCCGCCTTGAACAGCTTTGCAAAGGCCAGCGCATCCTCCGGCGTGTTGCCGCCCTCGGCCCAGTCGTGACAGGACAGGCGGACCGACATCGGCTTGTCCTCCGGCCACACCGCACGGATGGCACGGAACACCTCCAGCGGATAACGCGCGCAGTTCTCGATCGATCCGCCATACTCGTCGGTGCGGCGGTTGGTCAGCGGCGAGAGGAAGCTCGACAGCAGATAGCCGTGGGCGCAGTGCAGCTCCAGAATATCGAAGCCCGCGCTTGCGGCGCGCCGGGCGGCGGCAACGAACTGGTCGCGCACCTCATCCATCTCGGCGCGGCTCATCGGCTCCGGGATCTGGCCGTCGGGCAGATAAGGCACCGGCGAGGCCGACACCAGTAGCCAGTTGTGGTCCGGCAGCGGTTCGTCCATGCCCTCCCAGGCGACGCGGGTCGAGCCCTTGCGGCCAGCATGGCCGAGCTGAATGCCGATCTTCGCTTCCGAATTGCGATGCACGAAGTCGACGATCCGCTTGTATGCCGCCGCCTGCTCATCGTTCCACAGCCCGCAGCAGCCGGGCGTGATCCGCGCTTCCGGCGAGACGCAGGTCATCTCGGTGAACAGGAGACCGGCGCCGCCGAGCGCGCGGGAGCCGAAATGCACGAGGTGGAAATCGTTCGGCACGCCCTCTTCCGCTGAATACATCGCCATCGGCGAAACGATGATGCGGTTGTGCAGCGACAGGCCGCGGATGTGGAACGGCGTCAGCATCGGCGGCGTGACGCGGTCGTTGGTGGCAGGCACGCCACTACGCTCGGCGAACCAGCGCTCATAGCCCTCGAGCCAGGTCTTGTCGCGCAGCCGCAAATTCTCGTGGCTGATCCGCTGCGAGCGGGTCAGCAGCGAGTACATGAACTGCTCCGGCTCCAGCGTATCGGCATAGCGCGAGCCGACCACCTCGAACCATTCCATCGCGTTGCGCGCGGCATTCTGGATCCGCGCCACATCGACGCGGCGCAGTTCCTCGTATGCCTTCAGCACCGCGGGGATGCTGTCCTTGGTCGCGCCGTGGATCTTGAACTGGTTGGTGAGCTCGATCGCGTCCTCCAACGCGAGCTTGGTGCCCGAGCCGATCGCGAAATGCGCGGTATGGGCGGCATCGCCCATCAGCACGACATGGCTGTTGCCGTTGAACGCAGTCCACTTGCCGCAGATCAGCCGCGGGAACGACAGCCAGGCCGAACCGCGCAGATGCCGCGCGTTGGAAACCAGATGATGACCCTCGAGGATTTCGGCGAATACGTTCTCGCAGAACGCGATCGACTCCCCCTGCTCCATCTTGTCGAGGCCGTGGGCGAGATACGCTTCCTCGGTGGTCTCGACGATGAAGGTCGCCGCGCCCTCCTCGAACTTGTAGATGTGCGCCTGGAACCAGCCGTGCTCGGTCTTGCGGAAATCGAAAGTGAAGGCGTCGAACGGGCGGTTGGTGCCGAGCCAGATATAGCGGTTCGGCCGCATCAGCATGTCGGGCTGGAACGCCTCGGTGTATTTGGCGCGGATCTTCGAGTTCACGCCGTCGCACGCCACGATCAGGTCGGCATCGGGGAATTCGAGATCGGAATTGACCTCGCGCTCGAAGATCAGTTCGACGCCGAGCTCCTCGGCCCGCGCCTGCAGGATGTTGAGCAGCCGCTTGCGGCCGATGCCGACGAAGCCGTGCCCGGTGGTGCGCATCCGCCGGCCCTTGATCAGGACCTCGATGTCGTCCCAGTGGTTGAAGGCCTGCTCGATCGTGTCTGATGTGACCGGGTCCCATTTGCGCATGTTGTCCATGGTCGCATCGGAAAACACCACGCCGAAGCCGAACGTGTCGTAGGGCCGGTTGCGCTCGACCACCGAGATCACGTGCGAGGGATCCAGCATCTTCATCAGGATGCCGAAATAAAGCCCGGCCGGCCCGCCTCCAATGCAAACGATGCGCATGGCGTTCTCCCGTTGGCTTCGGCGGCTGGGGCAGGTTCTTCCCGCTAGCCGGTACGGCATATTATTTTATACTTAAAATATTTGTCAAGGGCCGGCTCGGCCCGGTCAACTCCGTCATTCCGGGGCGACGCAAAGCGTCGAGCCCGGAATCCATCAGGCCGCACCAATGGCGGCGAAATAGATTCCGGGTCCTCGCTTCGCGAGCCCTCAGGTGCGCAATTGCGCACCGGGGAATGACGATGGGGAGAGAACAGGCCGCGCGTCGCGGCCCTCAATGCACCGCGGCGTACAGGATCTTGTCCTGGGTCGCGTCCGCGGCGTCGAACTCGGCGACGATGCGGCCGGTGCGGGCGACCAGGATGCGGTCGGAGACGGCGAGGATCTCCGGCAGGTAAGACGAGATCACCACCACCGCCTTGCCCTCGTCGGCGAGCCGGCGGATTTCGCCGTGGATGTGCGGGATCGTGCCGACGTCGACGCCGCGCGTCGGCTCGTCGAAGAAGATGATCGACGGCTCCTGCACCAGCGTCTTGGCCAGCACCACCTTCTGCTGGTTGCCGCCGGACAGCTCGATGATCCGCGCCTTGCGCTGCAATGCGCTGATCTTGAGCCGGTCGACCCAGTAACTGGCGAGCTTGCTGCGCTTCGCACGCGACAGCAGCAAGCTCCAGCCCTTCCTTGTGGCGAGGCTGCCGAGATAGACGTTGTCGTCGACCACCATGGTCTCGAAGAAGCCGTTGGCCTTGCGGTCCTCGGTGATGTAGGCGATGCCGTCATTGATCGCCTGCCGCGGCACGCGGTAGCGGATCGGCTTGCCGCGCAGCCTTATGGTGCCGCCATTGACCAGATTGCGCTTCAGCGCGCCGTAGACGATCTTGGCGATCTCGGTGCGGCCGGAGCCGATCAGGCCGGCGATGCCGACCACCTCGCCGGCATAGACCGAGAACGACATGTTCTTGACCGCCATGCCCATGGTGACGTTCTCGACCGTCAGCACCTTCTCACGGCGCTGATGGGTCTTGGCCTTGCCGCCATAGACCGCCTGCGCCACCTCGCGGCCGACCATGTGCTGCACCAGCGCGTCGCGGGTGAGTTCTTTGGCGGGCGCCGTGATCACCAGCTTGCCGTCGCGCAGCACGGTGATGCGGTCGGCGATCTGCAGCGATTCCTCCAGCGCATGCGAGATGTAGATGATGGAGACGCCGCGGGCGCGCAGGTCGCGCACCAAATGGAAGAAGTGGACGATCTCCTCCGGCGTCAGCGAGGCGGTCGGCTCGTCGAAGATGATGATGCGCGCCTTGTTGTAGATCGCGCGCGCGATCTCCACCATCTGCTTCTTGGCGGTGCCGAGCAGCGCCACCGGGGTCGCCGGATCGACGTGGAAATTCAGCGACTGCAACAGCTGCTGGGCCTGGATGTTCAGCGTGCGGAAGCGCGTCAACAGCTTCTCGTTGCCGAGCTCGATGTTCTGCGCCGCGGTCATGGTCGGCACCAGGCTGGTCTCCTGGTAGACCATGCAGATGCCGGCATCGAGCGCGTCGCGCGGCTGCTCGAAATTGGCCGGCTTGCCGTCGAGCAGATAATCGCCGGAGGTGAGATTGATCGCGCCCGCGATCGCCTTGCACAGCGTGGACTTGCCGGCGCCGTTCTCGCCGACCAGCGCATGCACCTCGCCGGGATAGAGATCGAAATTGACACCCTCGATGGCGTGAACGCCGCCATAGATCTTGGAGCCGTTGCTGATCCGCAGCACCGGCTCGCGGGCTGCGGAGGGGGTCGCGGTCGCCGCCTGCATCACGCCGTCATTCATCGCAGCTCTCCCGTATAGCGCAGCAGCCGTCCCGCGCCGCGCGCGGCGATGACGATGCCGGACGGCACCGCACAGGCGGCGGTGATGCCGTGGAAGCGGCCGCCGGCGCGACTGTGCAGGCTGTCGCTGGCCTCGCCTTCGGCATCGAGATGCACCAAGAGGCCGTAGGAGCGCGGCGGCGCCCATGGCTTCTGGATGCCGAGCGCCTTGACGCTGCCGATCTGCATCGGCTCCAGGCAATCGCTGCCGCCGACCAGCGCCGGCGCCACCCAGTATTCGGGCGGCATCGTCGCCATCATCTCCTCGCGGAAATCGTCTTCCTTGAGCACGAACTCGATCAGATGGGTGCGGCGCGCGAACATGCCGAGCAGGAACCCACCATGGCCGTCCGGATGCAGCCGCGCCGGATAGCCCGGCATGTTGGCGGCGACGGTCTCGCGCGGACCAAGCCCGCTGCCGCCAAGCGCGAAGCGGCTGAGGCCATGCGCCCAGCTCTCGGTGAGCCACAGGCTGTTGCCGTCGGCCGACACCATCACCCCGTAGGGATATGGCAGGTCGCGCAACAGCACCTGCGGATTGTCGAGCCCGGCGCCGCAGCTGATCAGGCGGCCATTGGCGCGCTTCTCCATCAGATCGTGCCGCCACTCGCTCGGGCGACGGCCGGCACTGCCTTCGACGGCATAGATGCGACCATCGGGCGCCGCCGTGACCGACAACAGCCCGACGAGCGCGCTGCCGCCGGCCGACTCCAGCCAGCGCGGCGCGGGCTTGGCGGGATCGATCGCGGCAAGGCCCCTGCCCGCGACGCAGACCAGAAGCCGGCCGTCCGGATGCAGCGCAAGCCCGCCGGCATCATCCTCGAATTCGGCGACAATCGCGCGCGTCGCGAAATCGCTGCCGCTGAGCTTCAGCACTTGTCGGCCGGCGGAGACATAGATCGCGCCATCGCCGGCGGCGATCACGTCGTCGACGCCCGGCAGCGGCTCGCCGATCGGCACGGCGGTATCGAGCCGGTCGTTCGGGCTGAGCGCGCCGTCGAGCGGCGGGATCGCGTTCTGGCCGCCGTCGCGGTCGATGACGCTGCGGATATCGCGCAGCAGATGATCGAAGAATCCCATTATGTCGTCACCCTGCTTTTGGCGCCCCAATAGGCGTCGTAGCCGGTCCAGCTGTCGTCGACGCCGTCGAGCTTGATGCGGCCGATCCGGTTGTTCTCGAGGCCGCCGAGATAGAGATAGCCCTGGTGCTCGCGCATCGAGGTCAAGGTCGAATGCGAGATGCCGGTCGGATCCCACCACGATTCCAGCGCCTCGCCCTTCTCGTTGAACTTCAGCACGCAGCCATGGTTCAGCGCGGGCGCCAGCCATTCGTCGGTCGGCACCTGCTTGACCATGCGCAGGCGGAAGCCGGGTTTTCGCGCGGCAAGGTCGAAGGTCGGGGTGCGGATGCCGACCAGCGCCAGCCAGTAGGTGCCGTCGGAGGCGCGGTTGATGTTGTCGGGATTGCCCGGCAACTCGTCCATCAGCACTTCGGTCTTGCCCTTGTTCGGCCCGTCGATCCAGTGCCGGAACACCTTGCACAGCGAGGTCGACGCGATCAGGATCGACTTGCCGTCATGCGAGACGCAGATCCCGTTCGGGAAATAGAAGTGGTTGATCACGGTGCGCGTGGTCTTGGTCGCCGGATCGTAGCAGACCACGCGGCCGTTCGGCCGGCCCTCGAGGATGTCGAGGGTGTTGGTGGTCATCTCGTAGCGCGTGGTGCAGTCGCTGAAATAGATCTTGCCGTCGGGCGCGATGTCGAGGTCATCGGCCATGCGCAGGCGCGAGTCGTCGTTCAGCTTGTACCAGGTGCGGTTGGTCTCGTCGGTGACCTTGAAGATGCGGCCGTCGGGCGCGACGCCGTACACGCCCATGCCCGCCACCGCGACGATCAGGTTCTCGTCGCGATCGAACTGCATGCCGAGCGGCCGGCCGCCGATATGGGCAAACACCTCGCGGGTCTTGAAGTCGGGCCCGGAGAAGCGGATCACATTGCCGTCGCGGGTCGAGCCGTAGAGCCGGCCCTGGCGGTCGAGGATGACGTCCTCGGGGCCCTCGACCTGATCGACGCCGATCGCCTGCGCGTTGATCAGCCGGTCGTTCTGCGCATAGGGCGATGCTGCGCCCGGCTGCACAGCCGGCGCCGAGGCCAGCGGCACGAAGGCCGGATTGACATAGATCTTCTGGATCGCCTTGCCGCGGTTCTTCGACCATTTGACGTCGATGCCGACGGCGGCGAGCAGGATCATGCCGGTCACCGCCGAGGTGACGTAGCCCGGGATGCCCATGCGCACGAGGCCGTTGATCAGGAGGAAGATGATCAGCGCGCCGATCATCGCCCGCCATACCGTGCCCTTGCCGCCGGCCAGCGACACGCCGCCGAGCACCACGGCGGTGAGCGCCTGGAATTCCCACCCCACACCGGTGGTGGAATCCGTCGAGGCCTGCCGTGCCGCATAGAAGATGCCGCTTGCCGCGCACAGCGTGCCCGACAGCACATAGGTCATGAACAGCATCAAGCGAACCCGGATGCCGGCATGACGTGCCGCCTTGCGACTGGCGCCGATCGCGGTGAGATGCCAGCCATAGCGCGAGCGCGACAGGAAGATGTGGCAGATCAGCAGCACCACGAACAGCGTCGCCGCATTGACGGGAATGCCGAGCACGCTGCCGCCGCCGATGAAGTCCCAGGCGTCGCTCTCGACCGAGTTGGTCGCGAACACCTGGGCATAGCTGGTGTTGAGCAAATTGACCGAGGCGCGCAGGATGATCAGCGTCACCAGCGTGGTCAGGAACGGCCGGGTCTTGAGGAATCCGATCAGGAAGCCGTTGATGCTGCCGAGCAGCGCGCCGACCAAAAGCGTCGCCGGCACCGCAAGGCCGACCGGCCATTCGCGCACCAGGAGGAAATACAGCGCGGCGAAATTGCACAGCGCGAAGATCGCGCCGACCGACAGATCGATGCCGCCGGTGACGAGGCAGAATCCCATCGCCAGCGCGACGAAGCCGAATTCGGCGAACAGCCGCAGCAGCGACACCGAATTCTGCACCGAGGCGTAGTCGGGAATGGTGAGCGCGAAATAGGCCCACAGCCCGATCATCACGGTGAACGGAACGACCGGCTCGAACCACTGTTTCAGCAGCAGCTCCGACAGCAGGAGCCGGGGTGAGAACCGCCGCACCGATGCGGCAAAGGAATCAACGGCCATCGACATCGTCAAAGCACTCCCTCGATCCGGTTTCACGTGTCCGGATTCTGATCCTTGATACAGCCGGCGCGGGAATGCCCCCCGCGCCGGCTGCCTCGCGCCTTGTTAGTTTTTCTTGGGTAGCGCGAAACAGGTGCCGCCGAGCGAGGCGTTCGACTTATCGATCCAGATCGGCCGCGTGTAATAGGACAGGTTCTTGGTGCCGGGCTTGTCGCCGGACATCAGCAGCGTCTCGGCCGCGAACATCAGATCGTGGCCCTGCTCGGTCGCCTTGTAGCTCAGGAACTTGCTGAAATTGCCTGACGTGACCTGGTCGCAATCGAGCTGCGAGCCCTCGCCCGAGGCGAACACCTTGACGTCGTCGATCTTGCCGGCATTGCGGATCGCCTGCGCGGCGCCCGATTCCATGATGCCCCAGAAGCCGATCGAGGCACAGAGATCGGGATGCTGCTGGATCACGGTCGCGGTGATGTTGAGCGCGGTGTTGGCGTCCCAGTTCGCCGCCTGGTTCGACACCACCTTGATGTTGGGATCCTTGTTCAGGACGTCCATGATGGCGCCGACCTGGTCGACGCTGGCGGCCGCGGTCAATTCGCCCTGCACGATCTGCACCTTGCCCGACTTGCCGGAGCCGGTGCCGCAGGCCTTGACGGCTTCGTTGGCGAGCATTCGGCCGATCTCACGCCAGTCGACGCCGACGAAGGCGCCGGACTTGTAGTTCGAGGCCATGTTGACCTGGATCACATGCGTGCCCTGGGCCTCGGCGCGCTTGAGATCCTTCATCAGCAGCGTCACGCTCGGGTTCTGCACGATCAGGACATCGGGCTTCTGGTCGACCAGCGCGGTCAGCGCCTGCTGCATGGCGGACGGATTGTTGTTGGGATCGCGCACGACATATTTCATGCCGCGCCACTCGGCCTCTTCCTGCACCACGCGGCCCCATTCATCCGACAACGGCACGCCGAGCGCGATCGGCAGATAGGCGACGGTCTTGCCCTGCAGCGACTTGTCGTAGGCGGCGCGCAATTCGCGCCCGGCCTTGGTGCCTTCCTCCTGCGCCGATGCCGCGAACGGCATCGCGGCAACCGCCACGCCGGCGAGCAGGATCGTCCAGAACTTCGTCGTCTTCATCGTCTCCTCCACAAGAAAATGCTTTTGATTGATTTGGATTTGTTTTGATTGGCGCGAAGCGCTAGTCGCCTTGGTTCAATCGCCTTGTTTCAGTCCCCTTGCCGCGCGGTCTCCTCGTCGCGGGGATGCAGCCAGTTGTCGAGCACGATCGCGGCCAGCAGCACCACGCCCTTGATGATGTTCTGCACCTCGCTGTTGACGTCCATGATGGTGAAGGCGTTGAGCAGCGTGCCGATCAGGACGCAGCCGACCACGACGCTGAACACGCTGCCGCGGCCGCCGATCAGGCTGATGCCGCCGATCACGACGACCAGCACGACGTCGAAGATCATGGTCCCCTGCGTGATCGCCATCTGCATGCTGCCTGTCGTGCCGACCCAGACCAGGCCTGCAATCCAGGCGAGCACTGCAACCAGCACGTGCTCGAGCACGATCAGCGGCCGCAGCGGAATGCCGGTCAGCCGCGCGGCTTCCGGATTGTCGCCCTGCGCATAGATGAAGCGGCCGACCGAGGTGCGCGACAGGAACAAATGCATCGCAATCGCACAGGCCGCGAACACCAGGATTGGAACCGGGATGCCGAACAGCCGTCCGGCGCCGAGATACATCAGGCCCGGCGCGTCCTTCGGCGCGTAGACCACCCAGGCTGGCGCGATCCAGAACGCGAGGCCGTAGATCACGAAACCTGCGGCGAGCGTCACGAACAGCGCCGGAGCCTCGACGAAGGCGACCATCACGCCGTTGACGACGCCGATCAGCACCGCGATTGCCAGCGCCAGCAGCACTGCGGTGAAAACCGGCATCCCGTTCTGCATATAGATCAGCGCGATCGCCCAGGAACCCGCCATGATCGCGACCTCGGAGAGGTCGATGCCGCGGCTGATCACGATCAGCCCCATGCCGAGGCCGAGCACGCCGAGGATGGAAATACTGCGCAACAGATTGAGCAGGTTGGAGACGGTGGCGAAACCGTTCAGGGTCAGGCCGAATACGACCAGAAGCGCGATCGTGATCAGGAGCACGATCTGCTCCTGGCTCGGCTTTGCGAACATTGAGCCCGAGCGAGATGATGCCACAGGGACAGCAACGCCGCGCGATGGCGATTGCACGCTCATCGTTTCCTCCAGATATTATTTTGCTTGAGACTTTAAGAGTGCCAACTCATATTCGTCAAATGCATTCGACGGATACGGATTGATTATTTCCATGCATGTGCGCGATATCGATCTGAACCTGTTCGTCGTGTTCGACGCGGTTTACACCGAGGGCGGCGTCAGCCGCGCCTGCTTCCGCCTCAACCTGACGCAGCCCGCGGTGAGCCACGCGCTGAGCCGGCTGCGCGCCATGTTCAACGATCCGCTGTTCGTGCGCCGCCACCACGTGATGACGCCGACGCCGCTGGCACGCCAGATCATCACCACGGTGCGCCAAGCGCTCAACGGCCTCGAGACGACGCTGACCCACACCAACCGCTTCGATCCGGCGAAGACGCCGAAGCGCTTCGTGATCGGGCTGCGCAACAATCTCGAGGCGCCGATGCTGAGCGCGCTGGTCAACCGGATCAGCGCGGTCGCGCCATTGGTCGAGATCGCCACCGTGCGCAGCGAGCGCAACAATCTGGAGCGGGAACTCGCTGCCGGCACGCTCGATGTCGCGATCGACACGCTGCTGCCGCTGTCGACCGAGGTACGGCGCGAGCAGATCCTGACCGAGCATATCGCCGTGTTCGCCCGGCGCGGCCATCCCGAGCTCCGCGCGCGGCTCGACAAGAAGGCCTATTTGCGCATGGAGCATGTCTGCGTGACGTCGCGGCGCAGCGGCGTGTCGTTTGAGGATTTCCAGCTGCAGCGCCTCGGCCTGACGCGCACCGTCCGCCTGACCTGCCAGAATTTCGCGACCGCCTGCCATGTCGTGAGCCGCAGCAACATGCTGCTGACGGCGTCGGAAAGCGCAGCTTCCGTGCTGGAGGACCCCGGGCTGTTGCAGTGCTTCCCCTGCCCGTTCCCGATCAGCCCGCACGTCAATTATCTCTACTGGCACGCCACCGCCGAGGGCGACACCACCAATCAATGGCTGCGCGAGCAACTCCGCGCCGCCGCCGCGCTCTTGGCCGGCAGTCGCTTCGCCAAGAAGAACCGCCGCGCGGCGAAGACCGGCCCGAAGGTGGCGCTTGCGATTTCCACCAGCATCGCCGCCGAATAGCGATGCGCTGCACTTCACCTCGCCTCGCCTGCGGGGAGAGGTCGCATCGCATCGAAGATGCGATGCGGGTGAGGGGGAGTCGCCGCGGGTTGAGTTGCTACCGTCTGCGCGGAGACAGCCCCTCACCCCACCCCCTAAGAGCAAGCTTGGCTTGTCTCGATCCCGTAAGAACGGGGCGAAGGAGCGCAGCGCCGTCGTGGCGCTGTTCGACCTGATCCGATCGGCTACATTCCACTCAGCCCGCTATCCACCGCGAGCGTCTGGGCAGTGACATAGACGCTTTCATCCGACATGAAGAACAACACCGCATAGGCGATCTCCCAGGCCGTCGCCTGACGGCCGAACGGGACCTGGCTCTTGCCGCGCGACGGCCGGCCGGCGCCGGCCTCGCGGCCGTTCGGCGTGTCCACCAGTCCCGGATAGACCAGATTGGCGCGGATGCCGCGCCGCGCGCCGGTATGCGCGATGTTGCGCATCAGGCCGCCGAGCGCCGCCTTGGAGGAATCGTAGACCGCCATCTGCGATCCCGCCTTCAGCGCCGCGATCGAGGAGATGAAGACGATCGAGCCGCCGTCTTCGAATTTCGGCAGGGCGGCACGGCAGCACAGCATGGGACCGCGGACATTGACGTCGTAGATCCTGTTCCATTCTTCGGCGCTGACATTGTCGAGCCCGGTCTTGCCGAAGGTGCCGATGTTGAGCACCATGCCGTCGAGCCCGCCCATCGCGTGATGAGCTTCATCAATCATCCTGATGACGTCGGCTTCCTTGGTGACGTCGGCCGCGATGGCGGAGCCGCGGCCGCCGTCAGCGGCGATCCGCGCAACTGTGTCGTCGGCGGAGGCGCGGTTGAGGTCTGCGACCGCGACCTGCGCCCCCTCGCGCGCGAACAGCAGGCTCATGGCGCGGCCGTTGCCGATCGGATCGGTCGCCGCATCGAACACGCGCTGGCCGCCGCCGACCACCAGAATGCGGCGACCGTCGAGGCGTCCCCTGCCCGGCGCAGTGCCGGAGGATTCCGCGCTCAGCGGACGGATATAGCGCTCTGGCTTGGTGTCTTGTGAAGTCTCCGACATCCCATCAACCCCGCTTCTTGCCGCCCTCATAGACCGCCATGCCGGCGGCCGGATCGAGATCGGTCTCGGTCGCCTCCGTCAGCCGCGCCATCATCATGTAGAAGCCGAGAGCTATGATCGCCTCGACGATCTCCTGCTCGCTGAAGTGCTTGCGAACGCCGGCAAAGGCCGCATCGCCGACCCGCACCTTCTCGACCACCTCGCGGCCGAAGGTAAGCAGCGCGCGTTCGGCGGCGTTGAGCGCGGCATCGTCGTAAAGGCCGCGCTCGACCGCATCGATCTGCGCCTGGGTGACGCCGACGCCGAGCGCGATCGGGACGTGCTGGCGCCACTCATAGGCGCCGCCCTCGAGCTGCGCAGCCTGCAGGATCAAGAGCTCGCGGTTGACCGCGGACAGTTTCTGCTTGTGCAGGATCGAATTGCCGAGCCGCATCAGCGGAATCGCATTGGCTTCGGCATGGGCCATCATGCGGAAGATATTGAGCTTGACCGGCATGCGGTCGAACGCCGCGCGGATGTCGCCGCCGGTGGTATCCGGATCAATCAGGGGCAGCCTTGCCACGTGTCACTCCCTTTTCGTTGTTTCTTGTTCGTTGTCTCGTGTCCGGCTTCCCGGCGCGTCCACCTAATGCACCGCGCCGCCCGAGATCAAGCCGACCGCCCGGCATTGCCCGAATTGCGGGGTTCAGCCATGCGGTTCCGCGCTTGAATCCGCATCCATGGGCGGGCATAAGGGCTGCCATCTCCCTTAAAAAATGGCCATAGCCCAAGGATTTATGATGCCCGCCTATCGCTCCCGCACCACCACCCACGGCCGCAACATGGCGGGTGCTCGCGGCCTCTGGCGCGCCACCGGCATGAAGAACGAAGATTTCGGCAAGCCGATCATCGCGGTGGTGAATTCCTTCACCCAGTTCGTGCCCGGGCATGTCCATCTGCAGAATCTCGGCCAGCTCGTCGCGCGCGAGATCGAGAAGGCCGGCGGCGTGGCGAAGGAGTTCAACACGATTGCAGTCGATGACGGCATCGCGATGGGCCATGACGGCATGCTCTACAGCCTGCCCTCGCGTGAATTGATCGCCGACAGCGTCGAGTACATGGTCAACGCGCATTGCGCCGACGCGATGGTCTGCATCTCGAACTGCGACAAGATCACGCCCGGCATGCTGATGGCAACGCTGCGCCTCAACATACCGACCGTGTTCGTCTCGGGCGGTCCGATGGAGTCGGGCAAGATCCTGCTCAAGGGCAAGAAGCGCGCGGTCGACCTGATCGACGCGATGGTGGCGGCGGCCGATTCCAACGTCACCGACGAAGAGGTCGAGGTGATCGAGCGCTCGGCCTGCCCGACCTGCGGCTCCTGCTCGGGCATGTTCACCGCGAATTCGATGAACTGCCTGACCGAGGCGCTTGGCCTCGCGCTGCCCGGCAACGGCTCCGTGCTGGCGACGCATGCCGACCGCAAGAGCCTGTTCGTCGAGGCCGGCCATCTGATCGTCGATCTCGCCCGCCGCTATTACGAGCAGGACGACGCCAAGGTGCTGCCGCGCAACATCGCGAACTTCAAGTCGTTCGAGAACGCGATGACGCTCGACATCGCGATGGGCGGCTCGACCAACACCGTGCTGCATCTGCTCGCCGCCGCGCGCGAGGGCGAGGTGCCGTTCACGATGGCGGACATCGACCGTCTCTCGCGCAAGGTACCGGTGCTGTGCAAGGTCGCGCCCTCGGTGCAGGACGTCCACATGGAGGACGTGCATCACGCCGGCGGCATCATGGCGATCCTCGGCGAGCTCGACCGCGCCAAGCTGCTCACGACCGACGGCCCGACCGTGCATGCCGCGACGCTGGACGACGCGCTGAACCGCTGGGACGTGGTGCGGACATCGAGCGACAAGGTGCGCAATTTCTATCGGGCAGCACCTGGCGGCGTGCCGACCCAGGAAGCCTTCAGCCAGGACCGCCGCTTCGACGAGGTCGATGTGGATCGTGAAACGGGCGTCATCCGCAACGCCGCGCATGCCTATTCCAAGGACGGCGGCCTCGCCGTGCTGTTCGGCAATCTTGCGGAAGACGGCTGCATCGTGAAGACCGCCGGCGTCGACCAGAGCATCCTGAAATTCTCAGGTCCCGCCCGCATCTTCGAGAGCCAGGACGCCTCGGTCGAAGCCATCCTCACCAACAAGGTGAAGGCCGGCGATGTCGTGCTGATCCGCTATGAAGGCCCGCGCGGCGGCCCGGGCATGCAGGAGATGCTGTATCCGACCAGCTATCTGAAATCGAAGGGGCTCGGAAAGGCCTGCGCGTTGATCACCGACGGTCGCTTCTCCGGCGGATCGTCCGGCCTGTCGATCGGCCACGTCTCGCCGGAAGCCGCCGAAGGCGGCCTGATCGGGCTGGTCGAGGAAGGCGACATCATCGAGTTCGACATCCCGAACCGCAAGGTCAACCTCAAGGTCGACGATGCCGAACTCAAGCGGCGTCGTGCCGCGATGGAGGCCAAGGGCAGCGCGGCATGGAGGCCGGCCGCGCCGCGCAAGCGCGCCGTCTCGACTGCGCTGAAGGCCTATGCGGCGTTCGCGAGCAGCGCGGCCAAGGGTGCGGTTCGCATCCTGCCGGAGTAAGCGGCGATAGGCGCGCGCGTTACGTCATCTGCAAGTCGGCCGCCTCGATTCGGATGCGGTCGGCGTGCAGGGACCAGTCGCACAACGATTGTTCCTGGCAGAATTTGACCTTGGCCATCTCGGTGGCCTGACCTTCGCTCAAGGCGTCGATCTCGAGTGCGCCCTGGCAGACCTCGCGCTGGCGGCCATTGCCGCCGAGCACGTCCTTCATGAAATGAACGACGAAGCGTGACATGGAACCCTCCCCGCTGGACCGGAAGAGCCGGAAGACCACACGCTAGCACTGACGCAAGATCGGAGAGAGTGAATTCGGGGCGCGCGCGGCTGCGGCGCCTCGCGAGCAGTGGAAAACTACGCGCCGGCCTGCGGCAGGCTGGCAGCGGCGATCGCGACGATCTGCGCAAGACGGCGGCCGATTTTCGCGGGCGCGTTGCGGAGCAATGACTGGACCCCTCGCATGACACATCGTCCTTCCGTACCGGAATGGTCGGGCACAGGAGGAAAATGGCGATATCTGGCTAAGCCGTCGATATCTCAGGGAAAATAACAACGGACACTTCGCGAGGCAGCGCTTTGGCAGTGGGTTTGTTGCTTAATTTGCGTCCACAACGACGGAGATTTTCTCCAGCATTCTTGAGCCGCCTTCACCACGTATAGCGCACGCCCCCCTTGCCGGCGTAGGACGCGGTGACATCGGAGAACTGGCCTTCAAAAGTCGCCGCCGCAGACCAGCCGTTGCGCCATTTCATCTCGACCGCTGCCGTGGTCAGCGCGGAATCGGAGGCCTGCGCTGCGCCGTTGACGACGAAGCTTGCGCCGGGCAGCGCCTGGAAGGTCGCGGCGATCGACCGGTCCGGATCATGATCATGCGCCCAGGCGAACCGGGTGCGCAGCGTCAGGACGCCATCGGCCGTCGCAAACGACTTGTCGGTTCGGAGGCCGAGTTCGCTTCGGACGTCGGTCACGCTCTTCGCAGCGAAAGTGAGCGCAAAGGCGGATGAGCGGATGACGGCCTGCTCGGCATAGCCGGGCAGATCGAAGGTCGTGAACTGGCCCGCGGCATAGGGCGTGATGCCGAGACCGCCGGCCCAGGGGGTAACGAAGCGATAGCCACCTTCGACCCGTCCCGAATAGGCGTTTGCGTTGAACTCGGCGCGCAACTGATCGATGCTCGCGACGGTGACGGTGCGATTGGTGGTGACGTCCTGCCAGCCATAGGCCAGGGCCGCCGAGATATAGGCCGGCCCCTCATTGTGGCGGACATAGCCACCGGCCTGGAACAGGTCGGATCGGCCGAAGCCCATGCCGTTGACGTTGAAGTTGGTACCGCCACCAGCGAGCGCGAAACCGGCAATCGTGTTCGGCGAGAACAGATAGTCGGCCCCGACGGCGGTCCCAAAGACGCTGCTCGTGGTGTTGTTCGATCCCACCGCAGAATTGCCGTCGGTGGTTTGCGAGCCGCCGAATCCGGCCGCCCACACGCTCCAGCGCGGCACGAACGGCGTCGGCGGCGCCTTGGTGAACATCGCATACGCGTCGTGTGCGCCGCTCGCGTAGCCTAGCGCTTCGTCGGCATAGCCGGCAGGTCCCGGGCTGGGAGTGGCCGATCCGGTCCGGTTCATGAAGGGATCAGTGAGGACCCCCATGAACTGGGTCATGGCGTCGAACGTGGTTTGTTGCGAGCCCGTGCCGAGCTCACCCGAAGCTTGGGACAGTTGAGGCGGCGACAACGCGGCATACACCAACGGAATGCCACCGGTCGCATTGAAGTAATTGCTCAGCGCATTGCCGACCGCCTGCTGGTTAGCATTGGCGCCGCCCGGAATCGCGAAGTTCAGCACTAGATTGAGATAGGCGTGGGTGGCGTCGTAGCTCAACGTATCGGTGACGTTTGCCGGCAGATTGCTGTTGGCGAGTGCGCCAAAGGTCCCGGATACGCCGTTCGTCGCCGTCAGGATCGTATATTGCTTGGAGATGTAGCTGCCATTGGCGAACGTCGCGTTGACTGTGGCCCCGCCGAGCGTCGCGGTTCCGAGCACATTGGTCGATGCGGCAACCGACGGCGTCACCTGCACGGCGTAGATCGCGCCGGATTGGAAGGCAAGATTGCCGGCGACGGTCAGGGAGCCCGTCGTGTTGGCTGCACTGCCGGGCGCCAATGTGCCGCCGATGGTGAGGGCGGCCGCGGGATCGGCACTGCCGCTCCACGGGACGGCGGACTTGACGGTCGGCACGATGACGATGATGCCGCCGACGTCTATCAGCGTAAACCTATCGTTCCCCCCCACAACGATGGTTGTGCTCCCATCCAAAGCATTGACGGTCGCGGGACCGACGATGCCGGTACCGCTCAAGGTGCCGCCGGCATTGACCGTCACGCTCGACGAGCTGGCGATCGAGCCGTCCACCTCCAGCGTACCGCCGTTGATAGTGGTTGCGCCCGTGTAAGAGTTGGTGCCTAACAGCGCCAAAGTGCCGCCGCCGACCTTGGTCAGCCCGCCGGTGCCGCTGATGACGCCGGAAAATGTCGTCGAGAGATTGTTGCCACCAACCGCGAGGGTCTTCGCGCCGAGATGGACATTGCCGTCGCCCTCGATCGAACCGGCCGTGGTGCCGCCGATCGCGACGCCCGAAATGTCGAGTACGCCGATCCCGTTCAGGATGAAGCGCGCGCTGCCGCCGCTGGCGCGATTCTCGATGTTCGTTATACCACCGCTATTGGTGATGGTGGCGTTGGCGGCCGTGCTCGAATCAAGGAAGTCCAAGAAGAGATTGTTGTTGATGACAGCATTGCCCGCCGTGCTGCTGCCGCGGAATATGAGACTGAAGCCGTTGTTGATGGTAGCGCGACCAGCCGTGCTCGCGTTTGCGAACTGTACCGCGCCAAATTGGTTGCCAAATTGACCGATGTTGATGGTGGCGCTGCCGCCGTTGATAACAATGCCGGCGCCATTGAAATTGAGTGTCTGGCTCACGCCGAAACTAAAGGCGGAAGCCCCGGCGTCGAAGGTCCAGCCACTGACGCTGGTGTTGGACGAGAACGAGAGGCTGGTGACATTCGAGACACCGAACATGGCGGTGCCGGTCGGTACGCTTCCTCCTGTCCAGTTGGTGCCGGTATTGAAATCGTGCGTCCCGGGAAGGGGTCCCGCAAACGGGAATGCACTCCAACTCGCGTCTTGAGCCGCGGCGGGCAAGGCGGTGACGATCAGCGCCACAAACGCGAACAGGGCGACACATAACAAAACAAGCGCTTGTCGCGCACAAAATCCAACACCGAGGTACCGATCCGGCACCACAGCGATATTCCCGGTCTTCACCTTCAGCCACCCCAGAGCATCCCTTGTGGGACAGATTGCCGCACTCCGGGTCGTGGAACAACGAAGAGACGGACTTCTTGTGAGCTTTTCCGTTACACGTTGCGAGAAAGGCACAGCTTAGGGTTTAGTGGAGTTGCGACAGAGTTGTGACCGCGCTCGATCGGATTCCGCCGCAACCAGCTACTCATGGCTCACTCACGCCATTTGCGCGAGGGACGCACCGGCGGAGGGGTTCCCTGCGCCCTTGCGGTATCTCTCCCCGCAAGGCAGGGCACTTCCGCGATTTCGGAATATTGGAAATTTACCCCTGAGTTGCCCGACGGGTCAAGTTGCCTGGCCGAACGCCCGGCTACTTTGCATGGGGTTGTTTTCGATAATTTGGCCGCACGCAGCCGCGGCCTCCGCCGGGAGCAGGCCTGACCGGCGTGCTCACCTCACCCTATGCGGAGGCATCTACCCCGGCATGAACCCGAACGCCTGCTCGAACCGTTTCGCATACACCGGCCATACCTCGGGATTGATGATGCGCGGCGGGCGCTTGCCGTCGAGTGCATCGAGGATCTGTTCGGCGGCGATCCGGCCCATGTTGATGCGCGCCTCGCGGGTGACGCCGGCGGTGTGCGGGCTTGCCAGCACGTTGTCGAACTGCAGCAGCGGATGGTCCGGCGGCGGCGGCTCCTTGGCCCAGACGTCGAGGCCGGCGCCGGCGATGCGCTTGTCGCGCAGCGCCTCTTCCAGCGCCTTCTCGTCGTGGATGAAGCCGCGCGCTGTGGTGACGAAATAGGCGTGCGGTTGCATCAGCGCGAATTCGCGCGCGCCGATCATGCCCCGGCTCTTGCTGTCGAGCGGACAGGAGATCGAGACGAAGTCCGCGCGGCGCAGCAGATCGTCGAGCTCGACCTTCTCGCCGCCCCGCTTCGCCATCTCGTCTGCTGCAAGATACGGATCGTAGGCGATCACCTTCATGTGCAGGAGCCCCTTGCACAGTTCGGCGATGCGGCGGCCGACATTGCCGAGGCCGACGATGCCGACGGTCTTCTCCTTCAGCTCGTTGCCGATCAATTCGTTGCGGTTGACATTGGCCTCGCGCCGCAGCCGGCGGTCGGATTGGATGATCCGCTTCGACAGCGTCAGCATCATGCCGAGCGCATGCTCGGCAACCGAATTGGCGTTGCCGCCGGACTGGTTGACGACCAGCACGCCTGCGGCCGTGCAGGCATCGACGTCGACGGGATCGAAGCCGGCGCCGTTCGAGGAGACGATCAGGAGGTTCGGCGCCCGCTTCAGCAGCTCGGCATGGGCATGGAAATGCGGCGCCAGCTCGTCGCGGGCGGCGCCGATCTGGTAGGCATGCGCATCCGCCAGCACGGGGGCGAATTGCGCCTCCGGCGTGTCGTTCTCCAGACGGTCGAGCCGGACATCCGGCCGCTGCTTCAGGATGTCGACATAGATCTCGTGGGCGAGGTATTTAACGTAGAACACGCGCTTGTTGTTGACGGTCATGTCTTCGGGCAGCTCTCAGTTTGGGAAGCCATAGAGTCTTGCGGGATTGTCGACCAGGATGCGGTGACGTGTCGCGGCATCCGGAGTCCATTCGTAGAACAGGTCGAGCAGATGGCCGGCGTCGGGCATTTCGCCCTCGACCCGCGGATGCGGCCAGTCGCCGCCCCACACCAGCCGCTCAGGATTGGCGGATACCAGCGCCTCATGAAACGGCCGCGCATCCGGATAATCCGGCGCGCGCCGGCTCAGGCGATGCGCGCCTGACAGTTTAGCCCAGCACCAGCCTTCATCTATTGCACGCAGCAGGCTCTGGAAGCCCGCAGTGTTGATCCCTGCGGCGGCATCGGTGCGGCCCATGTGATCGACCACGACCGGCAGGCCCAGCGCCTTCAGCGCCGGGATCGTGTCGGACAGATCCTTCACGTCGATCCAGAGCTGCAGGTGCCAGCCGAGTTCGGCCATCACAGCCGCATGCGTCTCGGCGACGCCAAGCGGAATGCCGCCGCGATAATGCAACTGGCCGCCACGGAAGAAATGGTTGAAGCGCAACGCGCGGACACCAAGCACATGCCATTGCCGCAGCGTGCCCGCCGCCACATCGGCATCGGCCACCGCAACGCCGCGCAGCCGCGCGGGTTCGCGCTGCAAGGCATCCAGCATCGCTGAATTGTCGCGGCCGTGCGCGCTGCCCTGCACGAGCACGCCGCGGGCGAAGCCGAGCGCATCGAGCATGCCGAGATAGTTTTGCAGCGGCGCGTCCGGCGGCGTGTAGCTGCGATTCTCCGCATAGGGGAAGCGGTCGGCCGGGCCGAACACATGCGCGTGCGTGTCGCAGGCCTTCGGCGGCAGCTTCTCGCGCGGCGGCGTCACGGGAAGCGGCGGCAGGCAGGCGGGGATCTCTGATGCGGCCATCGCTATTCCGCCTTCATGCCGGCGGCCTTGATGATCGGGCCCCATTTTTCGTAGTCGGCCTTGATCTTGGCGGCGAACTGGTTCGGCGTGGACCCGATCGAGATCGCACCGAGCTTGCCGAGCCGCTCCTTGACCGCTTCGGTGTTCACCGCCGCGACGAAATCGTGCGAGATCTTTGCCACCAGATCGGCCGGCATGTTGCCGGGACCGAGCAGGCCCCACCACACCTCGGTGTCATAGCCCGGCACGGTATCGGACATACTCGGCACGTCAGGCAGGAACGGCGCGCGCGACGCCGTCGTCACCGCCAGCGCGCGAACCGTGCCGGCCTGCAACTGCCCGACCGATTCCGGCCCGTTGTTGAACGACATCGGAATCTGCCCGCCGAGCAGGTCGTTGATCGCCGGCGCGCCGCCCTTGTAGGGGATCGCCCTGAGATCGATCTTGGCGAGGCTGTTCAGCAGCTCACCGGCCAGATGGGTCGAGGTGCCGTTGCCGGCATGGGCGAACGACAGGCTGCCCGGCTTGGCCTTCGCCGCCGCGATGACGTCGCCGACCGACTTGAATGGCGAGTCCGCGCGCACCAGCAGCACGTTGGGCGACGATGCCAACAGCGAGATCGGCGAGAAATCCTTGAACGTATCGTAGGGCAGCTTCGGATAGAGGAATGGATTGGTGGCGTGGCCGCTCGCCACCATGATCAGATTGTAGCCATCGGGTGCCGAGCCCGTGATCGCCTGCGAGGCGATCACCCCGCCGGCGCCCGGCCGGTTCTCGACCACGATCGATTGCGTCCAGGTCTTCGATACGGTTTCAGCCAGCGTGCGCGTCAGCACGTCGACGCCGCCGCCGGGTGGATAGGGAACGAGGATGTGAACGGCCTTGGCCGGATATGGCTGCGCGGACGCAAAGCCGGCCGCAAGCATGGCTGCTGCCGCAATGGCGGTCCGCCAGACCCATCCGGTCATCGACGCCTCCCGTCCCGCTATCGTTGCCGCCCGTTGTCGTTACCGCCTGTATCGCACGCCGGTTCGGCACGGCGATGGCCGAATTCCGCAGATCGCGTTGCGGCCTCGGCATGTTGACAATCACGGGCACGGCGTCAAGTTTCGATCCGTAAGCGAACATCAGCATCGCACGATGAGGGAGAACAGGATGGCGGCCGCGGAACAAGCCTCGTCCCAGACGTCGGGGGCGACCTGGCACGGCATCGTGCTGCAGACGCTGAAACGGAACGAGATCAAGCTGGTGCCCTATGTGCCCGACCGGGTGCTGACCACGCTGATCAAGAACCTGCACGCCGATCCGTATTTCACGACGTTTCCGACCGCGCGCGAGGAAGAGGCCGTCGGCATCGTCTCCGGCGCCTGGATGGCCGGAATGCGCGGCGCGGTGCTGATGCAGACCTCGGGCTTTGCCACGCTCGCCAACGTGCTGGCCTCGCTCGCGGTGCCCTACCAGATCCCGCTGATCATGTTCGTGTCCGAGCGCGGCACGCTCGGCGAGTTCAACTACGGCCAGGCGCTGGTCTGCCGCACCATGCGCCCGGTGCTGGATTCGCTGGCGATGGAGCATCACACCATCACAAGGCTCGACGAGCTCGAATTCATCGCCGACCGCTCGATCAAGCAGGCGATCACCACCCAGGCGCCGGTGGCGCTGATCCTCTCGCCGCTGCTGACCGGCGGCAAGACCTTCGACAAGTGAGATCGGCCATGACCAGCACACAGCGCAACACCAAGGTGATGAACCGATTCGATCTGACCCAGCGCCTCGTCAGCAAATTGAAGGACGAAGCCGTGATCGGCGGCATCGGCAACACCAATTTCGATCTCTGGGCCGCAGGCCATCGCCCGCAGAATTTCTACATGCTGGGCAGCATGGGCCTCGCCTTCCCGATCGCGCTCGGCGTCGCATTGGCGCAGCCGAAGCGCCGGGTGGTCGCGCTCGAAGGCGACGGCTCGCTGTTGATGCAGCTCGGCTGCCTCTCGACCATCGCAACATTGGCGCCTGACAACCTGACCATGGTGGTGATGGACAACGGCATCTACCAGATCACCGGCAGCCAACCGACCCCGGCGGCCAGCCATACCGACATCGTCGCGGTGGCACTCGCGAGCGGCCTCGCCAACAGCACCTGGGCCGCCGACGAGGACGATTTCGAGCGGCTGATCGAGCAGTCGAAACAAGCCGCAGGCCCGACGCTGATCGGTGTCCGCATCGACGACAAGCCCGGCACCGGCACCACCCGCCGCGACCCCGTGCAGATCCGCGAGCGGTTCATGCATGGCATGGGGGTCAGGCAGCTGCTGTAGGCGAACGCCTCAACATTTTCACCGTCGTTGCGAGCAAAGCTTCGTCGCATATCGAACGCGGTTCAATTCATCCTCAGCTCGGTGATGTGCCTTGGATCCGGCTTCAGCTCGCCGCGTTCGACGCGCTTGACGATGTCGGTCAGCGCGGCGTTGGCGTTGCAGGCAAGGCCGAGCTTTTCGCCCTCGCGCACCACGAAGCCGTTGAGGAATTCGATCTCGGTGCGGCGGCCCTTCTGCATGTCCTGGCCCATCGAGGGGCGCTGCGCGGATGAGGTGCGCTTACTGTCCTTAAGACGCTGCTCGTCGCAGGCGCGTGTTGCGGCCTCGTCGCCCTCGCCGGCGCGGGCGATCGTATCGGGCGACAGATGCAGGATTTCCTCGAGCTGATAGCCTTGCGCCTGGCCGACGCGGATCGCCTCGCTGCCGAGCCGGGTCGAGAAGCGGCGCAACGGCTCGCTTTGCAGCACCTCGCTGCCCGCTAGACCGGTGCAGGCCGACAGCCCGTTGCCCATCACGTTGGCCACGAGCTTGGACCAGCGCTCGCCCCAGAGATTGGAGGTGACCTTGGCGCTGTCGGAATGAGCGACCAGCCGGCAGACCTCCTCCGCCCGCGCGGTGATGCGGCCATGCACCTCGCCGGCGCGAAATACGGTATGCGCCGCGCCGCCCTTGCCGGCGCCGCGGTGGATGTGGCCCGGCTCCGGCAGATTGACGGTGATGCTGCTCGCGATGCAGCCGAGCGTCTTGCCCCAGCCGACGATGCCGGCGATGGTCTCTTCATTCATGCAGTTCTGCAACGACACGACGTAGCCGTCGGCGGCCAGGTATTGCCGGATCAGCATGGTGGCCCAGGCGGTGTCGTAGGATTTCATGCAGACGAAGGCGATGTCGACCGGCTTCTCCTTGGCGAGCAGCTGCGCGTCGGTGACGTGCAGCGCCCGCACCGGCACCGAGAATTCGGCGACATCCATCGCGTGGGTGACGCGCAGTCCGTGCTTGCCCATGTGCTCGACATGCTCGGGCCACGGATCGATGAAGGTGACGTCCTCACCCGCCTGCACCATATGCGCGCCGGCATAGCCGCCGACCGCCCCCGCGCCGACGATCGCGATCTTGCGGCCCATGTTTCCATCCCCTGCTTTTGACGCGAACGCTCGCTGCGTCCGTTGCAGGCCAGTCTAAGGGATCCGGTCGTCAGGCCAACGGGCCACTTCATGAAAAAAGCGGACCCGTGCCATGCCGGTATTCATGGGACCAAAATTGATGGGGCCAAACGAATCCCCGCGGGCGATGTGCCCGCGAGGATGTCGACCATTAGCAACGTCGCGCGATCAGTCGATGATCTTGACGATCCGGCGCGTGCGCGGCTCGACGATCACACGGCGATCATTGACGACCGCGTAGCGATATTCGGTATAGCGCGGCACCGGGCGCAGCACGACGGTGTCGGGCAGCGGCTCGCCGACCACGACGCGCTCTTGCACCACCACCGACGGCTCGTCGCGCGGAATCGCGGTGATCACCGCATTCGGAATCTCGAGGCCAGCGCCGACAGCAGCACCAACCGTGCCGCCGACGATCTCGCCGACCGGGCCCGCGATCTCGCCGCCGGTCCGCGCACCGTTGGCGGCGCCAGCAGCGGTCGTGGACTGCGCGAACGCCGAACCGGACGCGAACAGCGACGCAGCAGCGACAAGGGAAACGGCAAAACGCTTGTTCATATTCTCCTCCTCCGAGTTGCAAGATGCCCCTTCAACATCGCAGGTAGTGAGACGTTCCAGTTCCGGCGCGGCAATTTGCGCGCAAATTTCAGTTCCGCCGCAACTCGCTTCGGTTCCAGCACAAATAAGAAAGCCGCTCCGGATGATATCCGAAGCGGCATTCATCGTTGGTTCAGATTCAGGGATGGCTCGGAACAGGACCGAGCCGCGCGCCGTTCATTCCGGCGGCTTCTGATCGGCTCGCCGTCTCGGCGCTCGCCGCCTTGGAGCTGGCCTGCTCGGCGACGGCGCCTCCGCCGGCTTGATGCGGATTCGCGTCGTGCCGCCCTTGGGCTGCTCGATCTCGAAAGCGTTGGTCCTGCGCACCAGTTCGCTCAAGGTGCGGAAGCCGTAAGTCCTTTGATCGAAATCGGACGCCAGATTGGCCAGTTGCCGTCCGACCTCACCAAGTGTCACCCAGCCGTCCTCGCTGGCCATCTGACCGATCACCTTCTTGAGGATGGGCGTCGCGGCCTCGGGCGGCTGCAATGGCTGGGCACGCACGGCGGCATCCTGATTGCTCGTCGCGCCGCCGCGCAAATTCTCGGTGTAGACGAACCTGCGGCAGGCCTGCCGGAAACTCTCGGGCGTCTTCTGCTCGCCGAACCCGAACACGTCGATGCCGTGCTCGCGGATGCGGGCGGCAAGCCGTGTGAAATCGCTGTCCGACGACACCAGGCAGAAGCCATCGAACCGGCCGCTGTGCAGCAGATCCATCGCGTCGATCACGAGGGTGATGTCGGATGCATTCTTGCCGGTCGTATAGGCAAATTGCTGCTGCGGGATGATGGCGTGCTTGGACAGGATGTCGGCCCAGCCCTTCGACCTCGGATTGGAGAAGTCGCCATAGATGCGGCGCACGCTGGCCTCGCCGATCTTGGCGATCTCCTCGAACAATCCATCTGCGATCTTTGCGGATGCATTGTCGGCGTCGATCAGGACGGCAAGGCGGGGCGAGCGAAGTTCTGACGGCATGGCATATCTCTGCTGGGATGCGATGGATCAAGACTCGCACATCGCGCGTCCCAAGCATAGACGACAAGCATAGACCAAGTGGCCGCCGGACGGGCCACGGCGGCGGCCCGCAATGCGGGTCAAATCACCTCACCGAGGTCGATCGCGCGCCTGGCGAACTCGATGGCCTTCTCGGCGGTGATCGCATCCGCCGTCGTCGTCGCCTCGTCACGCACCGACGGCGGCGAGGCGATCCGGATCTTCTTGCCGTTAGAGCGGCGGATGGTCGCGCGCCAGCGATCGACGTCGCGCCGGTACGCATCGATGACAAAGTCGCGGTAGGCGACGCCGCTCATCAGCGGCTGAAGCGTTGCCATTTCGGTACCAGCCGGCCGGCTCGCAATCTCGCGCACCATCTCGACAATCGTCTCGACGGCATGCTCACGCGCGACGCCGGTCGTATCCCTGAGCAGGTAGCTCACCGCCGCGCCGATCTGCGCCCTGGCGCGATCGTCGCTCGCAAAATCCGAATCGACCTGAATTGACATGACGGGGAATACGCCTCCTTCGGACGCAAGATCGGATGCTTCCTGGCATCCGGCACTCTGCAACCAGAGACGTTTAGTCGGCTCCCCATTAAAGCCGGATTATCCGTTAGGCCCCGATTTCTCGGATGCCGTTAACCGGGTCTTGATGCCGCTCCGGAACGGCACCGATCGTCGATCTGATCACCGAACGCGCGCGCAAGGCGCCGATCGGTTCGGCACCGTCCGGCGCCTCGCGCAGGTGATCACCAATTGACATATCACTGCTATCCGTGTGACATCTTATGAAAGAGGGCCGAAAAGAGCCCGGCAACGTCCACCTGGGGAGGACAGCAATGACCGTTTCCGACGTCACCGCATCGGCCGGACGCCTGGCTCCGGCCGCCGTCGCGCGAACCGCGCAGGCACAGCAGGTCGCCGACATCGCGGCACGGCTCGAACGCCTGCCGCTGACCTCCTATCAGCGTTGGATCTTCGGAATCATCGCAACCGCATGGTTCTTCGACAGCATGGACCTCGCCGCGCTCACTTTCGTGCTCGGCTCGATCCGTCAGACCTTCGGCCTGTCGACGGCGGAAGCCGGGCTACTGTCCAGCATGAGCTTCCTCGGCATGTTCATAGGCGCCGCCTCCGCCGGCCTGCTGGCCGACCGTTTCGGCCGCGCCCGCGTCTTCCAGGTCAGCATGATCTTCTGGGGCTTGGGCAGCCTGTGCTGCGGTCTCTCGACGACGGCGACCGCGCTCGGGGCATCCCGTCTGCTGCTCGGCTTCGGCATGGGCATGGAATTTCCGGTCGCGCAATCGATGGTCTCGGAGATCATGCCCGCCAGCAACCGCGGCCGCTACATCGCATTCCTCGAGGGATTTTGGCCGCTCGGCTTCATCGCATCGGGCCTGTTGACCTACTTCGTGCTGCAGGCCGCCGACTGGCGCTGGGTCTTCATCCTGCAGGCGATCCCGGCCGTGTTCGTGCTCGTGGTCCGGCGCTATGTTCCGGAATCGCCGCGCTGGCTCGCTTCGCATGGCTATTCCGAGCGGGCCGAAGCGACCGTACGCGACATCGAAAGCAGGGTCCGCGATCGCATCGGCGGCAAGGAGCTGCCGCCGGTCGTGCGCCAGGCGCCCGCCCCCGCATCCGCAACAACCGGCCTGAGGACGCTGTTTTCGGGCATCTACGCCAGGCGGACCACGATGTTGTGGACCGTGTGGTTCTTCGCGCTGCTCGGCTTCTACGGCCTGACCACGTGGCTCGGCGCCCTGCTGCAGGCCAAGGGATTCCCGATCACCAAATCCGTGTTCTACACCATCCTGATTTCGCTCGCGGGCATCCCCGGCTTCCTGGTCTCGGCGTGGCTCGTCGAGTCCTGGGGCCGGAAGGCGACGCTGGCAATGAACCTGCTCTGCGGCGCGATCGCCTGCCACTTCTACGGCTCGGCGGCGGACCAGACCCAGCTCGTCATCGCGGGCCTCTGCATGCAGTTCTTCCTGTTCGGCATGTGGTCGGCGCTCTACGCCTATACGCCCGAACTGTATCCGACCCATGTCCGGGCAACCGGGACCGGATTCGCCTCCGCGGTCGGCCGAATCGGATCGCTGATCGGCCCGTATGTGATCGGCGTGATCCTGCCCGCGGCGGGACAGAGCGGCGTGTTCGCGCTCGGCGCCGGCGCGTTCGTGGTGGCAGCGCTGGCGGTGCTGCTGCTCGGCGAGGAAACCCGCGGCCGGACGCTGGAGAGCATTTCGCACTGATGATGCGCGGCCGTTCGCTGCACGCCGCCGGATTCGGTGCAGTGCCGATCGGGCGGCCTTGTCAGTGCGATCGGGGCGTGTGAGATATCTGCTGGACAGCAGCACGCAAGATCCCGATGGCAGATTCGAGCAAACGATCCAGCACGGTGCGCGCCCGCGCAGCAGGAAGCCGCCGGCCGGCACGGCAATCGTCCGCCGCCGGCAAGCCGCGCGCTGCCGCGCAAGCCCTTCTCCCGCAGGGCGACGTCACCCTCACCGATCGCGCCTATGCCGAGCTGGAAGAGCTGATCGTGACGCTGCAATTGCCTCCGGGCACCGCGCTCTCCGAGCTCGTGCTCGCCAAGCGGCTCGACATCGGCCGTACCCCGATCCGCGAGGCGCTGCAGCGGCTGTCGCGCGACGGCCTCGTCAACATCCTGGCCCGTCGCGGCGTGCTGGTGTCCGAGATCGACCTTCGCGCCCAACTCCGCCTGCTCGAGGTGCGGCGCGAGCTGGAACGGCTGATGGCCCGCGGCGCCGCCGAGCGCGCCACCAGCGAGCAGCGTGCGCAGTTCTCGGAGATCGCCGCCGGCATGCGGCGCGCAGCGGAAAAGTCCGACGATCTGCTGTTCATGCGGCTGGATCATCAGTTCAACACACTGATCTCCGCGGCGTCGCGCAACGAATTCGCCTCCCGCGCCATGGGCCTGATGCACGGCCTGTCGCGCCGATTCTGGTACCAGCATTACAAGGAAGCGGCCGATCTGCCGCTCGCCGCGCGGCTGCATGCCGATGTCGCCGAAGCCATCGCCGAGCGCCGCGTCGACGCCGCAGGCGCTGCCTCCGACAGCCTGATCGACTACATCGAGAGTTTCGCGCGTTCGACGCTGTAGGAACCTTTTTTTAGCATGATCCTTTCGGACAACCGGGTTCACTTTCCCGGATCATGCTTCATAATTCAGAATTCGACGACCGTGCGGATCGACCGGCCGCGCCGCAACGCCTCGAAGCCATCATTGATGCCGTCGAGGGAGCAGCGACCGGTGATCAGTTCGTCGAGTTTGAGCCGGCCGTCGAGATAGGCCTGCGCCAGCAAGGGGAAGTCGCGCCGCGGCCGCGCGCCGCCATAGCTCGAGCGACGGAAACGCTTCTCGCCCATCAACGCGCCCCAGCGGAAGCTCACGTCCTGCGTGACGTCGATCTTGCCGAGCCAAATCACCTCGCCGCCCGGCCGCACCGCCTCCGCGGTTTGCCGAAACGCCAGTGGATGGCCCGCCGCCTCGAGGATGACGTCGGCGCCGCGCCCGCGCGTCGCCGCCTTCGCGATCTGGACCGGGTCCTCGCGTGCCGCGTTGACGTCGTGCGTCGCGCCGAGCTGTCGCGCCAGCGCAAGCTTCGCGTCGTCGAGATCGACCGCGATGATCGCACCGGCGCCGGCGAGCCGGGCGCCCTGCACCGCCGCAAGCCCGACCGCGCCGCAGCCGGTGATCATCACGGTATCGCCATGACAGATCTCGGCGACATTCAGCGCGGCGCCGACGCCGGTCATGACACCGCAACCGATCAGGCATGCACGGTCGAACGGGATCTCCTTTGGCACGACGATTGCCTGTTGCGCCGGCAGCACGACATATTCCGAGAACGCGCCGAGGAACATCAGATGCGCCAGGCCGCCGCCGCCCGCGAGTTGCGCCTTCGACGTACCGTCGAAATGCACGCCTTCCAGACCCCTGGCGAGATAGGTCTCGCACAGGATCGGCTGCGCGCGGTCGCACTGAAAGCAGTGTCCGCAATGCGGGTTCCATGACAGGATGACGTGGTCGCCGATGCGGACGTCACGCACCGCGCTGCCGACCTGTTCGACCACCCCGGCCGCCTCGTGCCCGAGGATCATCGGCAGGGGATAACGCAGCGATCCGTCGATCACCTCCAGATCGGTGTGACAGAGCCCCGCCGCACGCACCTTCACCACCACATCGGTTGGCGAAGGCGGCGCCAGCGTAACGCGCTCGATCGAGAGCGGCGTTCCGCTTTGATGCAGCACCGCGGCACGACAGGTCAGCGTCATCTCAAAATTCTCTCGTGGAGAAATCAGGGGGTCAGGCCGTTTGTCCGGACCGCAGTGCCGCCACCGCCTCATCGAGATCGGCCGAGGAGAGCTCCCATTCATTGTCGAAGTTGGCGACGATGCGCCGCATGAAGCTCTCATACAGCGCCTTTGCGACCGTGGCGTCGTGCAGGTGATCATAGAGCAGCGCGAAGGCCAGCTGTGCCGGCTCGGGTCCTTCATAGCTCCACTCAAAACCGTGTTCGGTGAGACGAAGCTGGTCGTAATGCGGTGACAGCGGCGCGCCGTCGACCAGGACGGAAATGCCGTCGATGGTTCGGTCTCCGGTATAGTTCGCCATCGGATCCTCTCCGTGCTGCAGCATCACATCAAGACCCCGGCGGACGCATCTTGAAGTCCTTCTTGACGACCTCGGGGAAGATCCACATCGCGACCGTGGCGAACACACCGAGGAAGGCGACCGCGTAGCTCGGTCCCTGCTGCCCCAGATGGACCATGAAGAAGTATCCGCAGGCCGCGGTGGCGAGGCAGGCCAGCGACAACATGAGCTTGATGTGGCTTGGCATCGAAACGTCCCCTCAGGTCCAGATGTGAAACGACGGCGCAGCCACGCCGATCAGCAGCGCCAGCGCTGCGATCATGGCGCAACAGGACAGCCGCAATCCCGCCCGTCCGTCGCGCCACCATTCCGGCAGCGCCTGAAACAGCTCGGGCAGGAACAGGAACAGCACACCGCCCACCACAATGATGGTGGTCCAGCGCAGCTCCACCAGGGCGAATGCCAGCGTGCCGGCGAGCAGCATCGCCCACAATATCGTCGTCATCGTCACCGGCAGGACGGTACGCCGGCGCAGCGGATACATCCCGGCCAGCTGCAGGAAGCCGATGCAGCACACGCTCCACAGCAGCCCGAACCAGGCGAGGCCGGCGAGATTGGGTTCAAGCTGCGGCATGCGGCACCGATCGCTCCTTCACCACGACCCGCGGCGTCCGCGCCGTCCGTCGCATGTCGGTCTTCACGTAGCGCGTGCTGTAGCCGTTGAAGACGTGGCCAAGCAGGCCGCGATTGAGATCGGAGGTGCCGAACACATAGTCCATCACCGGGAAGGTCAGGTTCATGTTCCGCTCCATCATGATCGACTGGTTGTGATGGGCGGTATGATGCCTGCGGATGGTGTTGACGAAGGGCATGTTGCGCACGAAGGCGTTTTCCTCGACGTGGCAGCAGAAGTGCATGAATTCATAGATCAGGTACATCGACGTGGTCGTCGTGATCAGCAGCCAGCCGGTATTGGCCGAGATCACGAGCCCGGCCACGATCGCCGGCGGGATCGACATCAGGGTGAACACCACGAGCGCATAGGGCGGAAAGAAGGTGACGCGCCAATCGTGATGATCGGCGAAGCGCATTTCCTCCTCGGTGAAGAACTGATGATGCATCAGCGTGTGGCGGCTGTAGATCGCGCGCAGCAGCGGCACATTCGAGGGCCGGTGCATGACGAAGCGATGCACCGCCCATTCGAAGAAATTCGCAATCAGGAAGACCACCGGGATGGTGAGGTATTCCCACCATTTCACGTCGTGCAGATTGGCCAGGTAGACGTACAGCGCCGTGAACCCGATCGTGTAGATCAGCACGACATGCAGCCAACCATTGTACCAGCCCACCACCCGCTCGCGGTAGGTCGCGCGATACTTGCGCTGGCGGTCGGTCATTCCTGTTGCAGCCAACTCCATCGCTTCCTCCGTCTCATCTGACATATCAGTAGCACATCAGATGCGGAAGGCAAGCCGGCGCGGCGCGCCGGATGGTGCAATGAAAAAGCCGCCCCGGACGATCTCCGAGGCGGCTTTTGGTCTCCGGCTGATCAGACGATCAGAGCAGCCCCGCGCCGCGGGCCCATTTGTACTTGGCGCCCAGCACCTCGACCGGCAGTTCGGTCGAATAGGCGTAGGCCGGGATGCCGTTCTGGTACAGGTACTCGGCGGCCTCCTCGACCTCGACGTCGCCGGCGAGCGAGGCGACGATCGGCTTGACGAAGCCCTTGGCCTCCATCTCCTTCTTCACCTCGACCATGTTGCGGGCGAAGACCATCGGCGGCGTCACGATGGTGTGCCAATAGCCGAGGATCAGCGCGTGAATGCGCTCGTCCGACAGGCCGAGCTTCACGGTGTTGACGTAGGTGATCGGCGGCTCGCCGCCGGTGATGTCAACAGGATTGCCGGCCGCGCCGAACGGCGGGATGAACTTGCGGAACGCCGCATCGAGGTCCGGCGGCATCTGCATCAGCGACAGGCCGTTGTCGACGACGGAGTCAGACAGCAGCACGCCGGAGCCGCCGGCGCCGGTGATGATCAGGACGTTCTCGCCCTTCGGCGTCGGCAGCACCGGCACGCCGCGGGCGAACTCGAGCAGTTGCCGGAGCGAGCGGGCGCGGATCACGCCGGATTGCTTGAACACGTCCTCATAGATCTTGTCGTTGCCGGCGAGCGCGCCGGTGTGCGAAGACGCAGCCTTCGCACCCGCCGAGGTGCGGCCGGCCTTCAGCACGATCACCGGCTTCTTCTTGGAGACGCGCCTGGCGGCCTCCGCGAAGGCGCGGCCGTCCTTCAGGTCCTCGCAGTGCTGCGCGATCAAGTTGGTGTTAGGATCCTGCTCGAAGAAGGCGAGCAGATCGTCCTCGTCGATGTCGGACTTGTTGCCGAGGCCGACGATTGCCGAGACGCCCATCTTGGCCGAGCGCGAGAAGCCGATGATCGCCATGCCGATGCCGCCCGACTGCGACGACAGCGCCGCATGGCCCTTGACGTCATAAGCGGTGCAGAAGGTCGCGCAGAGATTGGCCGGCGTGTAGTAGAAGCCGTAGATGTTCGGCCCCATCAGGCGGATGTTGTACTTCTTGCCGACCTCGACGATCTCGGCCTGCAATTCCGGCGCACCGGCTTCGGCGAAGCCCGAGGGAATCAGCACGGCACCGGGGATTTTCTTCTCGCCGCATTCGGCGAGCGCGCCGGCGACGAATTTCGCGGGGATCGCGAAAACAGCCGTATCGATCACGCCGGGCACGTCCTTGACGCTCTTGTAGGCCTTGTAGCCCAAAATCTCTTCCGCCTTCGGATGGATCGGATAGATCTCACCCTTGTAGCCGCCGTTGATCAGGTTCTTCATCACCGAATTGCCGATCTTGCCGTCCTCGGCGGAGGCGCCGATGACAGCTACGCCCTTCGGCTGCATGATGCGGCTCATCGCGGCGACGATCTCCTCGGTCGGACGCGGCGCCGGGCGCGGCTTGTAGTCGAAGTCGACGACGATGCGGACGTCGGCGGCGATCGCGTTCTTGCTGGTGGCGAACACCGGATTGAGATCGAGTTCGACGATTTCCGGGAAATCGCTGACCAGCTGCGACACTTTGACGATGACGTCGGCGAGCGCCTCGCGATTGACCGGTTCGCCGCCGCGCACGCCCTTCAGCATCTCGTGCGCCTGGATGCCGTCGAGCATCGACAGCGCGTCGTCCTTGGTCGCGGGCGCGAGGCGGAAGGTGATGTCCTTGAGGATCTCGACCAGCACGCCGCCGAGGCCGAAGGCGACCAGCTTGCCGAACGAGCCGTCGGTGATCGAACCGACGATCACCTCGGTGCCGCCGCCCAGCATCTGCTGGACCTGGATGCCCTCGATCTTGGCATCGGCCTTGTACTTCCTGGCGTTGGCGAGAATGGTCTCGTAGCTCTTCTCGGCATCGGCCGCGCTTTTGACGCCGACCACCACGCCGCCGGCCTCGGTCTTATGCAGGATATCGGGCGAGACGATCTTCATCACGACCGGAAAACCCATGTCGGAGGCGATCCGGGCGGCCTCGGCCGCGGACTTGGCAACGCCCTCCTTCGGCACCGGAATGCCGTAGGCGTCGCAAACCACCTTGCCTTCGGGGGCGGTGAGGCTCGTGCGCTTGTCGGCCCTGACCGCATCGAGAATCTTGCGGACCGCATCCTTGGAATTTGACATCGGCTTTCTCCTGGGACAAATTTTGTGGCATTTGGTATGCCAAAAACGTAATTGTCAAGATCGGTCGACGATCAAAAAGTCCGAAAAATAAGGGCGGCTTGACATTCTGGTATTTGGCATGCCAAAAATCTAGGGTGATTTCTTCTGCTAAGAAGACGTCTCCAAGAGGAGGAGACGAGTCGTGCCAGAACCGAAACAGACCAAGGCGTCGCCCACCATGGCTGACACAGATATCGCCATCGTCCGGATCGCGCCCGAGACGAGCTTCAAGAACAAGGCCTATGAAGCCTTGAAGGAAGCGATCCTGAAGATGGACATCTACGCGACGCCGGAGCCCGTGATGCTCGACGAGCGCGCACTGTCCGAGCGTCTCGGCGTCAGCCGCACGCCGATCCGCGAAGCGATCGCGATGCTCGAGCAGGACGGTTTCGTGAAGACCGTGCCGCGCCGCGGCATCGTCGTGGTCCGCCGCACCAAGGCGGAGATCGTCGACATGATCCGCGCCTGGGCGGCGCTGGAGAGCATGGCGGCGCGCCTGATCACGACCACCGCGCGCAAGAAGGACATCTCGTCGCTGCGCGACTTCTTCAAGGACTTCAGCGACGACCGGCTGCCGCAGGATCACGTCGAGGAATATTCCAAGGCCAACATCGCCTTCCACCAGGCGCTGATCTCGCTGTCGGAATCGCCCGTGCTGGTCGACCTCACCAACGACCTCTTGCTGCATGTGCGCGGCTATCGCCAGCTCACCATCGGCCGCAAGGACCGCACCGCGACCTCGCTGCCCGAGCATCTCGGAATCATCGAGGCGCTGGAAGCGCGCGACACCGAGCTCGCCGAAAAGCGCGCGCGCGATCACACGCTCGGCCTTGCCGCCTATGTCGAGGCCCATGGCCAAGAGTTGTTCACGTAGAGAGCTGTTCACGTAAGTTTGAGAGTCCACACCCGCTTCAGACGACGATCAGATCGTCCGAACCAAAGAACGATCAGGGAGACGATGCCGATGCTGAATACCGCTACAAAGTCCGAGGCACCGGGCACCGAGCAAGAGCTGACCGATGGCTTTCACCTCGTCATCGATGCGCTCAAGCTCAACGGCATCGACACCGTCTATGGTGTGCCGGGTATCCCGATCACGGACCTGGGCCGCATGGCCCAGGCGGCGGGCATTCGCGTGCTGTCGTTCCGCCACGAGCAGAACGCCGGCTATGCGGCCTCGATCGCCGGCTTCCTGACCAAGCGTCCCGGCGTCTGCCTGACGGTGTCGGCGCCCGGCTTCCTCAACGGCCTCACCGCACTGGCGCACGCCACCACCAACTGCTTCCCGATGATCCTGATCTCGGGTTCGTCCGAGCGCGAGATCGTCGATTTGCAGCAGGGCGACTATGAGGAGATGGACCAGCTCGCGATCGCCAAGCCGCTGTGCAAGGCGGCGTTCCGCGTGCTGCACGCCCAGGACATCGGCATCGGCCTCGCGCGCGCGATCCGCGCCGCGGTGTCGGGCCGTCCGGGCGGCGTCTATCTCGACCTGCCGGCAAAACTGTTCGGCCAGGTCATGAACGCCGATGCCGGCCAGAAGTCGCTGGTCAAGGTGATCGACGCAGCGCCCGAGCAGATCCCCTCCCCGTCTTCGGTGAAGCGCGCGCTCGACGTCCTGAAGAGCGCGAAGCGTCCGCTGATCATCCTCGGCAAGGGCGCCGCCTATGCGCAGGCCGACGAGGCGATCAAGAATTTCGTCGAGAAGAGCGGCGTGCCGTTCCTGCCGATGAGCATGGCGAAGGGCCTGTTGCCCGATCTGCATCCGCAATGCGCGGGTGCGGCACGCTCCACCGTGCTGAAGGAAGCCGACGTCGTGATGCTGATCGGCGCCCGCCTCAACTGGCTGCTCTCGCACGGCAAGGGCAAGACCTGGGGCGAAGCTCCGAAGAAGTTCATCCAGATCGACATCGAGCCGAAGGAAATGGATTCCAACGTCGAGATCGTCGCCCCCGTGGTCGGCGATATCGGCTCCTGCGTCTCCGCGTTCCTCGATGCGATGGGCGCGAACTGGACTGCGGCACCCAACGACTGGCTCGCGACCGTCGCGAAGAAGCGCGACGACAACGTCGCCAAGATGGCGCCGAAGCTGATGAGCAACGCCTCGCCGATGGATTATCACGGTGCGCTCGGCGCGCTCCGCGCCATCATCGCGGAACGCCCCGACACCATCTTCGTCAACGAGGGCGCCAACACGCTCGACCTCGCCCGCGGCGTCGTCGACATGCACAAGCCGCGCAAGCGGCTCGACGTCGGCACCTGGGGCGTGATGGGCATCGGCATGGGCTATTCGATCGCTGCCGCGGTCGAGACCGGCCTGCCGGTGCTCGCGGTCGAAGGCGACAGCGCGTTCGGCTTCTCGGGCATGGAGGTCGAGACCATCTGCCGCTACAAGCTGCCGATCTGCGTCGTGATCTTCAACAATGACGGCATCTATCGCGGCACCGACGTCAACAGCGCCGGCGACGATCCGGCGACCACCGTGTTCGTCAAGGGCTCGCGCTACGACAAGATGATGGAGGCCTTCGGCGGCGTCGGCGTCAACGCCACCTCGCCCGACGAGCTGAAGCGTGCGGTCAATGCGGCGCTGGATAGCGGCAAGCCGACCCTGATCAACGCGGTGATCGATCCGGCGGCGGGCTCGGAGAGCGGCCGCATCGGCAACCTCAATCCGCAGAGCGTTTTGAAGAAGAAGTAACCCCTCAAACCCACTTCACTCCCTGCGGGTGCAGGGGCAGACCAGAGTACGGAGCAAAACATTATGACCAAGGCGCTCAAGGGCGTTCGCATTCTCGATTTCACCCACGTCCAGTCGGGCCCGACCTGCACGCAATTGCTGGCCTGGTTCGGCGCCGACGTGATCAAGGTCGAGCGCCCCGGCGTCGGCGACATCACGCGCGGCCAGCTGCAGGACATTCCGAACGTGGACAGCCTGTATTTCACCATGCTGAACCACAACAAGCGCTCGATCACGCTCGACACCAAGAACCCGAAGGGCAAGGAAGTCTTGACCGCGCTGATCAAGCAGTGCGACGTGCTGGTCGAGAATTTCGGGCCCGGCGTGCTCGATCGCATGGGCTTTCCCTGGGAGAAGATCCACGCCATCAACCCGAAGATGATCGTCGCCTCGATCAAGGGTTTCGGCCCCGGCCCGTATGAAGACTGCAAGGTCTACGAGAACGTCGCGCAGTGCACCGGCGGCGCCGCCTCGACCACCGGCTTCCGCGACGGCCTGCCGCTCGTCACCGGCGCGCAGATCGGCGACTCGGGCACCGGCCTCCACCTCGCGCTCGGCATCGTCACCGCGCTCTATCATCGCACCCATTCCGGCAAGGGCCAGCGCGTCACCGCGGCGATGCAGGACGGCGTGCTGAACCTGTCGCGCGTCAAGCTGCGCGACCAGCAGCGCCTCGCCCACGGCCCGCTCAAGGAATACAGCCAGTTCGGCGAAGGCATCCCGTTCGGCGATGCCGTGCCGCGCGCCGGGAACGATTCCGGCGGCGGCCAGCCCGGCCGCATCCTGAAGTGCAAGGGCTGGGAGACCGACCCGAACGCCTACATCTACTTCATCACCCAGGCCCCGGTCTGGGAGAAGATCTGCGACGTGATCGGCGAGCCCTCCTGGAAGACCGATCCGAACTACGCCAAGCCGCCGGCCCGCCTGCCGCGCCTCAACGAGATCTTCGCCCGCATCGAACAGTGGACGATGACGAAGACAAAATTCGAGGCGATGGAGATCCTCAACAAGGACGACATCCCCTGCGGCCCGATCCTGTCGATGAAGGAACTCGCCGAGGACCAGTCGCTGCGCGCGACCGGCACCGTGGTCGAAGTCGATCACCCGACCCGCGGGAAGTATCTCTCGGTCGGCAACCCGATCAAGCTGTCGGATTCGCCGAGCGAAGTCGCCCGCTCGCCGCTGCTCGGTGAGCACACCGACGAGATCCTGCGCGAGGTGCTCGGCTTCTCCGATCATCAGGTCGCGGAGATCCACGATTCCGGCGCGCTCGATCCGCCGAGGAAGCAGGCGGCGGAGTAAGGGCTGCGCGCAATCAAGACCACGAATGGCCGCGGGCAACCGCGGCCATTTTTGTTGCAGGGAGGAAACGCAGCGGCACGCTCTGCACGGATTGCCTTTCGACCGCTCAAGAGAACGAAACCACCGCTGTTGCACCACAAACGATACAAATGCCTCCCAATTCGCGGCAAGAACAGCACCAACATGCTGAGGAGCGCCGCCTAAGATAGCCGAGCAAACGAGGGGTGGGGCACCATGACTATTCGCGCGGGTCTGTTGGATGCGATTGGCGACACGCCCTTGATCAAGCTCCGCGGGCCATCGGAAGCCACCGGTTGCGACATCTACGGCAAGGCGGAATTCCTCAATCCTGGCGGCTCGATCAAGGATCGGGCAGCCCTCGCGATCATCAACGACGCCGAGCAGCGCGGCCTGCTCGAGCCGGGCGGCACCATCGTCGAAGGCACGGCCGGCAATGTCGGCATCGGCATTGCGCTCGTGGCCAATGCACGCGGCTATCGTTCCGTGATCGTGATGCCCGACACCCAAAGTCAGGAGAAGCAGGACCTGCTGCGGCTCTACGGCACCGATCTGCGCCTGATACCCGCCGTTCCCTATTCCGATCCGAGCCACTATGCGCGTTATTCCGCGCACCTCGCCGCGGAACTCGGCGCATTCTGGGCGAACCAATTCGACAACGTCGCCAACAGCGACGGCCACTATCGCACAACCGGCCGCGAGATCTGGCAGCAGACCGACGGAAGGATCGACGGCTTCACCTGCGCCGTCGGCAGCGGCGGCACCCTGGGCGGCGTGGCGCGCGCCCTCAAGGAACGCAATCCGAACGTCAAAATTGCGCTCAGCGATCCGATGGGCGCCGCCCTCTACAACTGGTTCACCAAGGGCAAACTGACGACGGAAGGCGACTCGATCACGGAGGGCATCGGTCAGGTCCGCGTGACGAAGAACCTCGAAGGCGCGCCGATCGACATCGCCTACCAAATCACGGATGAGGAGGCGCTCCCTGTCCTGTTCGACCTGATCGAACATGAGGGATTGGTGCTGGGCGGCTCGAGTGCGATCAACATCGTCGGAGCGATGCGGCTTGCGCGCGACCTCGGCCCCGGCAAGACCATTGTCACCATCCTCGCCGACGGCGGCCAACGCTACCAGTCCAAGCTCTTCAATCCGGATTTCCTGCGCAAGAAGAATCTGCCGCTGCCGCGCTGGATGAGTTGAGAGGCCGTCGGCGCGCGGGAATCGCGCCTCCAATCAACCGCCCTCACCGCTCTGGCTGTCCCCGCCCTCATCACCCGGCACATATTCCAAAATATCCCCCGGCCGGCAGTCCAGCTCGCGGCAGATTGCCGACAGTGTCGAGAAACGCATCGCCTTGGCCTTGCCGGTTTTCAGGATCGACAGGTTCTGGATCGAGATGCCGATCGCGTCGGCAAGGTCTCCGAGGCGGCGCTTGCGCTTTGCGAGCATGACGTCGAGGTTCACCACGATGGGCACCGGCATCACCTCAGATCGTCAGGTCGTTTTCGGACTGCAACAGGATGGCGTGCTCGATCACGAATTTCAGCGCCATCAGGAAGACGCCGCCGGCGACGGTGCTGACGTCGACGCCGTAGCTCGGCAGGAAGAACTTGATGTCGCCGAGCTGGTACAGGGCATAGCTCACCGCAATGGTCGTGATCGTATCCACAAACGGCCAGACCACCAGGAAGATCCCCATCCACCAGACACCTTGCAGCGTTTCGGACACGAAGATCCGCCCATTGGCGAATCGGTTGACCATGCGATGAAGGATGCCGATCAGCACCGCGTAAAACGATACCCCAAGCGCGAACAGCGACCAGAACAGCACCTGGCCCTTCGCCGACATGGCGAGCGGGTTGGCGACGATGGCGGCGCATTTCGCCTGCTCGCCGGTGAGGCTCTCGGCGATCGTGGCCGAGGCGGTGATGGTGCGCTGATAGGCCAGCCACAGCACCACCGGCAGCGCGGCCCAGATCACCCAGAACGCCCGATCGAGCCTTCGAAACCAAAGCTGGCGCTGCTCACGCACCGATATCCCCATCGCACCCACCCGAAAAAAATTTTGCCAAACAGGCCATTACGGCTGGGATGCATCATGCCTTGGTAATGTTGTTGACTCAACCTAAAACGTGATTTATTTCATGTTTATCATGAAATTTTTCATGAAGAAGGTGGATGATGATAGTAATTCCAGACCACGACGGCCCGCTTTGGGCCTTAAAGCAGCTGATCCATGCTCACCTTGCCCGCCGCCTGATCGTGGCCGCGTTCCACATCCCGCTGCTCGGCGGCACCGCCGACGCCGCCAAAGCCATCGACAGGGCCAACGATCCGGCAGGCGTCTGGCTGACCCAGTCCGGCGACGCCAGGATCAAGGTCCATCGCTGCGGCGCCGCGCTGTGCGGCCGCGTCGTCTGGCTGAAGGAGCCGACCGACAAGGCCACCGGCAAGCCGCAGCTCGACGACAAGAATGCCGATCCCGCGCAGCGGACCCGGCCGGTGATGGGCATCTCGCTGTTCATCAACATGCAGCCGGCAGGCCCGAACAAATGGGCGGGCCGGATCTACAACGCCGACGACGGCAAGACCTATGAGAGCTCGGTGACGCTGGTGTCGTCGGGCACGCTGAACGTCCGCGGCTGCATGGGATCGCTGTGCGCGGGCGAAGACTGGACGCGGTGAAGGGATCTGGCCCCGACCCTTCCACCGGCCAAGAAGAAACGCAAACCCAGTCACTCAAGGCCGCCCATTTGGGCGGCCTTTCTTTCTGACGGCAGTCCCCGGGTTGGGGGCCTCCGATCAATCTGGGATGCCAATCGGCCCATTTTGCTGCAATGCACAGTACCGCATGCTGCTATGCAAACAAGCTCGTTGCATGTGGCATCTGGTATACATAATTTGGCTGCAGACGATAAGGCGGCTTGTTGCCGGCCTCCAGCCAAAGGGGACGTCAATGTCCAAGACCACTGCCATCAAGACCACTGCCATCGCGCTCGCGCCCTCTTCCTCCTTGTTCGGCCGTCTGCTTGCCACGATCGACCGCCTGCTGATGAAGAGCGCGGAGATCTCCAACCGCAACGGCGACCTGCCGCGCTTCGGCCTCTGACACACGGGGATTCCCGTCGCACTCAAGCGCGCGCGCGTTTCGCTGCAAGATGCGACCTGACATTGAACCTTCGACCAATGGCCCCGATTTCCGGGGCCATTTTTTTGCGCGCCGAACTAGTGTTCGCGCAGCTGCTGAGTCTTCTGCGGCATATGCGCACGCTGCCCCTGCGCCAGCTTGAACCTTGGCATATCGAATACCAAGATGATCGCGCCGCGCCACAAGCAGAATGACAAAGCGCGCACTGGGAGGATGAATGTCGGACATGGTTCAGGCAACGGCGGCCCCCGCGGCCGCGCGCGTCAGCGACGCCTATCGCTGGACGCAACTCGCGATCGGCGTCGCCGCGATGGTGATGATCGCAAACTATCAATACGGGTGGACGTTCTTCGTCCCCGACATCCAGAAGACGTTTGGATGGGATCGTGCATCGATCCAGTGGGCCTTCACACTCTTTGTGCTGTTCGAGACCTGGCTGGTGCCGGTCGAGGGCTGGTTCGTCGATAAATACGGTCCGCGCCTCGTCGTGCTGATCGGCGGCATTCTCTGCGCGATCGGTTGGGCGATCAACGCGCAGGCGACCTCGCTGAACGGCTACTATCTCGGCATGATCATCGCCGGCATCGGCGCCGGCGGCGTCTACGGCACCTGCGTCGGCAATGCGCTGAAATGGTTTCCCGACAAGCGCGGGCTGGCGGCAGGCATCACCGCGGCCGGCTTCGGCGCGGGCTCCGCGCTCACGGTGGCGCCGATCCAGGCGATGATCAAGGACTCCGGCTTCCAGACCACTTTCCTCTATTTCGGTCTCGGCCAGGGCATCATCATCGTGCTGCTCGCCTTCTTCCTGCTCGCGCCGAAGGCCGGGCAAGTGCCGCAGGTGGTGCAGAACGCCAAGCTGATCCAGACTAGGCGCAACTATCAGCCGACCGAAGTGCTGCGGCAGCCGATCTTCTGGCTGATGTACTTCATGTTCGTGATCGTCGGCGCCGGCGGCTTGATGGTGACGGCGAACCTGAAGCCGATCGCGGTCGACTGGAAGGTCGACAGCGTTCCGGTGACGCTGATCGGCATGACCATGACGGCGGTGACCTTCGCCGCGACCATCGACCGCGTGCTCAACGGCCTGACCCGTCCGTTCTTCGGCTGGATCTCCGACATGATCGGCCGCGAAAACACGATGTTCATCGCGTTCGGCATGGAAGGCTTTGGCATCTGGATGCTCTATCTCTGGGGTCACGATCCCATCTGGTTCGTGCTGCTCTCGGGCTTCGTGTTCTTTGCCTGGGGCGAGATCTACTCGCTGTTCCCCTCGACCTGCACCGACACGTTCGGCGCCAAGTTCGCCACCACCAATGCGGGCCTGCTCTACACCGCGAAAGGCACCGCGGCGCTCTTGGTGCCGATCGCCAACTACATGCAGCAGACGTCGGGCCATTGGGACAATGTGTTCGTCATCGCCGCGGGCGCCAACATCCTCGCCTCGCTGCTAGCAATCGCGGTGCTCAAACCGTGGCGGAAAATCGTGGTCGAGAAATCGGCGGCGATGGCTTAGTGCAACGCGCGACGCTGCTGCTGACGAAAGCGCCCGGCTGAACGCCGGGCGTCGTCATTTTCGGCGTCCGGCAGGAGTTCGAATGGGAGCGAACCGGCGCGTCGTATGCCAGTTTTGCTGCGACGCAGCAGAACGACAGGCTTGCTTTCTGGAATATAGTATACCAACATCCGCCGAGCTTGCGACGATACGCCACAACAATTGCGACACTGGGTCACAAGAACACCAGCGCGCTCGGGAGGATTTGATGGTTTCCAGCAATGCCGCCGCAACACAAGCACAAGCTTCATCGAGTGGTTTCCGCTGGCTGCAGCTCATGATGGGCATCGTGTGCATGGCGATGATCGCCAACCTGCAATACGGCTGGACGCTGTTCGTCGACCCGATCAACGGCGCGCATCACTGGGGCCGCGCCGCCATCCAGTTCGCCTTCACGATCTTCGTGGTGACGGAGACCTGGCTGGTGCCGGTCGAGGCCTGGTTCGTCGACAAATACGGTCCGCGGCTCGTCATCATGTTCGGCGGCATCATGATCGCGCTCGCCTGGGTGCTGAACTCCTATGCGGACTCGCTCACTTTGCTCTACACCGCCGCCGTGATCGGCGGCATCGGCGCGGGCGCGGTGTACGGCACCTGCGTCGGCAACGCGCTGAAGTGGTTTCCCGATCGGCGCGGCCTTGCCGCCGGCGCAACCGCGGCCGGCTTCGGCGCCGGCGCCGCGCTGACCGTGGTGCCGATCGCCAACATGATCGCCGCGAGCGGCTATCAGGCCGCCTTCTTCGATTTCGGCATCGGACAGGGCTTGATCGTCTTCGTCCTCGCCTTCTTCATCCAGCCGCCCACCGTCGCGATCCCGCCGAAGAAGAAGCAGCTCAACCTGCCGCAGACCAAGGTCGATTTCACGCCGCCGCAGGTGCTGCGCAGCCCGATCTTCTGGGTCATGTATCTGGTGTTCGTGATGGTCGCCTCCGGCGGCTTGATGGCGGCGGCGCAGATCGCACCGATCGCGCACGACTACAAGATCGCCACAACGCCGGTCTCGCTCGCCGGCTTCCAGATGGCGGCGCTGACGTTTGCGATTTCACTCGACCGCATCTTCGACGGTTTCGGACGGCCGTTCTTCGGCTGGGTCTCCGACAATATCGGCCGTGAGCACACCATGTTCATCGCGTTCGGCACCGGCGCGCTGATGCTGCTGACGCTGTCGACCTGGGGCCACAACCCGCTGGTGTTCGTGCTGGCGACCGCGGTCTATTTCGGCGTGTTCGGCGAGATCTACTCGCTGTTCCCGGCGACCTGCGGCGACACCTTCGGCGCGAAATTCGCGACCACCAACAACGGCATGCTCTACACCGCGAAGGGCACCGCGGCGCTCTTGGTGCCGGCCGCCAGCATCGTTGCGGCCAACTATGGCTGGCAGGCGGTGTTCGTGATCGCGGTTGCGCTCAACGCCACCGCGGCGCTGATGGCGCTGCTCGTGATCAAGCCGATGCGCCGTACGTTCATCAACGGCAATGAGGCCGCCGCAGCAACCGAGACTGCGCCGGGCGCCAAAACGGCGTGACGGAGACGGCGTGATCGTGACGGTCTGACCGAGACCGCCCGGTTTGTGATGTCCCGTCGAACTGATCGAGGCGCACTTCGGTGCGCCTCTTTCTTTTGGCGCATACAGAGATACCAGATACCATGGAGCCTAGAACTGCCGATCGGCTGAGGAGCTCACGACCGCTCACAATTGTTCGAAACGTCAGCAAACCTGCCTATTTAAGCTGTTCCCTGGTGATAGATTCCGCCAACACCTCGGTTGACAATTGGTATTTTGTATACCAGAATTCTGTCCTCGATGACCCAAAGGAGGTTGCCATGCAAGTCGGAGATATCCTGCGCAAGAAGACCCCTCGCGTAGCGACGGTTCGCATGAACGAAACCGTGGCGATCGCCGCGCAGCTGATGCGCGCCAGCAATATCAGCGCGCTTGTGGTCAAGGATGTCGTTCGCACTGAAGGCAACACCGCGGTCGGCATGTTCACCGAGCGCGACGTGGTGCGCGCGATCGCCGAGCACGGCGCGGCCGGTGCCGGCATGAAGGTCTCGCAACTGGTCTCGGTACAGCAGCTCGTCTCATGCACATCGAGCGACACGCTCGAGCACATCCGTCATCTGATGACCAAGCACCACATTCGCCACGTGCCTGTGATCGACAATTACAGCCTGATCGGCGTCGTCAGCATGCGCGACATCGCGGCCGCGTTCGACGAGGAGACCGCCGCGTCGAAGAAGGACGCCGTGCCGGCGTAACAATTACTCCAGCGTCATTGGCCAGGCGCTGCGTGTGATCACCGGCGCCTGAGTAGCCAACGAAAATTGTGCCCGCCCTCGCCTGACCCCAGCACCCCGTCATTTCCGCATGGGCGCGTCGCAGGTCACCGGTAGACATTTGCCGGACAGGACTGCATCCTTCCCTCGACATCCAAAAACAACACCGTGCGCGGCCGTCCGCGTCGCGGAATATTCCGATGGAAACGAGGGCAGAATGATCAAGACACGCTTCACCGAGATGTTCGGCGTCGACCACCCGATCGTGCAGGGCGGCATGCAATGGGTCGGCCGCGCCGAGCTGGTTGCCGCCGTTGCCAATGCCGGCGCGCTCGGCATGATCACCGCGCTGACGCAGCCGACGCCGGACGATCTGCGCAAGGAGATCGCGCGTTGCCGCGAGCTGACCGACAAGCCGTTCGGCGTCAACCTCACCATCCTGCCCGCGATCAAGCCGCCGCCTTACGCCGAGTATCGCCAGGCCATCATCGAAAGCGGCATCAAGATCGTCGAGACCGCCGGCAACAAGCCGCAGGAGCATGTCGACGAGTTCAAGAAGCACGGCGTCAAGGTGCTGCATAAATGCACCAGCGTGCGCCACGCGCTGTCCGCCGAGCGGATGGGCGCCGACGCGATCTCGATCGACGGCTTCGAATGCGCCGGCCATCCCGGCGAGGACGACACCCCCGGCCTGATCCTGATTCCGGCCGCCGCCGACAAGGTGAAGATCCCGATGATCGCCTCCGGCGGCTTCGGCGATGCCCGCGGCCTGGTCGCCGCGCTCGCGCTCGGCGCCGAAGGCATCAACATGGGCACGCGCTTCATGTGCACCAAGGAAAGCCCGATCCATCAGCTGGTGAAGGAACGCATCGTCGCCAATGACGAGCGTGAGACCGAGCTGATCTTCCGCACCATGCGCAACACCTCGCGCGTCGCCAAGAACGCGATCTCGACCAAGGTGGTGCAAATGGAGAAGGAGGGCGCCAAGTTCGAGGACGTCCGCGAGCTGGTCGCCGGCGCCCGCGGCAAGATGGTCTACGCGACCGGCGATGCCGACGAGGGCATCTGGTCAGCCGGCCAAGTGCAGGGCCTGATCCACGACATCCCGTCCTGCGCCGAGCTCATCTCGCGCATCGTGCACGAGGCGGAAGCGATCATTCGCGAACGGCTGGAGGCAATGATGTCCGGGGCCAAGCGCCAGGCTGCCGAATAGCGGACACCGGTTCGTGTAAAGACAACGCGTCAAAATAAAAGCTAGAGCTTCGGTTCTGATTCAATCGGAACCAAAACCGCTCCAGCGGGGGTTTGCATGCGTCTGTTTCAGGCGGCCGTTGCGGCCGCGTTTTGCCTCTCGGCCGCGTGCGCCCACGCGGCCGGTCTGCGGCTCATCAAGGTGAAGACGGACGGAGCCGAACCGCTACAGATTGCGGTGTGGTCGCCCTGCGCCGCTCCGGCGGGCGAGGTCAAGCTGGCGACCACGACGCTACCTGGAACAGCGAACTGCCCCGTCGTGGGCGAAAAGCTGCCGCTGGTCCTGACCTCGCATGGTTTCGGCGGCGGCTTCACCGATCAGCATGACACCGCCGAGACGCTCGCCGATGCGGGCTTCGTCGTGGTCGCCGTCAATCATCCCGTCGACACCGGCGCAGGCGACATGAGCCGGGCCAATACGCTTGCCGCGCTCGTCGAGCGTTCCGCCGACATCAAGCGGGCGGTCGACTACATGCTCGACGCATGGCCGGATCGCACCAAGCTCGATCCCGGCAAGATCGGCTTCTTCGGCTTTTCCCGCGGCGGTTACACCGGGCTCATCGTCGCCGGTGCCAATCCGGACATCAGCAAGGCGACGGCCTTCTGCGACGTGCCCTACCCCAAGCCGAGCTGCGAGGAATTGCGACGCAACGCGCTGCCGACGCAGGCGATCGTGCACGACCCGCGCGTCAAGGCGATGGTGATCGCCGATCCGGCATTCGGTCCGCTGTTCGATCGGGACGCCTTGAAGGACGTGACGATCCCGATCCAGCTCTGGGCCTCCGAGCTCAGCGGCGAGGACAAGATCACCGAGATCAATCCCGGCTATGTCGCGGCGATCAACCAGGCACTGCCGATCAAGACGGATGATCACGTGGTCCGCAACGCCGGGCATTTCGTGTTCCTGGCGCCGTGCTCGGCAACTCTGGCGGCCAAGCTGCCTAAGATCTGCACGGACCGGCCGGGCTTCGACCGCGTTGCGTTCCATAGCGAATTGAACGCTGCCATGCTCGCTTTCTTCCGCAAGCAGCTGGACGTTCACCAGCCCTGACATCAATCAACAAGTGCGCGACGTGCCTTGCGACACGCCTCGGCCAACAGCTGGAGAGAACCTCATGAAAGCTTATGTCTACGGAGCCAACGGCCCCGAGATCACCGACGTCGCAAGACCCGTCCCTAAGGGCACGCAGGTGCTGGTCAAGGTCCACGCCTGCGGGCTGAACCGCGCCGATCTCGGCATGACCAAGGGCCACGCCCATGGCGCGGCCGGCGGCGTCGGCACCGTGCTCGGCATGGAATGGGCCGGCGAGGTTGCCGAACTCGGGCCCAATGTTAAGGGCGTCAAGGTCGGCGACAAGATCATGGGCTCCGGCGGCGCGGCATTCGCCGAGTACACGCTCGCCGATCACGGCAGACTGTTTCGTTCACCGTCGAACATGAACTTCGAAGAGGCCGCGACCCTGCCCGTCGCGCTCGCCACCATGCACAACGCCGTCGTGACCAACGGCGCATTGCAGCCTGGCCAGACTGTGCTGATCCAGGGCGCGAGCTCCGGCGTCGGCCTGATGGCGATGCAGATCGCAAAGCTGAAGGGCGCCAGGCTCGTCGTGGGCTCCTCGACCGATGCGATGCGCCGCGGCCGCTTGACGGAATTCGGTGCCGATCTCGCGGTGGATTCCAAAGATCCCGCCTGGGTCGATCAGGTATTGCAGGCGACCGGTGGCGAAGGCGTCGATCTGATCGTCGATCAGGTCTCCGGATCAGTCGCCAACCAGAACCTGAAGGCGACCAAGGTCAAGGGCCGCATCGTCAATGTCGGCCGGCTTGGCGGCACCCATGGCGACTTCAATTTCGACCTGCACGCGGCGCGCCGCATCCAGTATATCGGCGTCACCTTCCGCACCCGCTCGATCGAGGAGATCAGAGAGATCTTCGAGGAGGTGCGCAAGGACATCTGGCCCGCGGTCGAGGCGCGCAAGCTGCAGCTGCCGATCGACCAGGTCTACAAATTCGCCGACATCGGCAAGGCCTTCGAGCACATGGAAGCCAACAAGCACCTCGGCAAGATCGTGGTGACGCTGTAGCGTGGCGTGGAGGGCGGATCAGTCGACGAAGCGCAGTCCGGCGGCGGCTGCAGCCGCCGCTCAGCTCGGCTCGTTCGCGTGCGACGTTCAACCGACCGGTCCGGGAGTCCAATAATCCCCCGCGAGCGGGCTAACTCTTACGTCGCTAATGACCCCGCGTTCCAGACTCGGATCGAAATAGCGCATCGTCCGCTCATTGAGGTCGATGATGCGGCCAGGCCTAAGCGGCCCCACATCATTTATCTTGACGATGACCTTCTTGCCGACAGCCTCGACCAGGGCATATTTCGGCCTCGCGCCGAATTGGACCCCACCAAACTTCCGACGCAGGCTCGTCTTGATGGCAGCCGCCCAGACCGAGCGATCATAGCGCTCGCCGGAGGCTGTGCTCGGACCGCCCTCTTCCTTGCCGGGCTCGAACGGATTGTACATGGATGCTGCGCCGACGATCGCATCTCCACAAGCGGCATCGACGACGACGCTTGAATGAACCGCACCGATTTCACTTCCAGCAGCGCGGCCAAAAATAGCGAGCGCAACTACGGCGCCGCAAATTGCGGCGCTCGAGCCGAACAGCATCATAACTCCTTGACTGATTTTTCTGGATCGTTGGTTCCCGATTCCGCAACACGTGGCCGGGTAAGCGTGGAGGCGTTAACTCGGGGCCAGCTCTTTGCGGCTTCGTGCCAGTTCCGGCGACGGAACCATTGTGGGAACCGCGGCGGTCCCACACAGTGTTTTTGGTTCTCGCCCGGTTAAGACAGAGATTGCGTCAGCAACATGACTGAACGGATCTCCTTCGACAGCGCGTGAAAAGCATATCGGCGTCACTTTCCGCACCAGCTCGATCGAGTCCGTTGAGCGGGTTAGCCTGCTGGCGTTAACGATGCTTAACGACTTCCAGCCGAGGCAAACCCGCTTCGCAGTTTGTTAGAATTTGCTGGGTAACTCGTCCAGGCACAGGGACTTGGGGAAAGATATGGCAAAGCGGGCAAAACGTGCGAAGACGGAGACGCTCGCACTACCGGTGGCCGGACGAGTCGCAATTGGCGTCATGGCCGCCGCCGCATTGGGCTACGCCTTGCTGTCTCGCCCGACGAGCGTTCAACCGACAAAAAGATCGACCGCGCATCAAGCCCTGGCGCTGTCGGCTCCAGCTCCAGCTCGCACACCAACTCCCGTTCACATACCAGTGCCGGTTCCTGTCGCGGCTCCCATCTCGACCCCGGCGCCTCGGGTCGAAACACCAAAATCCGCTGTCGCACCCGCAAGACTTGATCGGCAGGTGGTCGACTATGTCAGTCACCAGACGCCAGGCACCGTCGTCATCGATACCGAGAACACATTCCTCTATCTCGTTCTGAACGACGGGCAAGCATTGCGCTACGGCATCGGTGTCGGCCGCGAAGGCTTCACGTGGTCCGGCGAACAGACCGTGGCCCGCAAGACAGCATGGCCGGATTGGCGTCCGCCTGCGGAGATGATTTCGCGCCAGCCTTATCTGCCGCGGTTCATGGCAGGCGGTCCCGGAAATCCGCTTGGCGCCCGGGCGATGTATCTGGGCGAGACCGAATTTAGAATTCACGGCACCAACAAGCCCGATACGATCGGGAAGCGGGTCTCGTCCGGCTGCATCCGGCTGACCAATGACGACGTCATGGACCTTTACGAGCGGGTGAAGGTCGGAGCGAAAGTGATCGTGCTGCCGGCAACCGCCGCCCGTCGACCATCCCAGGGAGCGCCGCCCGACGCCGCCTTCCAAACACCGGACCAGGCATCGCCGTCACAACGTTCATGATGTCCCTCCCGGTCGCATCACCCGATCGAGGGGCGCTTCACGATCATCACGGGTGCTCCGGTGCGATCCGATGATCGCCGCGTCGACCGCTACCAGTCGTCGTAGAGCCACTCCCTTGGCGGCATGCGAGGCGGCGCCCTTGCGTAGGGCGGCTCATATGTCCGCTGGGGCTTGCGCGGGGCGGGAGCCGGCTGCGCCGGAGGCGCTGACGTCTTCTGCTCGGAAACCTTCGCCAGCGCCCGCTTCAATTCCTCTTGGCTTGCCCTGAGCTCCTCGATGGCCTTTGAGCTCTCGCGGGCCGTTTGTTGCTGCTCCGCCTTGAGCTGGTCGATGTTTCGCTGCACGTTCGCGAGATCGCGCGCGATGGTCTTCAGCAGTTCGGTTTGCTCCGGAGGCGCCGCAGGAGTTTGCGGCGCGGCGTCCTGCGTCGCCTTCGGTGCAGCCTCCGGCGTCGCGGTCGTAGGCGCCGGCGCCGGTTGCGGTGGAGCGGCCTCCGCCGCGGCAACTTGAAGGGCAGATGCAGCGCGCGGCGCGGGAAGCGGCGGATCATCCGGACGCGATGATGGCGCTGAAGCGAGCTGCGGCACCCAGCGGGCGACAACCAGCTTGGCTCTCGCACCATAGGACGACTGCGAGGCGAGGACTGCGACAACGACACACGCCACCATCGACAAGGCGGCAAGGGCCCGGAAAGCCGGCCTTCCCGACGATGATTGCGGGCTGGGTCTGGACGAAGCAACTCCGGACGGAGCAGGTCCGGACGAAGCAGCAGGGCCGACCGAAGGCGGGACAGGTTCGGCCGACGGCGGCGATGGTGCCCGCGGCGGGGGCGCAGCGTCGCGCTCCATCTTGGCGAGCCGCTCACTCAAGCGCGTGAGCTCTTCGTCAGCGCGAGCGATCTCCCTTTGGGCTTCAGCGAGCCGTTCGTCGGCGCTCGCGGCCGGGCCCTCACCCGGCTCAGCCGCATTCGGAGTGGGTGTGGAGTTCATTGGCCTGTCCCTCTTCCGTCCAATGTCATCCGAGACTGCCGCTCGGTACCCGTCAGGGCCCCAGCCTCCCGCTTATTCTTGTCCAAGCAATGGCAAGATAGCGTGCTTGACGTCCTGTGATAAGCGGGATCGCCCTCTTGCGGTGATGAGGATTGTTGCCAATTCGACACGACGGGCAACTCAGAAAAATCCGTCAATCCCTCGCCCCCGCGAACGCGGGCGATGACACCGGAGACAGGTGCGTAATGATGGCGCGCAGTATCGCGCAATGTCGTCCTGGCGAGAGCCAGGACGACGGCGTGATTGGCGCAAACACGTACGGCCGATGAGCTTGCGCAGTGCACGTCTTGAGATTCGGAATAGTTCGCAACAACTCCACGACTAAGAGACGCTCTTGCAAGTGAGTTGCGATTGCGCGTGACGAACGACGACTGACACTTGATGTTCACCGTCCGCCTGCTACACCGCCGCCCATGACCTCTTCGAACACCAGCACATCATCGACCAAGACATCCGTCGCCGCGATCTCGATCCTTGCCAGCGGCAGCATGGCGGTCGCGAAATTCGTCGTCGGCATCGCCATCGGATCGCTGGCGCTGATCTCGGAGGCGCTGCACTCCTCGATCGACCTGGTCGCCACCATCATCACCTGGGCGGTGGTGCGGGTATCGGACCAGCCGGCCGATGCCGAGCATCATTACGGCCACGGCAAGTTCGAGAGCGTCTCGGCGCTCGGCGTCATCGCCATGCTCTACGTGCTAGCCGGCGGCATCCTGGTGCAGGCCTACAGCCATTTGCGCGAAGGCGCGCCGCCGCCGTCGATCTCCGCAATTCCGTTCATCGTTCTCCTCCTCGATATCGGCGTCAATCTGTGGCGTGCCCGCGCGTTGCATCGTGCCGCGCGCGACACCAAGAGCCAGGCGCTTGCCGCCGACGCGCTGCATTTTGCTTCCGACGTGATGGGCTCGACCGCCGTCATCGTCGGCTTGGTGCTGGCCGGCCTCGGCTTCTGGTGGGGCGACGCCGCGGCGGCGATCGCGGTCGCCGTGATGATCGCCCTGCTCGGCCTGCGCATGGCGCGGGAGACGGTCGAGACCCTGCTCGACCGCGCGCCGGAAGGCGCGCAGGACAAGGCCACCGCCGCCATCAAGGCCGTGCCCGGCGTGGTCGACGTCGACCGCCTGCGGGTCCGCATGGTCGGCGCGACGCACTTCATCGATGCCATCGCCAAAGTGCCGCGCACCTACCCGATCGACCGCGTCGAGGACATCAAGCGCCGGGCGCAGGAGGCGGTGAACAAGGCGCTCGGCGACGCCGACCTCACCTTCACCGCGGTGCCGGTGGCGCGCGACAACGAGAGCGTGCGCGAGCGCATCATGGTGATCGCACGCAATTCCGGCCTCGCCATCCACCACGTCACCGTCCATGACATCGACGGCAAGCTGATCGTCGGCATCGACCTTGAGCTCGACAGCGACATGGCACTGGACGCCGCGCACGATATCGCCCATGAGCTCGAGCGCGCGATCCGCGAGGATTTCGGCGAGGACGTCGAGGTCGACACCCATATCGAGCCGCTCCAGCCGGAACTGCCGTGGGGAACCGACGCCGCGGCCGATCGCGTCGAAGCAATCAAGACCGCGCTGGCCGGATTTGCCGATGGCGGCGCGATCCACGACATTCACAACGTGCGGGTCCGCAACACCGACGCCGGCGAGGTCGTCAATTTCCATTGCCGAGCCGCGCCTACGATGAGTGTGATCAAGGTGCACGAAAGCGTCGACGAGATCGAACGCAAACTGCGCCGCGCGTTCCCGACCGTGAAGCGCGTGATCAGTCACGCTGAACCGGCGCGCGCGTAATTCTACGGAGCCGTTCCCCTTTCGGACTCACTTTGCGCCTGCTGATTCTGTTTTGAGCAAGAATTATTTCGCATTAACGAATCGTTGACTCTCGACAGTCCCGGAAATCTGGATTCAAATGATCATGATTCGGATGCATCGTGGGGAGCATCCGATCCGGGTAAAAATCAGCTTAGAGCGGGGGTCTAGGGCATGGCGCGCGCGCATGCAGCGAACGCGTGCGTCCAATCCGATTCGATCAAGGGATTGGCGCAATCGATCGCGAAACCGGCCTATCACAGGCTCTTGACGGCCGAGCCTGCACTGCGCCGCGCTGTCCCGACGCTCATCATCGCCTTCCTCATCACGATCTGCCTCGGCGCCTTCGTCCAGGTGATCGACCAGAACCGGCAGAAGCGCGGCGCGATGAAGCGCGACCTTGCAGCGCTCTCCGACATCCTCGCCGAGCGTCTCGACCGCCTGACCTCGGTGCGCCGCGAGCGGCTCACAAATATCGAGAAGATGCAGGAGCTGTTGCCGGACCTGATCCCGTCCTGGGGCACCGCTTATGGCCGCCACGTCATCATCACCGGCGCCGATCACCGCGTGCTGGCGCGCGTGCCGATCGACGGCGCCGGCGAGAACGATCGCATCCTCGACATCGTCTCCACCGCGCAGCTTCTGATCGCTCCGGGTCAGCAGGGTGCGGTCAGCGACATGACCCTGCCCAACGGCACCGGCGCGCTGGCGATCTCGCAGCTCGTCAAGTCGCTGCCCGGCCAGGTCGTGGTCATCCAGGAGATGAACGAGCCGATCTGGGGCTCGGACGCCGCGCTCTCGGTGACGCTGTCGGCGACCACGAGCTTCGTGGTGCTGATCCTCGGCTTCGCCTTCCACTGGCAATCGACCCGCGCCCGCGAGGGCGACCTGATCAACGATGCCGTGCGCGGCCGGATCGACACCGCGCTCAACCGCGGCCGCTGCGGCTTGTGGGACTGGGACCTGTCGCGCGGCCGGATCTTCTGGTCGCAGTCGATGTTCACCCTGCTCGGCCTCGACAGCCGCAACGACCTCCTCACCTTCGGCGAGGTCAATGCGCTGGTGAATTCCGACGACATCAATTTGTTCGACTTCGCCGACCAGCTGATCTCGGGCAAGATCGATCACATCGACCAGAGTTTTCGCATGCGCCATGTCGGCGGCCACTGGATCTGGCTGCGGGTGCGCTGCGAGCTCAGCCAGGCCGCCGCTGACGGCGGCCTGCACCTGATCGGCATCGCGGTCGACATCACCGAGCAGAAGAGTCTCGCCGAGAAGTCGGTGGAAGCCGACCTCCGGCTGCGCGACGCCATCGAGACCATTCCGGAAGCCTTCGTGCTCTGGGATGCCGATGATCGGCTCGTGCTCTGCAACTCGCACTTCCAGCGGCTGCACAAGCTGCCGGACAGCGCCGTCAGCCCCGGCACCTCCTACGAGACCGTGATCGAGGTCGGCAGCATGCCCGAAGTGCGCACCCGCCTGCACGAAAGCGGCGTGCCGGCGCCGGGCGCCCGGACCTTCGAGGCCCAGCTCGACGACGGCAGCTGGCTGCACATCAGCGAGCGCCGCACCAAAGACGGCGGCTACGTCTCGGTCGGCACCGACATCACCCGCATCAAGGCGCACGAGCAGAAGCTGGTCGACAACGATCTGCGGTTGCGCGCCACCGTGATCGACCTGCAGCGCTCGCAATCCGAGCTGGAGCGGCAGGCCGTCGAGCTCGCCGACCTCGCCGAGAAGTATTCGCAGGAAAAGACCCGCGCCGAGGACGCCAACGCCGCGAAGTCGAAGTTCCTCGCCAATATGAGCCATGAACTGCGCACGCCGCTCAACGCCATCATCGGCTTCTCCGAGATCATGGGCTCCGGCCTGTTCGGCACGCTCGGCTCGGACAAGTATGCGGAGTACTGCCACGACATCCTGACCTCGGGAAAATACCTGCTCGAGGTCATCAACGACATCCTAGACATGTCGAAGATCGAAGCCGGCCGCATGAAGTTCGACATGGAGCCGCTCGACCTCTCCGGCATCCTCGCCGAGTCCTTGCGGGTGGTGTCCGGCCGCGCCGAGCACAAGGGGCTGTCGCTGGAATCGGATATCGAAAACACGATCTCGGTCGTCGCCGACCGCCGCTCGGTCAAGCAGATCATCGTCAACCTGCTCTCCAATGCCGTGAAGTTCACGCCCGACAACGGCCGCGTGCTGGTGCGCGGCCAGATGCTCGAAGACTCGATCGTGCTGCTGATCGCCGACAGCGGCATCGGCATCGCGCCGGACTCGCTGCGGCGGCTCGGCAAGCCGTTCGAGCAGGTCGAGAGCCAGCTCACCAAGAGCTACCAGGGCTCGGGCCTCGGACTTGCGATCGCCCGCTCGCTCACCAATTTGCACGGCGGCTCGATGAAGCTGCGCTCCAAGCTCGGCGTCGGCACCGTGGTCCGCGTCTCGCTCCCCCGCGATCCGCGGACGCTGCAGATGAAGCTGCCGGAAGCGGCGTAACAACGGCTATCGCCAACGCATGGCGGCAGTGCCCTCATTGCCCGTTGCCGGTGCTGGAGAATGCTGCTAACCGTTGCCTCCTCGCGCGACTGGCGACCTTGGATGGAGCACCATCGGGAAGCGCGAAACGACCTGCCGTTCGCCTGGGCAATCGGGATATCCCGATCAAACGCTTCTTGCAGGAGCCGCCCAAGCTGACGTCGATCACGATCACCGGACTCAGGACATATGGTTATCACGGCCTGTTCGAGGAAGAACGGTCGCTCGGCCAGCGATTCACGTTCGATGTCTCGGCGATGCTGCGTGATGTCCGAACCCACCGCAGCGACGATCTGAATTGCTCCGTCAGGTACGACGCCGTTGTCGAGGCCACCGTCGAGATTGCATCATCGGCCAGGTTCCAGACACTCGAAACCCTCGGTGAAGCGATTGCCGAAAGCCTGCTTCAGCGCTTCGCAATGATCGACAGCGTCACGGTCGCGGTCGCGAAGTCCAGCCCGCCAATCGCCCACTCCGTCGATCGGGTCGGAGTCCAGGTCGGCCTCCGGCGCGCCGACCTGATAGCGGAGCTGAACAACACATCGCGCGTCAACGTTTAAGAGGCGGCGTCAATGGAAGATGATTTAGCGCTCGTACCGGACTGCATCATCCGGCCGTTCCGGCCCGGCGACGCGACTGAGGTCCGACGGCTCATTGAAGCCGTCTGGCAGGAACATTTCGGCGATCATCCGGATCCCTTCGCGCGCGAATTCATCCATACACGGCTTGGGGATGTCGACCACGCGGAAACTGCATACGGCGATCGCGCACTGTTTCTGTGCGCGACCGTCGCGGACGAGATTGTCGGCACCGGTGCAATTAGGCGCGTCGACGACCGGGAATGCGAGCTGACCCGCATGTTTCTCACGCCGGCTCACCGCGGGCGCGGCATCGGCCAGGCGATCGCGCAAGGATTGATCCGCTTCGCGCGGACCGCCGGATACCAAAGCATTCGCCTGTCCAGCAACAAGATGCTGGCGGTCTCACATCGTCTCTATGAACGGCTGGGGTTCCGGGCCACCTCGCCATGGGAGCCGGACGGCGAAACGCATTCACTTTACTACCGCCTCGAGATATGAGGTCGATGTACCGACGGCCGCGAGACGCTACGCGCTCTCCAGCTTCGGCGCGACCTCGCGCGCGACCTGCACCAGGGCTGCGATCAGCGGCGTCATCGGATCGCGCTGCGGGATCACGAGGCCGATGCTGTAGTCCACCACCGGATCGACGATCGGGATGCTGCGCACGGCGTCCGCGAGGCCCAGCGTCTCGGCGAGCTTGGCCGGCATCACGCTGGCCCAACGTCCGGTCTTCACATGGGTGTAGAGCACGAGCAGCGAGTTCGACGTCAGCGTCGGCGTCGCTTCCGCGCCGACCGAGGTCAGCGCGCGGTCGATGATGCGGCGATTCTGCATGTCGGGCGTGAGCAGGCAGAGCGGCACGGTGCCGACCTCCTTCCACGTCACCTGCTTGCGGTCGCCGAACATCGCGTCCGGCGCCGTCAGCAGCCGATAGCTCTCATTGTAGAGCGGGATGGTGCGGACCTTGCCGATCGGCTCGTTCTCGATATAGGTCAGCCCGGCGTCGACCTCGAGATTTTCGAGCAGGCCGAGCACATCGGCGGAGGTGCAGGACTGGATGCGGAAACGCACATCCGGATGGCGCGCGCGGAACGGCGTCGTCAGCGAGGCCACCATGCCGAGCGCGGTCGGGATCGCCGCGATCCGGATCTCGCCGGACAGCTTGTCCTTGAGGCTGTTGATCTCCTGCTTCATCGCCCGCGCGTCGCCGACGATGCGCCGCGCCCAGTCCAGCGTCCGCTCACCCTCCGGCGTGAAGCCCTGGAAGCGCGAGCCGCGCTGCACCAGCATGACGCCGAGGATCTCCTCGAGCTGCTTGAGGCTGGTCGACATGGTCGGCTGGGTGACGCCGCAGGCCTCCGCAGCGCGGCCGAAATGCCGTTCCTTGGCCAGCGCCAGCAGCAGTTCCAGCTTGTCGATCAAGGCTCAAACCCCCTCGGAAAACGGCGCCCTAAAACGGCAGCCCGACGCGTCCATAGGTAGCACGATCCGGGTGCGATTCCGAAATCCAAAGCGGCGCGGAAGTGCGTGATTCCAGACCATTATTGCGATCCTAAATCGTCCCATCGCACAACGCTATTAATCGCGTTTCGCAATCGCCGCATGAGACAGCTTTATTGATGTTTCGAACAATTCCAACTCTGATGTGCGGAGCAAAAAACGGATCGTGAGAAGCGCGGATGACGGTGGGATACGAACCTTGGGACAGGGCGCGCGGCGCTGAGATCATCGCCGAACATGCCGGGCTTGAAGGCGCCACGCTGGTGATCCTGCACGCGCTGCAGGAAGCGTTCGGCTACGTGCCTGAGCCCGCGATCCCGATGGTCGCAGAGGCACTCAATCTGTCCCGCGCCGAGGTGCACGGCGTGTTCACTTTCTACCACGACTTCCGCAAGCAACCGGCCGGACGCCACGTCCTCAAGCTGTGCCGCGCCGAGGCCTGCCAGGCTGCCGGCGGCGATCGGCTTGCCGCGCGCGCGGAGGCAAAACTCGGCGTTTCCCTAGGCAATACCACCGCGGACGAGCGCGTGACGCTGGAGCCGATCTACTGCCTCGGGCTATGCGCCACCGCGCCCTCGGCGATGCTCGACGGTCGCGTGGTCGGCCGGCTCGATGAAGCGCGCATCGATGCGCTGGTCGCGGAGGCACAGCGATGACGATGCGGATCTTCATCCCCCGCGACGCCGGCGCGGTCGGCGTCGGCGCCGATGAGGTCGCCCTCGCCGTCGCGCAAGCCGCAGCCGCGCGCGGCACGCCGATCGAGATCGTCAGGACCGGTTCGCGCGGGCTGTATTGGCTGGAGCCGATGGTCGAACTGGCAACCGCGCAGGGCCGCATCGCCTTCGGTCCGGTAACACCTGCGGACGTGCCATCCCTGCTCGATGCGATGGCCGGCAATGGCCCGCATGCCCTGCGGCTTGGTCTCACAGACGAGATCCCCTGGCTGAAGCGCCAGACACGCCTCACCTTTGCCCGTTGCGGCGTGATCGATCCGCGCTCCGTCGACGACTACCGCGCCCATGGCGGCTACAAGGGCCTGGAGCGGGCGCTGACGCTGACCTCCGACCAGATCCTCGCCGACGTCACCACGTCAGGCCTGCGCGGCCGCGGTGGCGCCGGATTCCCGACCGGCATCAAGTGGAAGACCGTGGCGCAAGCCAGTGCCGACCGCAAATACATCGTCTGCAACGCCGACGAAGGCGACAGCGGCACCTTCGCCGACCGCATGATCATGGAAGGCGACCCTTTCGTCGTCATTGAAGGCATGACGATCGCGGGGATCACGGTCGGCGCCACCAAGGGCTACATCTACATCCGCTCGGAATATCCGCACGCGGTCGAGGCGATGAACGCGGCGATCGCAGGCGCGCGCCGCGCCGGCCTGCTCGGCAAGTGCATCGGCGGCTCCGCGCATGAGTTCGATCTCGAGGTGCGGGTCGGCGCGGGCGCCTATGTCTGCGGCGAAGAGACCTCGCTGCTCGAGAGCCTAGAGGGCCGCCGCGGCATCGTCCGCGCCAAGCCGCCGCTGCCGGCGCACAAGGGCCTGTTCGGCCGGCCGAGCGTGATCAACAACGTGCTGTCATTCGCGGCGATCCCCTTCATCCTCGACAACGGCGCCAAGGCCTATGCCGATTTCGGCATGGGCCGCTCGCGCGGCACGATGCCGATCCAGCTCGCCGGCAATATCAAATATGGCGGGCTGTTCGAGACCGCGTTCGGCGTGACGCTCGGCGAACTCGTCGACGAGATCGGCGGCGGCACCTTCACCGGACGCGAGGTGCGCGCGGTGCAGGTCGGCGGACCGCTCGGGGCCTACTTCCCCCGCGCGCTGTTCGACACGCCGTTCGACTATGAGGCGTTCGCGGCGCGCGACGGCCTGATCGGGCATGGCGGCATCGTGGTGTTCGACGACACCGTCGACATGGTCAAGCAGGCGCGCTTCGCGATGGAGTTCTGCGCGATCGAATCCTGCGGCAAGTGCGCGCCGTGCCGGATCGGCTCGACCCGCGGCGTCGAGACCATCAACAAGATCATCAATGGCGAGCGCGTCGCGGAAAACCTCGCCGTGATCGAAGACCTCTGCAACACCATGAAGTTCGGCTCGCTCTGCGCGCTCGGCGGCTTCACGCCCTACCCCGTGATGAGCGCATTGAAACACTTCCGGGAAGACTTTGGTCCCGCACCGGCCCGGCTGCAGGCCGCGGAATAGCAAGGAAATCACGATGTCGCTGATCCAGGAAACCGACTTCGGCACGCCCAAATCCAAATCCGAGGCGATGGTGACGCTGACCATCGACGGCAACCAGATCACCGTGCCCGAGGGCACCTCGATCATGCGCGCCGCGATGGAAGCCGGCACCCAGATTCCGAAGCTCTGCGCGACCGATATGGTCGACGCCTTCGGCTCCTGCCGGCTCTGCCTGGTCGAGATCGAGGGCCGCGCCGGCACGCCGGCCTCCTGCACCACGCCGGTGATGCCCGGCCTCGTGGTGCACACCCAGAGCGAGCGGCTGAAGAAGCTGCGCAAGGGCGTGATGGAGCTCTACATCTCCGACCATCCGCTGGACTGCCTGACCTGCGCCGCGAACGGCGACTGCGAATTGCAGGACATGGCGGGCGCGGTCGGCCTGCGCGACGTGCGCTACGGCTATGAGGGCGAGAACCACGTGTTCGCCAAATCGCACGGCTGCGAAAACGACAATTGGATGCCGAAGGACGAATCCAATCCGTACTTCACCTACGATCCCTCGAAGTGCATCGTCTGCTCGCGTTGCGTGCGCGCCTGCGAGGAGGTGCAAGGCACCTTCGCGCTGACGATCTCCGGCCGCGGCTTCGACAGCCGCGTCTCGCCGGGCATGAACGAGAGCTTCCTCGGCTCCGAATGCGTCTCCTGCGGCGCCTGCGTGCAGGCCTGCCCGACCGCGACGCTGACCGAAAAATCCGTGATCGAGATCGGCCAACCCGAGCATTCGGTCGTCACCACCTGCGCATATTGCGGCGTCGGCTGCGCCTTCAAGGCCGAGATGCGCGGCGAGGAAGTGGTGCGCATGGTGCCGTGGAAGGACGGCAAGGCCAATCGCGGCCATTCCTGCGTCAAGGGCCGCTTCGCGTGGGGCTACACCACCCACAAGGAGCGCATCCTGAAGCCGATGATCCGCGAACGGATCGAGGATCCCTGGCAGGAAGTGTCGTGGGACGAGGCGATGAACTTCGCCGCCGCGAAGTTCAAGGGCATCCAGCAGAAATACGGCCGCGACGCGGTCGGCGGCATCACCTCGTCGCGCTGCACCAATGAAGAGACCTATCTGGTGCAGAAGCTGATCCGCGCCGGCTTCGGCAACAACAATGTCGACACCTGTGCCCGGGTCTGCCATTCGCCGACCGGCTACGGCCTGTCGCAGACCTACGGCACCTCGGCCGGCACCCAGGATTTCGACTCGGTCGAGGATACCGACGTCGTGCTGATCATCGGCGCCAACCCAGCCTCGGCCCACCCGGTGTTCGCCTCGCGACTGAAGAAGCGGCTGCGCCAGGGCGCCAAGCTGATCGTGATCGATCCGCGCCGCACCGAGATGGTGGAATCGCCGCACGTAAAGGCGCTGCATCTGCCGCTGCTGCCCGGCACGAACGTCGCCGTGCTCACCGCGCTGGCCCATGTCATCGTCACCGAAGGGCTCGCCGACGAGGCCTTCGTGCGCGAGCGCTGCGACTGGAGCGAGTTCGAGGACTGGGCCGCCTTCGTCGCCCAGGACAAGCACAGCCCGGAAGCGACCGCGATCATGACCGGCGTCGACCCGAAGGCGCTGCGCGAGGCGGCGCGAATCTATGCCACCGGCGGCAACGGCGCGATCTATTACGGGCTCGGCGTCACCGAGCACAGCCAGGGCTCCACCACGGTGATCGCGATCGCGAACCTCGCGATGGCGACCGGCAATATCGGCCGGCCCGGCGTCGGCGTGAACCCGCTGCGCGGCCAGAACAACGTGCAGGGCTCCTGCGACATGGGCTCGTTCCCGCACGAGCTGCCGGGCTATCGCCACATCTCGGGCGATGCGGTGCGCGAGCAGTTCGAGGCGATGTGGAACGTCAAGCTCAACAACCAGCCGGGCCTGCGCATCCCCAACATGTTCGATGCCGCGATCGAGGGCTCCTTCATGGGGCTCTACGTGCAGGGCGAGGACATCCTGCAGTCCGACCCGAACACCAAGCACGTGGTGGCGGCGCTGTCGGCGATGGAATGCGTCATCGTCCATGACCTCTTCCTGAACGAGACCGCGAACTACGCCCACGTCTTCCTGCCCGGCTCGACCTTCCTCGAGAAAGACGGTACCTTCACCAATGCCGAGCGCCGCATCCAGCGTGTCCGCAAGGTGATGACGCCGCTCAACGGCTATGCCGACTGGGAAGTGACGATCATGCTTGGCAAGGCGATGGGTTTCACGATGAACTACTCTCATCCGTCCGAGATCATGGACGAGATCGCCGCGCTGACGCCGACCTTCGCCGGCGTCTCCTACGCCAGGCTCGACGAGCTCGGCTCGGTGCAGTGGCCCTGCAACGAGAAGGCGCCGGAGGGCACGCCGGTGATGCATATCGGCGGCTTCGTGCGCGGCAAGGGCAAGTTCATCCTCACCGAATATATCGCGACCGACGAACGCACCGGCCCGCGCTACCCGCTGTTGCTCACGACCGGGCGCATCCTCAGCCAGTACAATGTCGGTGCGCAGACCCGCCGCACCGAGAACGTGGTGTGGCACGCCGAGGACCGGCTCGAAATCCATCCGCACGACGCCGAGCAGCGCGGCGTGCGCGACGGCGACTGGGTGCGGCTGGCGAGCCGCGCCGGCGAGACGACGCTGCGCGCCGAGATCACCGACCGCGTGGCGCCGGGCGTGGTCTACACCACGTTCCACCATCCGGACACCCAGGCCAACGTCATCACGACCGACTTCTCGGACTGGGCGACCAACTGTCCCGAGTACAAGGTCACCGCCGTGCAGATCTCGCCGTCGAACGGTCCGTCCGACTGGCAGAAGGCCTATGACGAGCAGGCGCGCATCTCCCGCCGCATCGCGCCTGTCGTGGAAGCCGCGGAGTAGCGATGCGCGAGCCCGTCCACAAGGCGATCCGGAAGGTCTGGCGCGACGGCGTCTTCAGCGACGGCGCGCGCCTGATCCCGGAGGAGACGCCGCTCGCGCTGACCTATAATGGCGGCACCTATGCCGTGATGATGGGTTCGCCCGAGGATCTCGGCGACTTCGCGGTCGGATTCAGCCTGAGCGAAGGCATCGTGCAATCGACTGAGGAGATCGAGACCCTCGACATCGTCGAGCTCGACGACGGCATCGAGCTGCGGATGTGGCTCAGGCCCGACAGGGCCGAGCGGATCGCCGAGCGGCGACGCAACATCGCCGGTCCGACCGGCTGCGGCCTGTGCGGCCTCGATTCGATCAGCGAGGCGGTGCGGCCGGCCGCGGTGGTGCCGACGGGCCGCATCTTCTCGCCGCGCGAGATCATGACGGCGGTCGCGGCGGTGGCGCCGCTGCAGGAGATCAACCACCAGACCCGCGCCGTGCACGCCGCCGCGTTCTGGACCGCCACGCGCGGCATCGTGGCGCTGCGCGAGGACGTCGGCCGTCACAATGCGCTCGACAAGCTCGCCGGCGCGCTGGCCCGCGACAAGGTGGGCGCGAGCGACGGCATCGTGCTGCTGACCAGCCGCGTCTCGGTCGAAATGGTGCAGAAGACCGCCGCGATCGGCGCGCCGCTGATCGCGGCCGTATCGGCGCCGACAGCGCTTGCGGTGCGGATGGCGGACGCCGCCGGCATCACGCTCGCCGCAATCGCCCGCGCCGACGGATTTGAGATCTTTACCCATCCGGAACGCGTCACAGGCGCAGTGCCCGGCAAGGAGTCCGCTTATGTCGTCGTCGCCTGACAAACTGGTCTATATGGCGAACCAGATCGGAAAGTTCTTCCACAGCCAGGGCCACGACCGTGCCGTGCAGGGCATTTCCGAGCACATCTGGAAGTTCTGGGACCCGCGGATGCGCAAGCAGATCTTCGCCCATCTCGACGCCGGCGGCGCCGGCCTCGAGCCCGATGTGCTCGACGCGCTGCTCAAGCTGAGGCAGCAGGCCTAGCCGGCCGCAAACTCCGCACTGTTTCTCACCGTCACCCAGAGGAGCCGCGCAGCGGCGTCTCGAAGGGTCGACGGCCCGGCTGGTGGCCGCGCATCCTTCGAGGCTCGCCCAGCGGCGCAATTGCGCCGCAAGGCTCGCACCTCCAGCGACAAAGGCAAAGCCTTTGCGCGGGGATGACGCGATTGAGATCGTGGAGTCGGCTACCGCTAACCCACGATCGCGTTGAAAACCCGGCGGACCTCGCTCTGGGTCTCGCGCAGGCGCGCTTCAAGCGCGGAGAAATCCGGCGCATCGCCGGCGCGCGCCATGACGCGCCGCAGATCCTCGCCCGCGGTCTCCGGATTGAACTTGCCGGTCACGCACAGCCGCAGGATCTGTGTGAGGTCGTGATAGAGCCGCGCCGCCGAGCGCAGGATCTCGGCTTCGGACTGGCCGAGCAGGCCGAGCTTGGCGGCAGTATCGAGCACCTGGAGCGTCGAGACGCTGAGGATCTCCGGCTTCACTGATGCATGCGCGAGCTGCAGATACTGCGCGATGAAATCGATGTCGACGAGCCCGCCGGCGGCGAGCTTGAGGTCCCAGACGTCGTCCTCGCCCTTCTCCAGCGCGATCGCGCGCCGCATGTCGGCAACGTCGGCGGCGGTCGACGCCGGATCGCGCGGCCGGGTCAGCACGCCGCGGATGATCGCCTCGATCCTCTCGCGGAATTCCGCTGACGACGAGATCACGCGCGCGCGCGTCAGCGCCATGTGCTCCCAGGTCCAGGCCTCGCGCTCCTGATAGTCCGCGAACGCATCGATCCGCGAGGCGACCGGACCGGCGCGGCCGGACGGCCGCAGCCGCATGTCGACCTCGTAGAGCACGCCGTAATTGGTCCGGGTCGTGAAGGCGCTGATCAGGCGCTGGGTGAAGCGGGCAAAATACTGCGCGCCGTGCAGCGAACGCTCGCCGTCGGAGTCGGGCGCCTCGCTGTCGAAATCGTAGAGCGTGATCAGATCGAGGTCGGAGGACGCCGTCATCTCGCGGCTGCCGAGCCGACCCATCGCGAGGATCGCGGTCTCCTGCCCCTTGATGCGACCGTATTGCGCTGCGAACTGGTCGGTGACGAGGCCGTGCACGGTGTGCACGATGCCTTCCGCAACATCTGCGAAAGCCGTGCTCGCGTGCTGCGCCGACACCGTGCCGGACAGGATCCGCGTGCCGATCAGGAACAGGCTCTCCTGGCCGAACAACCTGAGGCGATCGAGGAAGTCCTCGTAGGACGAGGCATCCTGCAACGTGGCGGCCAGCCGCTCCGACAATTCCTTCTTGTCCGGCATCGCGCCGAAGAAGCGCGGATCGACCAGGCCGTCCATGATCTGCGGTTGCCGCGCCAGCATGTCGCCGAGCCGCGGCGCCGCGCCGAGGATTAATGCGACCAGCGCCACGAAATCGCGGTTCTGGCTGAGCAGCGAGATCAGCCTTCCGCCCCGCTGCAGCGCGCCGAGGAAACGGTCGAACGCCGCCACCGCGTCGTCCGGCTCCTCGGCATGCGCGAGACCGTCGATCAGGCCGGGAATGAATTCGAGAAACGCCGCCCGCGTCGCCTCGACACGCAGCGCGCGATAATCGCCCTCGATCCACTGCTGCACGGTGCCGGCCACCGCGACCGGCTTCTTGAAGCCGAGTTGGGCGAGATGTTCGATCAGGCGGCCGTCTTCGGGCCCGGCGCCATAGTCGACATCCGGCAGCTTCGCGGTGCCGGTCGGGTCGTCGCCCTCGAACAGCTTGCCGTAGTGGTTCTGCACGATCTTGAGCTGGCCGAGCAGGTCTTTGGCGAAGGCCTCGCGGTTCTCGTAGCCGAAGAAATGCGCAAAACGCTCGACGTCCTCGGGCGCTTCGGGCAGCGAATGGGTCTGCTCGTCGGCGATCATCTGCAGCCGGTGCTCGACCCGGCGCAGGAATTCGTAGGCCGTCGTCAGCTCGTCGCGCGCCTCGAAGGTGATCCAGTTGCTGTCGGCGAGCACATTGAGCGCTTCCAGCGTCGGCCGCACCCTCAGCTCGGGATGGCGGCCGCCCGCGATCAGCTGCTGGGTCTGGGCGAAGAACTCGATCTCGCGGATGCCGCCGCGGCCGACCTTGACGTTGTGGCCCTCGACCGAGATCTCGCTCTGGCCACGATAGGTCTGCATCTGCCGCTTCATGTCGTGGACGTCGGCGAGCGCGGCAAAATCGAGGTGCTTGCGCCAGACGAACGGCGCGAGCTCGGCGATCAGCGCCTCGCCCGCTCTGGGATCGCCGGCGCAGGGCCGCGCCTTGATCATCGCGGCGCGCTCCCAGGTCCGTCCCTCGCGCTCGTAATAGTGCAAGGCCGCGTCGGTCGAGATCGCGACCTGGGTCGAGGCCGGGTCCGGGCGCAGCCTGAGGTCGACCCGGAACACATAGCCCTCGCCCGAGCGCTGCTGCAGCATCCGCGCCATCGCCTGGGTGACGCGGACGAAGAACGGCTGCGGCTCGATGTCCTCGGCGAGCGAGGTCGCCGTGCGATCGAAGAACACGATCAGGTCGATGTCGCTGGAATAGTTCAGCTCGCCGGCGCCCATCTTGCCCATCGCAAGCACGATCAGGCCCGAGCCGACTTCGGGATGCTCGGGATCGGCGGCGGTCATGCGGCCGCGGGCGACTTCCTGCCGGAACAGATAGCGCAGCGCCGATTGCACCGAATTCACCGCGATGTCGGTCAGCGCCGCCGTCACCCGCATCACCGGCCAGACGCCGCCGATGTCGCACAGCGCGATCATCAGCGCGGCCTCCGCCTTCATGCGGCGAAGCAGCACCATCACGTCGGCCTCGCTGCCGGCGGCGAGCACGTCGCGGGAGGCGGTCTCGATCAGCCCCGCCAGATGCGACTCCGGGTCGCACGACAGGATCCGGATCAGCCGGCCGGCATCCGCGCGCGCGAGCTCGAACAGATAGGGCGAGAACTCGGCAATGCCGCGCAGGATGTCGCGTGCAAACGGATGCTCCAGCAAGACTGCGAGCGCGGCCGATTGCGCCGGCTCGAGCTCGGCGAACCAGTCAGTCAGGCGCTGATCAGCGGATTCGGGCGCGGCGACACGCGGTCCATCCGCGAACCGCGCGGCCAGACAGTGTCGATCCGCGTTTCCCGGCGCGGCGGCATTCATGCCGCCTTCTGTGGCACATCCTGCGTTTGAGCCGCAAGCCTGTCACTGCCGCCCGCCCGCGCCGGCAGCACCAGCGTGGCCACCAGCCCGGGATGGGCATCGCCGAGCCTGAGCTCGCCGCCATGGAGCGTGGCGACCGCCGAGGCCAGGCTGAGGCCGAGACCCGAACCGGGTAAGGTGCGGCTCGCCTCCAGCCGGACGAAGCGCTCCACCGCGTGCTTGCGATCGCCCTCGGGGATGCCTGGACCGTGGTCGGTGACGCTGAGCAGGACCTGATCGCCCTCGCGCCGCGCCTCGATCAGGATCTCCCGCGCATCCGCCTTCATCGGCTCGACGCCCGGGTCGGGCTTGCCATATTTGATGGCGTTCTCGACCAGGTTGGCGACGGCCTGGCTGATCAATTCGCGGTTGCCGTGAACAGGCGCCGGCGCAGTCTTGACCTGCAGCGTCATACCATCGTCCTCGGCCAGCGGCTCGTACAATTCGTGGATGCCGTTGGCGACGTCGGCGCCGTCGAAATCGTCCATGTTGCCGCGCGCCTGACCGGACTCGGCCCGCGCGATCATCAACAGCGCGTTGAAGGTGCGGATCAGCCCGTCGGATTCCTCGATCGTCCGCTCCAGCGCCGCACGATAGTCGGCCTCGCTGCTGGAGCGCGCCAGCGCCTCCTCGGCGCGGTTGCGCAGCCGCGTCAGCGGTGTCTTGAGATCATGGGCGATGTTGTCGGAGACCTCCTTCAGCCCCGTCATCAGCGCCTCGATACGCTCCAGCATGACGTTGAGATTTTCCGCGAGGCGGTCGAGCTCGTCGCCGCTGCGGCCGACCGGCAGCCGGCCCGAGAGATCGCCCGCCATGATGCGCCTGGTGGTGCCGGTCATGGCGTCGATCCGGTGCAGCACGCGGCGGGCGACGAAGATGCCGCCGCCGATGCCGAGCACGACCACGACTAGGATCGACCATTGCGCGGCCTTGGCGACGATGCCGAACAGCCGCCGCCGCTCCTCGAGGTCGCGCCCGACCAGGAGGCGGAAGCCGTTGTCCATCTCAGCGACCCGCACCAGCGCGCGGTGATCGGTCTTGTCCTGGTCGTCGATCCGGCGATAGGCGGTCTCGCTCCAGCCCTGCACGCTCATCACACCCGGCGCCAGCGAGCCGACATTGCCGGCCAGCGCCTGCCCGTTCGGCGCGGTCAGGAGATAGAGATTGGCCCCCGGCCGCAGCGCGCGATTGCCCATGGTGGTCAGCAGGCCGTGCAGGCCGCGGCGATTATAGATGGACGTGATCTCGCCGATCTCGACGTTGACGGTCGTCGTGATCTGCTCGGTGATCAGCCGTCGCGTGTTCCAGGCGAAGTAAGCCAGCAGCGAGGCGGCGAACAGCGCGAACAGGAACAGATAGACCAGCGTCAGCCGAAACGCCGTGGTCCGGATCAGTTTACCGAATGCCGTCACGGATCATATACCCCGCGCCGCGGATGGTATGCAGCAGCGGCCGCTCGAAACCCTTGTCGATCTTGGAGCGCAGCCGCGAGATGTGGACGTCGATGACGTTGGTCTGCGGATCGAAATGATAGTCCCAGACATTCTCGAGCAGCATCGTGCGCGTCACCACCTGCCCTGCATGCTTCATCAGATATTCGAGCAGCCGGAATTCGCGCGGCTGCAAGGTCAGCTCGTCCTTGCCGCGGGCGACGCGATGCGACAGCCGGTCGAGCTCGAGGTCGCCGACCTTGTAAGTGGTCTCCTCGGCCGGCCCGACATTGCGCCGTGACAGCACCTCGACGCGCGCGAGCAGCTCGGCGAAGGAATAGGGCTTCGGCAGGTAGTCGTCGCCGCCGGCGCGCAGGCCCTTGATGCGGTCATCGACCTGGCCGAGCGCCGAGAGGATCAGGACCGGCGTCCGGTTGCCCTTGTCGCGCAGGCTGCCGATCAGCGACAGGCCGTCACGCTTGGGCAGCATGCGATCCACCACCAGCACGTCATAATCGCCGGTCTCGGCCATCGACAGGCCTTCCTCGCCGTCGGAGGCGAGATCTGCGATGTAGCCGACCTCGCGGAATGCCTTGACCAGATAGTCGGCGGACTCGCGGTCGTCTTCGATGATCAGGATGCGCATTTGCGGAGCGGTGGCGGTCACGGGAATGGGCCCTCTGTCAGCATGGCGCGGCCGGCCTGCACATGCAAGACGACCGCGCATATTCCGGAACTGTTGTGGGCGCATGATCTGACCGGAAAACCGGTATCCACTTTTCCGGATCATGCGCGGGAAAAAGTGGGCGGTGAAGCTGGGGGACTCCACCGCCCTGAGACCTTCCGACGGAGGGGGGCATATTCCATCGAAAGGCAACATAGGGAGCGAGCAAGGCGCCCGCCCCCCGGAACGCGCCGTCGGCGGGGGCGACGAATGCCGGCGACGCGTTCCAACTCATAGATAGTTATCCCTTGGCCAGCGGCACTGCCACGAAGCGCGACGAACCGCCGCTCTTCACGCGCATGAGAACGCTGTTCTTGTTGTCGTTGCGCGCCGCGGTGATCGCATCACGCACCTCACCGGCGGTGCCGACGGTCTTGCCGGCGACCTCGAGGATCACGTCGCCTTCCTTGAAGCCCCGCTCGGCGGCAGCACTCTTGGGATCGACTTCGGTCACGACCACGCCCTCCTTGCCGGCGCCGGCCACGCTGTTGGCGGGCGCCACGGTGAGGCCCAGCTTCGGCACGTCGGTGCCGCGGGACGAGTTGCCCTTGTCGCTGTTGTTGTCGGTGTCAGCCTTGGCTTCCAGGCTGTTCGGCAACTGGCCGAGCGTCAGGTTGACGGTCTTGTCCTGCCCCTTGTGCAGCACGTTCAACTTCACGGCATTGCCGGGCGCGAGGCCGCCGATGGTGCGGGCGAGTTCGCGCGCATCCTTCACCGGCTCGCCATTGACGGCGGTGATGACGTCACCGGACTCGATGCCGGCCTTGGCCGCGGGGCCGTTGGCCTGCGGTTCGGCAACCAGCGCGCCTTCGGCCTTCTTCATGCCGAGGCTGTCGGCGATATCGGAAGTCACCGGCTGGATCTGGACGCCGATCCAACCGCGGCTGACCGAGCCCTTGTCCTTCAGCTGGGCGACGACGCTCTTGACGGTCTGGGCCGGGATCGAGAACGCGATGCCGACGCTGCCGCCTGACGGCGAGTAGATCGCGGTGTTGACGCCCATCACCTCACCCGAGACGTCGAACGCCGGGCCACCCGAATTGCCCTTGTTCACGGGCGCATCGATCTGGATGAAGTCGTCATACGGACCGTTGCCGATGTCGCGGCCGGAGGCGGAGACGATGCCCGCGGTCACAGTGCCGCCGAGGCCGAACGGATTGCCGACCGCCAGCACCCAGTCGCCGATCCGCGGCTTGGTGTCGGAGAGCTTGGCAAACTGGAAGTTGGAGCCGCCCTCGACCTTGATCAGCGCGAGATCCGTGCGCGGATCGGTGCCGATCACCTTGGCGGAGAAAGTCTTGCCGTCGTCGGTCGTGACTTCGACCTTGTCGGCGCCGTCGACGACGTGATTGTTGGTCACGGCATAGCCGTCAGCCGAGATGAAGAAGCCGGAGCCCTGGCCCGTCACCACGCCACCGCCACGCGGTCCACCGCGCAGGCCCGGGGGCAAGCCATCCGGACCGCCGAAGCGGCGGAAGAAGCGCTCCATCGGCGAACCCGGCTGGAACGGCGAATCGTCATTGTTGCTGTCGTCCTTCGCGACCTTCTCGCGAATGTTGACCTTGACCGAGATCACCGACGGCTTCACGCGCTCGACGATGTCGGCAAATCCGACCGGCTGCTGGACCTTCTTGACCTCGTTATTGACCTGCGCATGCGCAGGGGTCGTGAACAGGTCGGCCGGGTTATGGGTGGGGCTGAAGCCATAGGTGGCGGCACCGAGGCCGGCCACGACCGAGGCCATCAGCGCAAGTTTGCGGGCAGAGAGCAGCGAGCGCTTCGGCGCCTTGTAGGACGGAAGGGACGAGAGGTCGGGACGGTCGGTCATGTGTTGAAATCTCCAAGGCCAGATTCACCGGTGCGGGGGCGGGCACCTGATGGACCTGAACATGGGGTCATCAGCCTTACGGCGCGCTGGCTGCGGAATTAAACTTTGGTAATCGAGCAGGTTGGCGCTGCGGCAGAATAGCGCAGGCAAATTAATCGCTTAAAAAGGAACTAAAGCGACTTGTCCGGCGCGGAGTCCGCCGCCAGCAGCCGTTCGAGGCGAGCCTCTTCGTCGGGCGTCAGTCCGGGGCCGGAATCGCCCCCGCCGGCTGCCGGATTGCCCTTGCGCCGGCCGAGGCGCCAGAGCGCAAAACCACCCAGCAAAAGCGCCAGCGGCGGGGTCAGCCACAGCACCAGCGTATGCTCGTTGAGGCGCGGCTTGAGCAGCACGAATTCGCCGTAGCGGGCGACCAGGAAATCGATCACCTGGCGATCACTGTCGCCGGCCGAGATCCGTTCCCGAACCAGCAGGCGGAGGTCGCGGGCCAGCGGCGCCTCGGAATCGTCGATCGACTGGTTCTGGCAGACCATGCAGCGCAGCTCTTTGGAGAGCTCGCGCGCCCTCGCCTCCTTTGCCGGGTCCGTCATGATCTCGTCGGGCAGCACCGCGCGGGCCGGCATCGCGCCGAGCACCAGGGTCGCCGCAAGCACAGCGGCTGCAAGCGCGCGCGACCGCATCACTCGGCCGCCTGCAATGCGCGCGCGGCCGCCTTCGCCGGCTTCGGCGCGCCGACCCGCAGGCGGCGGTCGGACAACGACAGCAGGCCGCCGAACGCCATCAGCACCGGTCCCCACCAGATCATGAGCACCAGCGGCTTGTGATAGATGCGCACCGCGATTGCGCCGTCGGTCGCGATGTCGCCGAGCGAAATGTAGAGCTGGCTCGCGCCGCGGGTCAGCAGCGCGGCCTCGGTCGTCGAGGCGCCGCGCGTGGTGAAGTTGCGCTTCGACGGGGTCATCACGCTGATCTTCTCGCCGTCACGCGTCACGGTGAATTGCGCGACCATCTCGCGGAAGTTCGGGCCCTGCCGCGGGTTCAGGCCGTCGAGCCGCAGCTGATAGCCGGCGACGCGGGCGACGTCGTCCGGCTTCATGGAGCCGATATATTCGCTGTTCCAGGTGGTCTCGCAGACGATCCCGATCAGCGCCACGCCGAGACCGGCATGTGCGAAGGCGGTGCCCCAGGTCGCGCGCGGCAGGCCACGCGCCCGGCGCAGCGAGAGCGACAGCGGAATCCGGAACAGCGCGATGCGTTCGGCGAGGTCGCACAGCGCACCCATGATGACGAAGGCCGCAAGCCCGATCGCGAGCGGCGCCAAGGTCGCGCCGCCATAGGTCCACGCAAGCACCAGGGCCATTGCCACCAGCGCAACGATGCCGGCAACCATCAACCGCTGCGCCGCGCCGAGCAGGTCGCCGCGCTTCCAGGCCAACAGCGGACCGAACGGCACCGCGACCAGCAGCGGCACGAACAGCGGCGCGAAGGTGAAGTTGAAGAACGGCGCGCCGACCGAGATCTTCTCGCCGGTCAGAACCTCGAGCGCCAGCGGATACAGCGTGCCGATGAACACGGTCGCGCAGGCGGTGGTGAGCAGGAGGTTGTTGAGCACCAGCGCGCCTTCGCGCGAGATCGGCGCGAACAGCCCGCCCTGCTTCAGCGCCGGCGCGCGCCAGGCGTAGAGCGACAGGCTGCCGCCGATGAAGACGAACAGGATCAGCAGGATGAACACGCCGCGGGTCGGATCGGTCGCGAAGGCGTGAACCGACGTCAGCACGCCGGAGCGCACCAGGAAGGTGCCGAGCAGCGACAGCGAGAAGGTCAGGATCGACAGCAGCACGGTCCACACCTTCAGCGCATTGCGCTTCTCCATCACCAGCGCCGAATGCAACAGCGCGGTGCCGGCAAGCCACGGCATCAGCGAGGCGTTCTCGACCGGATCCCAGAACCACCAGCCGCCCCAGCCGAGCTCGTAATAGGCCCAGTAGGAGCCCATCGCGATGCCGAGCGTCAGGAAGATCCACGCCATCAGCGTCCACGGCCGCACCCAGCGCGCCCAGGCGGCGTCGATCCGCCCCTCCAGCAACGCCGCCACCGCGAACGAGAACGAGATCGAGAAGCCGACATAACCGAGATAGAGCATCGGCGGATGCACCGCGAGGCCGATGTCCTGCAGCACCGGATTGAGGTCGCGCCCCTCGATCGGCGGGTTGGCGATGCGCAGGAACGGGTTCGAGGTGATCAGGATGAACAGATAGAACGCGCTGGCGACCCAGGCCTGCACCGCCAGCACATGGGCGCGCAGCGACAGCGGCAGATTGTTGCCGAAGGCCGCGACGAGGCCGCCGAACAGCGCCAGGATCGACACCCACAGCAGCATCGAGCCTTCATGGTTTCCCCACACGCCGGTGATCTTGTAGAGCAGCGGCTTCAGCGAATGCGAGTTCTCGAAGACGTTGGCGACCGAGAAATCCGAGGTGACGTGCAAGGTCACCAGCGCCGCGAACGACGCCGCGACGAACAGCAATTGGGCAAGCGCGGTGGAGCGCGCAACGTTCATCAGCGCCGCATCGCGCCAGCGCGCGCCGACGATCGGCACGATCGACTGGATCAGCGCGAGCCCAAGCGCGAGCACCAGGGCATAATGTCCGCTTTCGGCGATCACCGCATGGCTCCCTGGGTCGGCGCCGCGGAGGCGCTCGGCGTGTTGCCCGGCTTGTTGTCCGGCTTGGCGCCGTAGTCGTCCTTCCAATGGCCCTGCTTCTTCAAGGCGTCGGCGACGTCCTTCGGCATGTAGGTCTCGTCATGCTTGGCGAGCACGGTGTCGGCACGGAACACGCCCGACGCATCGAGCGCGCCTTCGGCAACGACGCCCTGCCCCTCGCGGAACAGATCCGGCAGGATGCCCTTGTAGGCCACCGGCAGCGTCGCGCCGCCATCGCCGACGGTGAAGGTCACCGCGAGATTGTCGCCGCGCTTGAGCGAGCCCTGCTCCACCAGGCCGCCGAGGCGGAAACGCTTGCCGGGGCCGAGATGCTTTTCGGCGACCATCGACGGCGTCGAGAAGAACACGATGGAATCGCGCAGCGCGTTCAACACCAGCCCCGCGGCGATCGCGAGCACGACGAGCGCACAGCCGATCAGTGTCAAACGCCGTTGCTTCCTGGTCATGGTCCATCCTTGCGCATGACGTTCCCCGAAAACCGCTGTGCACTTTTCGGCGTCATGCCCTATCCATCAAGCCCGAGATTCTTCAACCCTTCATTGAGCTGACGCAACCGATCCGCATTGTTGGCCACGGCCTGACGGGCATCCGCGAGCGCGCTCATCGCCTTGTCGCGATCGCCCATCACGAGATAGGCGCGCACCAGCCGCAGCCAGCCCTCGACGTCGTCGCCATTGGTCTTCAGCCGCGTCGCCAGCCGGTCGACCATGCCCTTGATCATGGCGCCGCGATCGGCCTCGCTCATGTCCTTCGCCGCCGCGACCGCACCGTCGGGCAGCGTGGGTGCGCTAACGCCCGGGGCGACGTCCGGCACGGTGCCGCCGACCCGCACCAGCGCCGCCTGCACCAGCGGCCGCCACGGCGCATCCGACGGCCCCTTCGCCAGCATCTTCTGCCAGAGCGCAGCCGCATCGGCCTTGCGGCCGTCCTGCTCGGCGGCGAGACCCAGGAAGTAATTCGCCTTGGCATCGTCGCCATTCAACGCGACCGCGCGCTCGAACTCCGCCTTGGCGTCCGCGGTGACGACCCCGCCGGCGCTCCCCATCAGCGCCTCGCCGAGATCGGCGCGGCGATCGGCGCTGTCGCCGGCGTAGGTGATGGCGTTGCGATAGGCGCGGACCGCGTCATCGTAGCGGCCGAGCCGCGACAGCACCGGCGCCAGCACGGTCCAGCCGCGGCCGTCGGTCGGGTTCTTCTCCAGATGGGCCTCGACCTGCGCGACCAGATTGGCGAGCGGCTGGTTGGCATCGGCCACCTTGCTGCGCTCGGCGAGCGGAAAGTCGCCGAGCCGCGGCGAGCCGAGTGCGAGATAGACGCCCGAAGCGATCACCGGCAGCCCGACCAGCGCCACGATTGCGGCGGCACGCCGCAGCGTGAGACTGCCCTGCACCGGCGCCTCGCGTCCGCTCTGGTCGGCGGCGGCCAGCAGCCGGCGGCTGATCTCGATCCGCGCGGCATCGGCCTCGGCGGCGCCGATGATCCCTGAGGCCATGTCGCGGTCGATCTCGGCGAGCTGGTCGCGGTAGACCACGACCTCGCTGCCGCCGGTGTCCGCCCGTCCGCGGCGGCTGAGCGGCCACAACACGGCAAAGATCGCCGCGACCGTCATCAGCGCGAACACAAACCACAGCGTCATCAAGCGGTTCCCGGATGGACCGGCGGCTTCCGGCAAGCCGCCTTAGAATCGCTTTACACTACCGGCGGCGAGCCCGGCAATTGACAATTGCTGGATCGACCGAAGGTCGGAATCAGGCGGCTTCCGGTGCCGTTCCGGCGGTATTGCAAGCGCATATTCGGACCAAGGCGCGCGCTACCAAAATATCGAAAACAACCCCATGCAAAGGTGCCGGCGGACGGCTGCCGGCTCCCGAATGCCGACTTGACACGTCGGGCAACTCAGCCGCACACTTCCATTATTCCGAAATCGCGCAAACATTCGCCGTCAGCGGTAATGCTACCCCGCCCGCGACGACTTCCGCTCGCCGGTCACCGCATTCTCCGCCGCGCGGTTCATCAGCGACGCGTAGTCGTGGCCGAACAGCACCTCGCAGAAGCGGATCGCGGCCTTGACCTGCTGCTGGCGGAAGGACCGGACCCGGGCATCGCCGCCGCGCAGCGACTGCACCAGCCCCTCGGTCGACTGCTCGACATAATGCTGCAGGTCGGAGAAGGTCCGCAGCGTCACCTCGTTGATCGCGAGCTCGCTGGCGTAGGTGCGGCACACCGCGACGAAATCGATCAGGGCGGCGGCGTCCTCGACCTCGGACGGGTCGATCTTGGCGCCGGCGGTGATGTCCTTGTCGGCGCGCTGGCGCAGGATGCGGCGGACCCGGCCCGGCACGCTGTCGATCTCCGATTGCAGCGCGTTGGAGGTGTCGGCGCGGACCGACGTCAACTGGCGGCCCCAGGTGGAGTCGTTGCGCAGATCGAGCTCGGTGCGCAGGCCGCGGACCCCGTCATGCAGGGTCTTGAGCTGCTCGCTGACATATTCGAAATGCCCGCGCCGGATGTCGGTGCGCAGACAGGCCGCGACGAATGACAGGTCATGCAGCGCGATGGTGACGGCGATGCCGTAGGGCGTTGCCGCAACCCGCAACTCGTCGTCGGAAGCCGCCATCTTGATGGCGAGACGGATGATCTGCCAGGGCGCGGCGAGCCGCTGCGCAATCAACGACAGCGCGAACGGCAATAGCTGCGGCGTCTGCAGCGACGGCAGTTTGAGCGCCTCCATCGCGGATGCGATCTGGGAATCGGAAAACACGCGGATCTGGCTCGGCAGCCGGCTGCCCAGGGTTTCGAGCGCTTCGCGGGCCTGCAGCACCAGGCCGATCGGCAGCAGGTCCTCGACGACGCTCGGCGGGCCCACGCGTGACAGCGCGCGCTGACGGTCGTCCTGGCTCGGCCCGGCGATCTTGAGGATGGCTTCAGCAGCCGCCAGCTGGAACTTGCGCGCGGCGATCTCCATCGGACCGCTCTCGGCCGCCACCCCCAGCGTCGCCTCGAAGTCGCGCGCCGCCTGGGGCGCACCCTCGCGGGCCAGCCATTGCCAGATCGGCAGCAGCGAGGCGCGCCGGAGCTGGCCGGGCCGGGTCGGGAAATTGGTCTCGGCAAGGAACGGCTCGAGCGGCCGGAACAGCAGCCGCGCCGGATCGTCGCTGCGCGGCTCGATCCGCTCGTCCTCCTCGGCCCCGCGCACGATCTTGCGCAGCTGCTCGAGCACCAGATTGGCCACGGCGACGTCGTCGCCGCGTTCGACCGCGCGCTCCAGCTCCCGCATCAGCAACGCCTGCGATTGCGGCGGAAGCTGCGCGAGATAATCCCTCAGCCGCTCGGTCGATTTCTGGCTCATGCGCCCGGTCGTGAAAGCTTGGTGCCCGGCAAACGCCGCAGCCCGTCCGCCCGCGATGATAGAGGCGGGCGCGTTAAGAAGCCGTTTAGGAATAATAGCGGCGCCGAAGCGAGGACAGGGCGCGTACTCATAAACTGGGACGCCCGCTTTCAGGGGCGAAGCAGACACGCGGACCAGACGTCGGGAATATCGCCTTGACCCGAAGCGGATAATTTGGGTGGCCTGGTTCCAGCGCCCCCATTTGAGCAGAGGACGAGGCCACCGAAGCCGGTGGGCCGGCTAGGCCGCATTCAAACCGTCGATTCTTGAAAGAAACGTCTTCAAGATCGGCGAAGCGTTGGCGCGATGATAGCCGACCGTTACGTCGATGGTCGGCGGCGCTCCTTCGAGCGGTAGGCTCACCACCGACCAGGGCAGAAAATTCTTTGCCGAGGCCGGTAAGATCGCAACCCCGCGGTTGGATGAAACGAGGGAGATCGCCATCGCATAGTTGTCGATCTCGAATGCCGGAGTAATCTCGATGCCGCAGCGATCGAGGTAACCGGCGATGATGGCCCGCAGCACACGTGGCACTTTCGAGATGCCGATATAGGTCTCGCCGACCAACTTCTTCGGATCGAAAGTCTCTCGCTGTGCGAGCTTGTGATCGCTGGGCAGAACCGCCACCAAGGGCTCCTGCGCCACCACCTTGAACTCGATATCCGGAGTGGGTTCTGAGCGCACGAATGCCACGTCCAGCCTGCGGTGCGCGAGTTCCTCCAGCAGCGTCGCGGAGTGATCGCTGGATACGCGGATTTCGATGTTGGCCAGTTCGTTGCGCAACAAACCGGTGGCGCGCGGCAGCCACTCGACTTCCTGTCCGGTGGTGAAGCCGATCGCGAACACTTGCTTGCTTGGCTGGGCCGCGCGGCGGGCGCCTTCGGTGGCGGCTTCGGCCTGCATCAGTGCCAGTCGCGCGTGATCGAGGAACACCTTGCCGGCTTCCGTGAGCTCCACGCCGCGGACGCTGCGGGTGAGCAACGGCACGCCGACCTCATATTCGAGGTCGCGGATCTGGCGGCTCAGGGATGGCTGAGCGGTGTTGAGCCGCCTTTCGGCAGCGACCGTGAGGCTTCCCTCCTCGGCGACGGCGACGAAGTAGCGGAGATGACGAAGCTCCATTCCATGCTCTCCAGGTATGGATGCGGAACTTACAAAGTCTTTTTCAAAAGCGCTAGCTGAGCCCAAATAGCTTCCAACACCGACGAGACACCAGCTTCTGACCATGCCCTCTGGGCAGGGACCGAGTGGCTAGTGCCCAATTCGAGGAGCTTTCGCCATGTCCACCCCCGTAGTCCTCATCACCGGAGCTCTGACCGGCATCGGCCGCGCTACCGCCATCGCCTTCGCCAAGCAGGGCGCGACCGTGGTCGCTTCGGGCCGCCGAGAGGCGGAAGGCCAGGCTCTGCAGGCCGAACTCCGGAGCCTCGGCGCCAAAGCAGCCTTCATCCGAGCCGACGTGCGACGTGAGGATGACATCGGCTTTCTGGTCGACCAGACGGTCGCGCGTTTCGGCCGGCTGGATGTTGCGGTGAATAACGCCGGCACCGAGGGCACGCCGGGCCCGGTGACTTCGACCACGCTGGAAAGCTATGCCGCGATGTTCGACACCAACGTGTTCGGCACCCTGCTCAGCCTGAAGCACGAACTCAGGGTCATGCAGCCTCAGGGGTCGGGAAGCATCGTCAACATCTCCTCCACCATGGGCGAGCGCGGCGCAGCCAACCTGTCGCTCTATGTCGCCAGCAAGCATGCCGTCGAAGGCCTCACCAAATCGGCGGCACTCGAGGCGGCAGCGTTCGGCATCCGTGTCAACGCTGTGGCGCCGGGGCCGACAGACACCGCGATGCTCGATCGCCTGACCGGCTCGCCCGAAAAGAGAGCGGCCTTTTACGCCGCCGTGCCGCTCAAGCGCGGCGCGAGGCCAGAGGAAATCGCAGAGGCCGTCGTTTTCGTCGCGTCCGAGAAGGCCTCGTTCATCACAGGGCAGATCGTACGGGTCAACGGCGGCAAGACCGCAAGCTGAATCCGATCGTCCGCTCATCTCATAGATAAAGGAGCTCTACCATGACCACGCATACACACCAAACTGCGCCTACCCAATTCGTCGAAGCCAACGGCATCCGCTTCGCCTATCGGCGCTTCGGCAAGACCGGCGGCGTACCGATCGTCATGAACATTCATTTCCGCGGCACCATGGACCATTGGGACCCGGCGGTGACCGACGGCCTGGCCGCGCAGCGCGAAGTCATCCTGTTCGACAACGCGGGCATTGGAGCCAGCACGGGCGAGACGCCGTCGACCATCCCCGGCATGGCGACAGACGCCATCGCCTTCATCAAAGCGCTTGGGATCGGCAAGACTGACGTCCTCGGCTATTCGGTCGGCGGCAAGGTCGCTCAGGAGATCGCCGTGCAGGCTCCCGATCTGGTGCGCAAACTGGTCCTGGTGGGCACCGGGCCGCGCGGCGCCGACACCGCTGCCAGCAAATCGGCAGAGATCTTCTCTGCCACCTACGATCCGCCCGAACATCTGTGGATCGCCGCGCATTTCCTGCCCAATGCAACCGGCCGCGCGGCCGGACTGAAGTACCTCGAACGCAAGTATCGCCGCAAGGACCGCAGCCCGGAGGTGAGCGAGGCATCGGCCACGGCGCAGTACGCGGCGATCGTCAAGTCAAACGAGAAGACCGACGGAGTGTGGGATTACCTGGCCGATATCCATCATCCGACTCTGGTGGTCGACGGCAGCAACGACCTGATCATACCCACGATCAACGGATTCACGCTGCAGCAGCGCCTGCCGAACGCGCAACTCATCGTCTATCCGGATTCGAGCCACGGGCCTCAGAACCAGTACCCGGAGCTCTTCGTGGCCCACACCACCATGTTCCTGGATGCATAACAAAGACGAGGGTCGTCGGGCCGGTCGGCCGCGCTTCCAGCGCGTCCGACCGGTGTCCTTGATTTCATAGAAGGAAAATCATCATGAAATCGTGCTGTGGAAAGACCGCGCTCGTCACCGGCGCCTCGCGCGGCATCGGGCGAGCCGCCGCCCTCGCTCTCTCCAGGGCGGGAGCCCAGGTCCTGATCCACTACGGACGCAACGCCGCAGAGGCACGCTCGGTAGTCGACGAGATCAAGACCACAGGAGGCAGGGCCGAGGCGATCGGCTTCGATCTCTCGGACGCCCAAGGCGCGCACAGGCTCGCCGCCAAGGTCCGCGAGATCGTCGGCGAACGGCTCGACATCCTTGTTGCGAACGCCGGAGTGGCCAAAGCCGCGACGATCGAAGAGACCACGATCGGAGATTTCGACGAGCTCTTCGCCGTCAACGTCCGGGCTCCGTTCTTTCTGGTCCAGCAGTTGCTGCCGATCCTCAAAGAAGGATCCAGCGTCATCTTCACCTCTTCGCTTGCGGCCCATGCGGCCGTGGGAGAGCTCGCTGCCTACGCAGCCACCAAGGGAGCCATCGACACCCTGGTCAAGCATTTCGCCCTGGTCCTCGGAGCGAAGGGCGTGCGCGTCAACGCGGTCGCGCCTGGCGTGGTCGAGACCGACATGTCCAGTTTCGCCAGGACCGAGGCCGGCCGCGATTTCACGCTTTCTCTGCAGGCGCTGAAGCGGGTGGCACAGCCCGACGACATCGCCGGCGCCATCGCCTTTCTCGCCTCCGACGCCGCGCGCTGGGTTTCCGGAGACACGCTGCGCGTGGACGGCGGATCGAAGCTTTGAGCGAAAACAAAGATCGAAAGTAAACATCATGACCCTACAAACGATCAAGATCCCCGGCCCCGACCACCCGATCACCCTCGAGCGGAACGATAAGCGCGTCATCGTCACTGTCGGCGGACGCGTGATCGCTGACACGCGGCGAGCCTTCACGCTGCTCGAGGCCAAGTATCCGCCGGTTCACTACATTCCGCGCGAGGACGTGGACATGGCAGCCCTCGCGAGGTCGGCGACGCAGACTTACTGCCCCTATAAGGGCGATGCGGCCTACTTCAGCATTCCGTCCGCCGGCGAACGTTCGACCGATGCGGTCTGGACCTACGAAGCGCCCTATGAGGCGGTAGCCGAAATCAACAGCCATCTCGCTTTCTACCCCGACCGCGTCGATGCGATCGAGGAACAAGCCGCCTGAGCGGCATCTTCAAGGAGTAGTCGTCATGTCTAATCTCACCGGCAAGGTCGCCATCGTCACCGGAGCATCGAAAGGCATCGGTGCCGCCATTGCCAAGACCCTGGCCGCGCGTGGCGCAGCGCTCGTCGTCAATTACGCGTCTAGCAAGGCTGGCGCGGAAGCCGTGGTCAAATCGATCATCGCCGCGGACGGCAAGGCAATCGCCGTTCAGGGCGACGTGTCCAAGGTGGCGGAAGCAAAGGCTGTGGTCGACGCTGCCATTGCCGCCTACGGCCGCCTCGACATTCTGGTCAACAACTCTGGCGTCTACGAATTCGGCCCTCTGGAGTCGGTCACCGAGCCGCAGTTCCACAAGATGTTTGACGTCAACGTGCTTGGTTTGCTGCTGGTGACGCAGGCCGCGGCTCCCCACCTGCGCGAAGGCGGAAGCATCATCAACATCGGCTCGGGCGTCACCGCGATCACCCCGCCCCAGACGGCAGTCTATACCGCCAGCAAAGGCGCGGTGGACGCCATCACCGGCGTATTGGCCAACGAACTCGGCCCCAGGAAAATCCGGGTCAATACCGTGAGCCCCAGCCTAACCGAGACTGAAGGCACGCACAGCGCCGGAATGCTCGCTTCAGAGTTCGAAGCCGGCATCGTCACCCAGACGCCGCTCGGCCGCCTCGGACAGCCGCAGGACATCGCCGACGTCGTCGCCTTCGTGGCCTCGGACGATGCGCGCTGGGTCACCGGTGATAAAATTTCGGCCGGCGGCGGTCTGCGCTGATGGGAGACCGTCACGTCGGCCACCGCTCGTCGGATGGCCGACATTCCCTTCCAAAAATGGTCCTGAGCCGCCGAGCCAGTTTTTGGGTATCGCTCGCCGTTTCGATGCATACGCTTTGGACGAGCGCCGCACCGGCTCTCAGTTACCGGCTCTATGCCGAGGAATGGCAGCTGTCGCCCCTCCAGACGACGAGCGTGTTCGCGATCTATCCGATATTCGTCGTCGGTACGCTGGTTTTCCTGGGCGATTTATCGGATCACGTCGGAAGACGTCGGACCATGCTTGCCGCGCTCGTCTTCTCCTTGACAGGCGCCCTGGCACTGGCGTGGGCGCTCGATATCGAATGGCTTCTTACGGCCCGCGCAGTAATGGGGATCGGGGTTGGCCTTGCGAGCGGTGCTTCGACAGCCGCCATCCTCGAGTTCAGTCCGAGTGGCGATCCTGAACGTGCCGCTTCCGCGACCAACATGGCACAAGCGCTCGGCTTCGCCACTGCGCTTCTTCTCGGTGGAGCCCTCATTCAGTACGCGCCCTATCCGCTGCGGCTCGACTTTGTCGTTCTCGCGCTGGTGATCGCCACGCTGATCACCGCAGTCTGGTTCCTTCCTCGTCATGTAGGGAGCCGAAAGCCATGGTCTCTACGGATGCCGCATGTGCCGGCAAGCATTCGGAAAGAATTTTGCGTGGCAGCGATCGGCGCCGCGACGGCTTTCACCAGCGGCGCCGTTCTCCTTTCGCTCGGAGGCCAAGTGGCGCACGACCTGGTCGGCTCCGCCAACGAGTTGATGAACGGCGCCGTCCTGGCGAGTTTCGCCGTCGTCTCGGCGGCAGTCACCGGCGTTGCAAGGAAGCTGCCGCCGCGATTGGCATTCTTTCTCGGCTCCATCGCGGCCGTTCTCGCCGTTCTGTTCTTGTGGCTGGCGACGAACGTCCACTCGCTGCCGGCTTTGCTCGTTTCGACCTCGCTGGCGGGGATCAGCTATGCGCTTCTCTTCCTGGGCGCGCTGACCCTGCTAAACGCCGTTTCGCCGGCCGACGGCCGGGGTGGCGTGCTCTCGGCCTTCTATCTCGTCGGCTATCTCTGCATGGGGTTTTGCGCGCTCGCGCTCGGTTTGGTCGCCCGGGCGTCGGGACTGGCGACAGCTGTCGCTGTGGCATCGGTTGTACTCGCTTCGCTGGGAGGCGCGACATTCCTTTTTGCCGCGATGCGCTTCCCAACCATCGTCGAATGACCTCCCGACGAGTGGTCTGCAATTGGCCCTTAGCCGAGACGACTAAGCGCGCCTCTTTTGTCCGCTTCTACGCGAATGAAGTCGTTGTTCGGCTGGCGTTCACAGATGGGTACCCGCCCTACACCGCCGGCAACACCAGCTCGGCCCGCAAGCCGCCGATCGGCGCATCGCTCAGGGTGAGCTTGCCGCCATAAAGGCCGGCGAGATCGGTCACGATCGACAGGCCGAGCCCGGAGCCGGGCTTCGATTCGTCGAGCCGCTGGCCGCGTCGGGCCACCTTGGCGCGCTCGTCCTCCGACAGGCCGCGGCCGTCGTCGTCGACCGCGATGCGCAGCTTCGGCCCGGCGCCCGGCGCCTCCGGCGGCACCACGCTGACCTCGATGAACACCTGCGAGGCCGCCCATTTGCAGGCATTGTCGACCAGATTGCCGACCATCTCCTCCAGATCCTGCCGCTCGCCGCGGAACCGCGCCGCCGGATCGGCCTTCGCCTCGATCGAGAGGTCGCGGTCGCGATGGATCTTCTCCATGGTCCGCCGCAGCGCCTCGATGACAGGTGCGACATCGGTGATGGTCGAGACAATGGTGGCGCGGGCGGCGATCCGGGCGCGCTCGAGATGGTGCGCGACCTGGTCACGCATCACATCGGCCTGCTCCAGCACCTTGCTGGCGAAGGGATCGGCGCCATGCGACGCCGCCTCGTTCACGATCACCGACAGCGGCGTCTTGATCGCATGGGCGAGATTGCCGACATGGGTGCGCGAGCGCTCGACGATCTCCCGGTTGGCATCGATCAGCGCATTGGTCTCGCGCGCCAGCGGCGCGATCTCGACCGGAAACCGTCCCTCCAGCCGCTCGGCGCGGCCGGAGCGGATATCGGCGATCGCATCCGAAATGCGCTTGAGCGGCGCGAGGCCATAGCGCACCTGGAAGATCGTGGTCAGCAGCAGCACGATGCCCAGCGCCGCGAAGGTGCCGAACAGATAATAGTCGAAGCTGCGGGTCTCATCGAAGATCTCGGTGGCGTCACCGGCGACACTGACCAGGAACTTGCCGTCGGCGCCGAGATCGACCGGCCGCTCCACCACCCGCAGGCTCTGGCCCTCGGGCCCATCGACATAGCCGAGGCGGACGCCGGCGGCGGTCAGCTCGGCGCCGTGCTCCTCGAGCTTCGGAAGCTTCTTGTCCCACAGCGAGCGCGAGGCGCGGGTCTCGCCCTTTTCGGTGTCGGTGCGGGTGATCTGCCAGTACCAGCCCGAAAGCGGCAGGTCGAACAGCGGCTCGCCGAGCGACTGGAACTGGCGGTCCGCCGGCTCGTCCGGCGTCGCCACTTCGGCGATCAGGGTACGCAGATAGAGGTTGAGGCGCCGGTCGAAGGCGCGCTCGGTCGCGTCGCGGTAGACCGACGACAGGATGACGCCCGTGATCGCCAGGATCACCACCACCCAGGCGGTCGCCGAGACGAACAGGCGGGTCGCAAGCGAGCTGCCGCCCATCACGCCACGCGCTCGAACAGCGTGTCAGCGGCAACAGACATCAGGGATTCAGACATCTGCGAATCCAGTCCTCCCGGCGCGGATCATGACAATGCCCGTGCACGCCGATCAAGCACTCCAAGAGCATGATCCGATTGTAAAGGATATGCCCTCATCCTTTTGTTTGATCGCGTTTTCTTCACGCGAGCGACCGGGGTATCCGCGTCGCTCGAAAACGCTTTAAGAGCATGATCTCCGCGCAAACGCTACGCGTTTGTCGCGAGGGAGAACCGCTTCGCAGTTTTCCGGATCATGCCTCAAGTCGGCGCCGACAGCATGTAGCCGAGGCCGCGAACCGTCTGGATGATATCGACTTCCAGCTTCTTGCGGATGCGGCCGACGAACACCTCGATGGTGTTGGAGTCGCGGTCGAAGTCCTGGTCGTAGAGATGCTCGACCAGCTCGGTGCGCGAAACCACCCGCCCGGTGTGGTGCATCAGATAGTCGAGCAGATTGTATTCGTGCGAGGTCAGCTTGATCGGGTTGCCGTTGACGGTCACGCGCTTGGTGCGGGTGTTGAGCGCTACCGGCCCGCACACCAGCTCGACCTGGGCATGCCCGGTCGCGCGGCGCAACAGCGCACGGATCCGCGCCAGCACCTCCTCGAGATGGAAGGGCTTGGCGACATAGTCGTCGGCGCCGGCGTCGAAGCCCTGAACCTTGTCGCTCCAGCGGTCGCGCGCGGTGAGGATCAGCACCGGCATCACCCGCTTGTTGCGCCGCCAGGCCTCGAGCACCGAGATACCGTCCATCTTCGGCAGGCCGATATCGAGCACGACGGCGTCATAGGGCTCGCTGTCGCCGAGGAAATGCCCTTCCTCGCCGTCGAACGCGCGATCGACCACATAGCCGGCGTCCGTCAGCGCGGTGGTGAGCTGGCGGTTCAGATCCGGGTCATCCTCAACGACGAGCAGACGCACTTTGGCCTCCGAGAGTGAGCATTGCGATAGTTCGGCATCAAATGAGGCTTCGCGCCGTGAACGGCCTATGAATGGATCCGCGACGCAAATCTAATTTTTTCGTCAGGTGCACCATCCCGGGAACCCGCGCAAGCGCCGCTGGTTCCATCGGTCAGATGTGGATGGAACTGCGACGGGTTCCAATTGATGGTATCAAAATACCTAATATTTGATACGCACCGGCTAACCCAACATCGTGTTACCAATGCGCCGGCGCCGTGAGCCAGCTCACCGACGGCGGCGGGTTAACCCTCGGCGGGCATTTAATTATCGTTGATATCGGCGATGCGCTAATCCAGCACGGCGGGGCGCAGGGACCGGGAATAGTTTTTTGCTTGTTTCAAAGATCAAGACGTTTGCTGTGGTCGCCGGCTGGCTCGCGCTGGCCTTCATCGCATTTGTCACACTGTCGCCAATCCAGGACCGTCCAACGTTCTTGCACCCGCAGGCCGAGCGCTTCGCCGCGTATGCCGTGATGGGACTGGCCTTTGTGCTGGGCTACCCGCGGCGCACCGCGCTGATCGTGCTGTTTGTCGTCTTCAGCGCCTTCACGCTGGAGGCGATGCAATTGCTGACACCGGACCGCCACGGCCGGCTGCTCGACGCGGTCGTGAAGGTCGCGGGCGGTTTTGCCGGCATCGGCGCGGGTCACTTCATCCTGCTGGTGCTGCGCAGCCAGTTCGGCCGGCTGAAATCGCGCGCGGAGAACTCCGCAAGCTAAAGCGCGATGACGATTCAACCTGATCTCATCGCGCTTTAACGCCGGCGCGGATGCGCCTTCTGGTGCCACGCCCAGGCCGAGCGAATGATGTGGCCGAGATCGGACCGGCTCGCCTTGAAGCCGAGACCGCTTTCCGACTTGGAGGGATCGGCCACCAGGATCGGCGGATCGCCGGCCCGGCGCTCGCGCACCACGCACGGCACCGCTTCGCCGGTCTCGGCGCGGATCGCGTCGAGCACCTCGCGCACCGAATAGCCGGTGCCGGTGCCGAGGTTGAACACGCCGCCGGCGTCGCCCTTCAACAGCAGTTCGAGTGCCGCGATATGGGCGCTGGCGAGATCGTCGACATGGATATAGTCGCGCACCGCGGTGCCGTCAGGCGTCTCGTAATCCTCGCCGAAGATCGCGAAGTCCGGCACGTGCCCGAGCAGCGCCATCAGTGCGCGTGGAATGAGGTGCGTCTCGGGATCGCGCAGCTCGCCGATGGTGCCGGAAGCATCGGCGCCGCAGGCGTTGAAGTAGCGCAGGCAGACCGAGTTGAACCGATAGGCCGCGCGATAGTCGGCCAGCATCTGCTCGATCATGAATTTGGAGCGGCCGTACGGATTGACGGTCGGACCCGCGGCGCTCTCGGGAATCGGATCGCGCCCGGCATTGCCGTAGACGGCGCCGGTCGAGGAGAACACCAGGCGGTCGCAACCCGCTTCCCGCATCCCGCGCAGCAGGCCGAGCGTGCCCGCAACGTTGTTGCTGTAGTATTTCTGCGGGTCCGCGACGGATTCGCCGACCGCGCTGAACGCGGCGAAGTGCATCACGGCAAGCGCATCGTGCTCGCGGACCGTGGCCGTGATCCTGTCATGATCGGCGACGTCGCCGATGACGAGCGGCCCCCATTGCACGAAGTTGCGGTGACCGGTGGAGAGATTGTCATAGACGACCGGAACAAAGCCGGCCTCGGCAACGGCCTTGGCGCAATGGGATCCGATATATCCCGCGCCGCCCGTGATGAGGATCGAACCCCTGCTCGCCATTGAAAATGCCGTCCCTGCGCCGGCCAGTCCCGCGCCTCAACAAATGCAATCGTTGCATGGGTACGACATTCCGCCGGACGCGGCAAAACGACGATGGGAATAGCGTTAAGAGCGAACGGATGTGCGGCAAGCGGGACGGTTAACGCGACCGCAGCGGTACACCGGTCTGTTGCCCGACCGGCGGCGCGTGTCGCCTCCCATAAGGATAAACCGGGTTGCCGGCGGGACCGGCCTCGTCGCCGGCGGCCGCGATGTCGGAACGCCGCCGCCCGGTCCATCGATCGAATAGCGCGCTCCGCCCTGCGTGGTCTGTCCGCTGCCCTGTGCAAGCGCGGCGCCTGCGGCAGCGACGGCCAGCGTCGCGATCGTGCACAGGCCGGCCAGCTTCATGACGATGGCTCGAGGGATGTGAACGGGATCAACCGGTCAAGCCGGCAATCGTTCCGGATGCCCGCCGCCACATGCATCGAACGAAAGCGGCGCGGCGAAATGTCTCGCCGCGCCACTGTCAATCGATGGGGCCCTGCTCGAGGAAATTCAGGCGCCGGCCTGCGCGATCGCGGCCCAATGATCGGGGTTCGCCGGGGTCTGCATCCTGACCCAGCGATAACGCGCCTGCGACCAGGTGCGGAGGAAGCAGATGTTCTCCGTGTCGACGCAATCGACGGCGGCATTGTTGATGGCCGCGAAGTTGAACGGCCCGTCGACCGAAATCACGTCGATGTCGTCGTCGGAAAGGCCCTCCAGATAGTCCAGCGCGTCAGGCTCGCTCGAGCCGTTGTCGACGACAAGGATCCGGGCGTTGGTCTCGTGCGCGGCCGGCAGGACCGTCTCGATGCAGCGCTTGAGAAGCTCGGCGCGATTCCTGGTCGGGATGATGATGGTGGTGCGCTCATTCCAGTCGACGGCGCGCTTGACCCGCACGGCGGGAAGCAGACCCGCCGGCCGCGGCTCGACATGCGCCTCGACGCCGTCCCTCGCGAAATAGGCCTCGCTTGCGGCGACAAGCTCGACGGTTGCGGCGGGCGCATCAATTCCCGGCAACGCCGCAACCGATCCCGGCAGATGACAGGTTCGCTCCCGCTCCGCGCAGGACAGGAAGATGTCGTAGAGCGACGTTGCGGATCGCAGCGCCGCCACGGCGCGTTCGCGGCGCACAGCAAAGCAATACGCCCCATAGCCCTGCTCGAGCGCACGTTCGAGATCGAATGCTGGAAACGCCAGCGGCCAGACGGCGCCGGCACCCGCGGCGATTTCGACGTCGCCATAGACGAGATCGCAGCCGGGTTCGGAAGCAAGCACTTCGGCGAAGCGATGCAAGGCATCTTCAGCCAGGATCGTCCCGCTCAGGCAGAAGACGAAGAATGTGCCGTTGGCGGCATCGCCGTCGATGAATTCGCGCGCCGCTCCCGGATCGAACCGGCTGAACCCGCGCGTCGGCAGGCACACCGCCGACCAGGCCGCATGCCGCTGGGCTTCGAGACTCTCGATGCTTTCGTCCACCCTGGCCTCGCCGATCAGGACGACCGCGGCCTCCGATGGAGCGTCAGACTCCATCGCCGTCGGCGCGAAGCGTTCCTTCCAGCTGCGATAGGTGTGAAACGGGACCGAAGCCGGCAACAGCTGATCGAACAATTGTCCGCGCAACCGCTCGCTGTCCCAGCGTCCGAGCTCCGCGATGGTCTGCTCCAGTCCGCGCTCGAACGCGACGAATGCGACCGGCTCGGAGATCAGGCTCCGTCCGGACACCGTCCGCGCCGACAGCCCGCGCACACGGCCGTCGGCAAAATGCTCGGGCAGATGAAAATCGATCCGGCGGCCGACGCCGAACTCGCCGCCCCGCGCGACGTTGGTCCACCCGGTGGGCTTCACGGTCATCACCGGCCGCTGCGCGATCAGGATCTCGATGTCCTCGGCCAGGTCCTGCGCAAGCCAGCCCTCGAAGCGCAGGCCACCAGCCCACTTGATCTCGCAGATCCGGTGCCACTGCGCGTCCGGTGCAGCGACATCGCAGCGAATCGGAGCACCGACGGCACCTCCGATATTGGCCAGCCGCGCCTCGATGATTGCGGCGCTGCCGCCGACCTCATCCTGCACGCTGAAGGTAAAGCCAAATCGTCCATCGCCGATTCCGGCAGCGGCGAGCTCTGTTACAAACTCGTCACACAATGATGACATGTATGGCTCGCCGTCGACGAGCAGCTCGACGGTATAGCGCCGGCCGAGATCGGCGCGGTCATACACAAATCCAGAAAACGTCGTGCGATCGTATCTGGAGAATTGCGTTTGCAACGACGCGTATTCAGCTCTCGAGGGCTTCTGCTTGCCAATCGTCTTCGTGCTCATGTCCACCCCTCAAACGGCGGCTCGATTGTCGGTCGATTTCAAGTTGAGAATGTGTCCATGGCGCGTCCGAGGCGACTAGCGCGCACTCGATTGCACCGAGCCCATCACCGTTTGCACAAAAAGCCGCCGAGCTCCAACACAAACCATACGCTATAAAACTTGGCGTTGTCGGCGCCAATTGTGCTAGTGCTAACTCCTCCTCTCCACACCGATCGACGAGCGGATTCATGAAGATTGCAATGGTTGGAACGGGATATGTAGGTCTCGTGTCCGGAGCGTGTTTTGCCGACTTCGGCCATCAGGTCGTTTGTGTCGACAAGGACGCCGGCAAGATCGAAGCCCTGAAGCGCGGCAAGATCCCGATCTACGAAACCGACCTCGATAAGCTCGTCGAGACCAACGCCGCTTCCGGACGGCTGACCTTCACGACGGAGCTCGCGGGCGCGGTCGGCGACGCCGACGCCGTGTTCATCGCGGTCGGAACGCCCTCGCGGCGCGGCGACGGCCATGCAGATCTGAGTTATGTCTATGCAGCCGCCAAGGAGATCGGCGCCGCGCTCAAGAAGTTCACCGTGGTGGTGACGAAGTCGACCGTGCCCGTGGGCACCGGCGACGAGGTCGAACGCCTGATCCGCGAGACCAGTCCGAACGCCGATTTCGCGGTGGCTTCGAACCCCGAATTCCTGCGCGAAGGCGCCGCGATCCAAGATTTCCGCCATCCCGACCGGATCGTCGTCGGCACCGAGGACGACCGCGCCAAGAAGGTGATGGGCGAAGTCTATCGTCCGCTGTACCTGAACCAGGCGCCGATCCTCTATACCGCGCGGCGCACGGCGGAACTGATCAAATACGCCGCGAATGCCTTCCTCGCCACCAAGATCACCTTCATCAACGAGATCGCCGATCTCTCCGAAAAGGTCGGGGCGAACGTGCAGGAGGTCGCGCGCGGCATCGGGCTCGACAACCGGATCGGAACCAAGTTCCTGCATGCCGGCGCGGGCTACGGCGGCTCCTGCTTCCCGAAGGACACCCGCGCCCTGTTCAAGACCGCGCTCGACCACGACGTGCAGCTGAAGATCGTCGAGGCGACGCTGACCGCCAACGACAACCGCAAGCGCGCGATGGCGCGCAAGGTCGCCAACGTGCTCGGCGGCGAGCTGCGCGGCAAGACGATCGGCGTGCTCGGCCTGACCTTCAAGCCCGATACCGACGACATGCGCGAGGCTCCGTCGATCCCTCTGATCAACGGCCTGATCGATTTCGGCGCCAAGGTTCGCGCCTACGATCCGGTCGGCATGGAGCAAGCGCGCAAGGAATTGCCGGAGATCGAGTACTGCACGGACGCCTATGAATGCGCGCGGCAGGCCGATGCGCTGGTCATCGTGACCGAGTGGCGCCAGTTCCGCGCGCTCGATCTCAAGCGCATCAAGCAGGAGATGAAGCATCCGGTCGTCGTCGACCTGCGCAACATCTACCGTCCGGACGAGATGGCCGCGCACGGCTTCACCTACGAGAGCATCGGCCGGCCGCGCTGAGCGGCTGTGCCGCGGCGCTCGCTTCACCTTTCCCCATCGGGGAGAGGTGAAGCTCCGCCGCCGTTTCAATTCAACCCAATCCCCTCACGCTCTAAGCGTGCGCCGGCGCGCTGAGCTGGACATAGGCGTCGAGCTCGCGCGCAAGCGCCTCCTGCCAGGTCGGCATCGCGACGCCGAACTGCGCTTTCAGCCGCGTCAGATCCAGCCGCGAATTGCCAGGGCGCACCGCCTTGGTCGGGAAATCGGCCGTCGCAATCGGAACGATATTGTCGACGGCGAGCGTGACGCCCCGCGACCGCAGCCCACCGACGATGGCGGTGGCAAAGCCATGCCAGCTGGTTTCGCCGGCGCAAACCAGATTGACGACGCCGCCCCTGCGCATGAGCTGATCGTGCAGCGTCGTGATGTTCGGCAGGACAATGCCGGCGACCGCACTGGCGATCGCTTGAGCCGTCGTCGGCGCGCCGATCTGATCGGCCACGATCCGCAGCTCCTTACGCTCGCCGGCGAGCCGCGCGATGGTACGCAGGAAATTGCTGCCCTTCGCGGCATAGACCCATGAGGTGCGCGCGATCAGATGCGCGCCGCCCGCCGCCTGGATCGCGACATCGCCGGCAAGCTTGCTGGCGCCGTAGGCCGACAGCGGTTCGGTCGGGCTGTCCTCGCGCCACGACCGGTCTCCTGAGCCGTTGAAGACGTAGTCGGTGGAGAAATGCACCAGCGGCACGCGGTTCGCGGCCGCCCATTTGGCGAGCGCCTCGGGCCCCCTGGCGTTGACCAGAAAGGCCAGCTCACGCTCGTCCTCGGCACGATCGACCGCCGTGTACGCAGCCGGATTGATGATGAGATCGGGCTTCAGGCTTTTCGAGCTGGGCCGTCACCGTCTCCGGCTTCGACAGATCGAACTTCGCGGACGGCGGCGCGATGATGGTGCCGTGACCTTCCAGCAGCGGCTTCAGCGCACTGCCAACCTGGCCGCGTGTTCCCGTCAAAAGAATCCGCATCAGATTTGTCCGTAGCTGGGAAGATTGCTGGCGTCGGCGAGCAGCGGCGCATCCGCATCCTTCGCCGACAGCTGTGGCTTATCGACGCCCCATTTGATGCCGATCGCGGGATCGTTCCAGCGGATCGAGAGCTCGTCCTTGGGGCTGTAGAAGTCGTCGCATTTGTAGAAGAAGTCGGCGGTTTCCGACAGCACCACGAAGCCGTGGGCGAAGCCGCGCCCGGCGACGACATCGGAACTCGTCGGACCGTTGGTCGGCATGTAATAGCAACCGCTGACCGAAACGGCGGCCGCAAGCAATATCATTGTTCGAATGAAATTCGCGCGCGACATTCAAATACTCCGGCCGTGCCGTAACACGCCGACCATCACAATCACAAGGTTCCGCGATATACTGTGGTACGATTGATAAGAAATGTTAGCGGAGTGAGGCAATTCGGCGACACCCTGCGCCGCCGTAGGCCAAACGGCCCGAGCGGCATCACTCCGGCTTTGATTTCGTGTGATGTTCCCGTTATCTGTGAATGAGATGGTTTGAGTGAACGGTAGAGGGTTCGATGGCTCGCATGAAGCCATTGGCGATCGCATTGGGAACCGTCGCCCTGCTGCTTGGCGGCTCCGGGGTTTTTGCCGCGGAATTGAGCGTTTCCGCTGCCCCGCGCGCCGCGCAGCGCGTCAGCGGCAATTGCTAGCGGCTGCAACATTGTCACGGCGATGTCTGCCAATGGAAACGGGTCCGCTGGCACGGCTGTCCGGATCGCTATTCCTGCGCGCCACTCTACGGCGCCTACGGACCCTATGGCGGCCGCGACTATTGGGCCGCCTACAGCTACGGCGACCTGCACCCGTACTGAATGTTAATCCACTAACAAAGCCGCCCCATTCGCGCGGGCCGACACCATGCCGGCGCGCCTCGCGACCACCGGGTTAACCCCGGCTTAGGACCCGGCCCGCTAGGATGCGGAGGCAGGGTTTGGTTATGTTACTTATTTTCCTTTGCAATTTGATCGGCGGCGCCGTTGTCGGGCGGCGCCAGCACTGCCTGGTGCTGGTGCCCGTCACGCTTGCGGAACTCGCGCTGCTTGCCGTTATCGCAGGCGAGCGCCTCGCGTGGCCCGAGACCATCCTGCTCATGATCATCGCGGTCGTATCGTTGCAAGGCGGATATCTCGCAAGCGCCTTCGCGCCGCTGTTCTGGTCCCGCACCTCGACGCCGTTGCTCGCCCTGCGCCGCCCGCATTGACGCGGCACGAGGCCGCCGCATTCGGCGCGCTGCATTTTCCATTGACCTCGCCGCGAGCCCGGGGCATCCCGCTGCCTTGCGTCGTCATCCTCCGCAGGAATGCCCTCCTCAGGACTTGCCCCGCTCGTGTGGAACGTCACGGCTTTCATCTGCATCTTGATCGGTGCGTCGATTCCGCTGGGTCTGTTCGACGCCTCGTTCGTCACCGGCCTCGTTGGCGCCGCGACGTCGCTTGGGTTGCTGGCGAGCCTGATGGTGATCCGTCCAGGTGAACTGTCATTCCTGAAATCGGTCGCCGGGCCCGCCGTCACGACAGCGCTGGTGCCGGTGCTCTGGATCATCCTGCAGATGCTGCCGCTGCCGTTCCTCGCGCATCCGGTGTGGAAGTTCGCCGGCGAAACGCTGGGAGCACCGCTCAGCGGCAGCATCACGATCGATACCGGCGCCAGCCTTGGCGCGCTGCTGGTCTGGCTGTCGCTGTTATCGGTGATGATATCAGCCGCGGCGATCGCGATCGATGCCCGCCGCGCCGACATGGTGGCCCGTAGCAGCGCGGCGACGGCAACCGTCGCGGCACTGATCCTGCTGCTGTACAGCGATCCGATCAAATTCTGGCTTGGTGCCGGCGACGCGGCACGCGATCAGACCGCGAACGGCTTCCTGATCGTCGTTCTCATGGGCGTACCGCTCAGCCTGGCGCGCGCGCTCGACGCCGGCGGCCATGCTGATGGCCGCACGGCGGCGCAGCTTTTGCGATTGCGCTGGCTGTTCGCCGCCAGCACGCTGTTCTGCACCGCCTGCGCCTGCTGGTACGGCCGTCGCGGCGCAGCGGTCGCGTTCGCTGCGGGCGTCGGTCTCGTCCTGATGATTTTCGCCGCGCGAAAGCTTCATCTGCACCGCTGGAGCAGCGCCGGCGCCGCCGCGGCGATCGCGCTGATCGCGCTGGCGACCGCGGTCGCCAACCGTCACCCCGACGTGGCGCTTGCAATCGCATTCGCCGATGCGCCGGCCGAGTTCGTGCAATCGACCCACAATCTGCTCGCCGACCTGCCCGCGCTCGGCAGCGGCGCCGGCACCACCGCCATGTTGGCGTCCACCTACACGGACTGGCAGGGCGCGACCACGCGGCCCGTGGTGGCGAGCAGCGCCGCCGCCTTGATCGCCCAGTTCGGTTCCGCCATGTTCTGGACTCTACTCGCGGTTACGATCGTGGGCATCGCGGCGTTCACGGCCGGTGCACGCAATCGCCGCCGTGACTGGTCCTATCCCGCGGCGGCCGCGGCCGCGCTGCTGACGCTGCTGCTCGCCGCCTTCACCTTGCCGGAATTGCCGGCGCTGCCCGGAGTGATCGTGTTGGGAGCCGTGATCGGAACAGGACTGGCACAGCGCATCAGCCGTTCACGGTTGCAGGCGGGCTGAGCGGCAGATGCGCAACCTCCTCCGGCGTATTGTCGGCCAGACCGGCGACCTCGAACATGACGAGGGCGATGAGACCTGCATCTACGCCGTCGGCGACATCCACGGGCACGCCGATTTGCTGAGCGAGATCTGCGCCCGCATCGATGCCGATATCCGCAAGTTCCGGCCGGCGCGGCCGATCCAGGTGTTCCTCGGCGACTACATCGATCGCGGACCGGATTCGCGCGATGTGATCGCGATGCTCGATCAGCGGCGGCGAAACCGGAGCATGGTCTGCCTGCTCGGCAATCACGAGGCCTGTCTGCTGGAGTTTCTCGTCAATCCCGACATGCTCGCGCAATGGCGGCAGTTCGGCGGCCTGCAAACGTTGATGTCCTACGGGCTGACGCCCTCGCCGAATCCCGACGCTGAGGAACGCAGGGCACTCGCGCAGGCGCTGGTTCACCAGATGCCTCCGGCCCATCTTGCCTTCCTGCGCTCGCTGCCGATCTGTTATGTGCACAGCCGCTATTTCTTCGTACATGCCGGCGTCAGGCCCGGCATCGCGCTCAACCAACAGCGCCGGGAAGACCTGCTCTGGATCCGCGACGACTTCCTGATGTCGGAAGATGATTTCGGTAAGGTCGTGGTCCACGGCCACACGCCGGTGCACGAGGCCGAGCTGCTGCACAACCGCATCAATGTCGACACCGGCGCCTATGCGACCGGCCGCCTGACCTGCGTCAAGCTCGAGGGCGCACGGCGATCGCTGATGATGACCGGCGATCGGGCCGCGCGCCATGGCTGATGCAATGGCTGACACGATCCGCCGATACGCACGGCAGCTCCCAGCGGGCTTCGCGTCGGCCACGGCCACGATCGGCGCCGCGACGCTGGCGTTGTCGGCCTGGTGGCTCGCCGCCGATGCATTGCGCGGCAAGCCGTCGTTCGCTGCCGACATCGGCGTGGTCAGGAGCGAGCTGTGGCTGCGCGACGGCTGGAGCGAATTACAGAGCTCCCCCGAGGCGGCCGAAGCCGCGTTCACGCGCGCGCTTCGACTCTCGCCGATGGACGCCGGCGCCTGGTTCGGCCTCGCCCCCGCGACCGGGCGGTTCGACTGGCTGAACCCGACCGCATCGAAGGCGCTCAAGATGTCCTACTACACCGGCTTCAACCGCAGCGACCTGGTCGCGCCGCGCCTGATCCTGCTGGCGCAGGTCGACACCACGCGCGATGTGGAGCTGGTCGACCTGCTGCGGCGACAGGTCCGCCTGATCATCACCCGCGCGCCGGAGCTGAAGGGTGCGGTCGGCCAGGCCTATCGCGTGGCGACCGACGCCAACCGGCGCATCATCGAGGCGGAATTCAAGGACGCCAAACAGAGCATTCCGGAGTAAGGCGTGTCGGCATTGGCGGCCGTCGGATGCCAGGTCGTCACGACATCCGGCCGTCAGACACCCTTGTGCCGCAGCACCGCACCGACCGTGCGCAACAGGATGCGCAGGTCGAGCACGAAGCTCCAGCTCTTGATGTAGATCAGGTCGTGCGCGACGCGCAGCTGCATGTCCTCGATCGCGGGCGTCGCGCCGCGCAAGCCCTGCACCTGGGCGAGACCGGTGATACCCGGCTTGACATGCTGACGCTGCGCGTAGCTCGCGATCAGCTTCGAATATTTGTCGTCATGCGCCAGCGCGTGCGGCCGCGGTCCGACCAGCGACATGTCGCCGCGCAGCACGTTGATCAGCTGCGGCAGCTCGTCGATGCTGCGGCGGCGCAGCGTCGCGCCGATCCCGGTCAGCCGTGCATCGTTCGGACGCGCCTGCATGATGACATCGCCGTCCTCGAGCACATGCATCGAGCGGAATTTGAGGATGGTGAACGGCCTGCCGTCGAACCCGTTGCGGCGCTGCCGGAACAGCACCGGGCCTTTGGAGTCGAGCTTGATCGCAATCGCGGTCCCGATCAGAAGTGGCGCGAACAGCACCAGGAGGCCGCTCGATGCCACGATGTCGAACAGCCGCTTGCCCGCACGCTCGAGCGAGGTGAGCGGCGAGCGCTGCATTTCCAGCGTCGGGATCGGGCCGCTCACCACCATCCGCAGCGCCAGGAAGCGTTCCGCGGTTCGATCCGGCAGCAGCCGCACCGGCAACGGTGACGCCCGCAATTGATCACAGACGAACTGGATGCGTGGCTCCTGCTGCCAGGGCATTGCAAGAATGATCTCGTCGGCGCCGCACTCACGCGCGGCACGAATCGCCGACTCAACCGCCGTGCGATCGCCCGCGTCGTGGGCCTGGCCGGTCAACTGAATCCGCCGCACCTCGCTGAGACCGAAATCGCACAGCAGGCTCGATTGCCGCACCCGTGACAATTCGTCCGCCATCCCGACCACCACCGCGCGGCGGGTCGCCAGCATGCCGCGGTCGATCGCGCGTTGCAGCGGCGCCTGCAGCAGCATCCGTCCGGCCACCAGCCCGAGGCCGCCGATCAGGCCGAATGACATCACCGAGCCGCGCGAGACGCCGGAGCCGACTTTCAGGAGGAAGATGATCAGTGTCATCAGCAGGACGACCAGCAACCATCCGCCGAGGAGGCTGCTCCAGCGCCGGTCGAGGCCGGCCAGCACCTGCGCATGATAGAGGCCCTGCGACTTCGCCACGAACATGTGAAGGATCGCGGCGAGAACCCCGATCCCTAGAAAACCCTCGAAGCTGTTGCTATAAACCGTGTGGTAGTAGAACAGATGATAGGCCGCGCCGCCAATGATGCTGGACAGCACGACGATGATCATCTCGAAGGCGACGGCAAACGCTTCGAGCGAGGCAAAAGCGAACGAGAAGGCGCCGAAGTTAACCGGTACCTTCGCTAATCGAGCGTCCGAAAGGTCGGTCATCGGTAATTAACATTCGTGTTAACGATTCACATGTTTAATATCGGGCAAGCCATGAACCCGCAAGGCCTGCCCGCAATATCAGGCAGAGAGCGTCCATGAGTTCATCGGCTGGCGAAACCGAGGCCGCGCTGGTAGCCCTCCTCCACTTGATCCGCCTGATGGGCGCCGAACTGGTCGCTGGCCAGCACCGCGACGACGTCGAGGTGCTGGTCAAGGCGGTCGAAACAAAGCTCCGATCGGCCCGCTTTCCGGCCGACATGCCGAATCAGGACATCGTCAACGGCTTGGACCTCGCACAGGCGAGGCTGCGTCCAATCCTCGAAGAGCTACGCGCACGATCAGAAAAAGCGCATCTGAGCGACCAGCTGTTGCTGGCTCCCAGGCCCTCACGAATCCATTAACGGATGAGCCTTGGTCAGCTCTGGACTTCACCACGGCGGGGCAAACCGTTCCCGCCGCTGGACCTGACCGCCAGCTTCTCCTCGATCTTCATTTTCTCGAGCAATAGGTCGGTTACGATCCGGCGCAACCGTTCATTTTCCAGCCGCAATTCGTCAATACGGTTATGGGCGTGGGGGATCCCATCTCGATCATCGGTGCGAGCGGCAAGTGCGGTCACAGTACCATTCCCCGGGTGGCCGCGTTCGGCCTCCTGCTTGCGCCAGCGGTGAAATGTCATCACGCTAACGCCCAGCACCTTGCACGCTTGGGCTTGTGACTGCCCCCGCGCCATGAGTTCCTCGGCCTGCTTGACCTTGGAACTGATCTCGTCAGTTGAATGACGCCTCATTGGTCATCTCATTGCCCCCTAGATTAGCAATCATCGCATGGCCTATAAGCTATGTAAATGCAACAGGAAATTCAAATTACGGATTCCCCGGGGGGCCTTCGGGAGCCTCGAATTTGCCGTCGATAACGCTGCATTTTGCGAAGAAACGCCGAACCTGCAAGGTATTTACCGGAATATTTGAGCGATATTCCCGCGCCGAACCGACCTCACAGGAAAAGTTATACGACTTTCTGCGTATGAGAATTTGATCTGGGTAACTGGCGCACCGTTTGCATTCCTGAATGAGAAGCAAATGAGAACATCCAATCGGTCCTTCGACAGATTGTGAGTGCGTCATGCCTCTGCGATATCTACGTCGCCAGTCAAGCGAGAGTTTCACAGCACTCCAGCAAATTAATCCCGCAACCCCAGCGTTCGGCGGCTTGCAGGCGCGCACGTGCAGCGATAGTTACAGAGACGTTAGGCGTCACGAGAGCTTCAACATATTTGAGGATTATTTTCACGAAACCTAACACTAATAACGCGATCCACGAATTATCGATTAGGCGCTTTCCCACCCGAGGCCATCAGGCGGCACCACCGCCCGACAATCCGCGAACTATTCCGTGCTGACGCTTGTCAGAGCCAGCTTCTGATCGACAATTATTACGGGGATCGACACTATGGCGCGTCTCAAGGTCTTCGAAGGAAAGCAATCCCCGCCCAGCGAGGCGACCGATGTCCTGGAACGCCTGGTCGCGGAGACTTCCGAGCTCCGGCATACCGCCGTCGAGCTGGTGTTGCAGACCTGGATCCTGCGCGAGCGTCTGTCCGATGTCGTAGCGCACAAGCCGGTGCGCCAAGAGCACTGACCCGGCCCCGCTGTCCACCACAGACCTGTTGCCGAAGCCGCCGGCATCCGGCAGCCCAATCCGCGCTTCTATTTTAGATAGAGTTGTCCGCGAGCACGGACGAACCACCACCCTCGCCGCGCCGGCGCGAAAGTGGTGGCAATCGCGCAGTAAGGAATTCGCAGACGAATGTCAGCGATGAACCCCGGTGCAATGCGGCGCGCGGGGCAGTCTGCTGACGCGATACACCAAACGAGCGGGACGCAACCGGGCGCTCGTGAATTTCACGCAGCTCAGCGATATCCAACATCAGCGCAACAACCTCGTTGCGCAGCGATTGGTTAGTCGCGAGCAACGCCTCCTCGATCGGCTGATGCAAATGTTGAATCTTGTGCTGCTTCATGGCGCGCCCTCGCTCTGCGGTTAAGGGTATGAGCGATGTGATTGAAGTTTCGATGACAGAGTTAGATCACGCACATGGAAAGCGGTTAATGGGGCAGGTTTGCGACCAACATCACACCGACAGTAATTTTTCCAGTTTTCGCTTCCACAACCTGATCGCGAAAGGTTTAATCGATGGCCGTATTCTGTCGTTGCGATGGGATGCTTGCGGCAGTGATGCGACGCGCAGCCAAATAGCGCAGTCGGCGCCGGCCGTGGAGTGCGACCAAGAGCATAAAATCATTCGACGATCATTGCTGGCTGCGATTGCGATTGAAACCGGCGGCATGCTTGCGAGCGATCGCAATGTCGCCGCGTCAGAGGCCGGTTGCTTGAAGAGGTGTTCCAGCCTCGAACCAGATATTCCACCAACGCCGGCGTACACACACTAAATCTGCTGCGCTGGATCGACCAGATTTGCTCTGCGCATAACAGGTCGAACCGAGCAGCATGGATGCAGCGACCAATGCCGCGATCCACACCGTTCGCAAAATGTTTCGAACCGTTACCGGTGTCGCCGCGCCGCCGGATAACAAACGCTCCGATCGGCTCCCACGATGCGACGAAAGAATACGACGCTGCACGTTCGGTCGTGCAAGAAATTCGCCTCGGCCGCGCCAGACGCGACAATACTATTCTAATTCAAGACAGTGCCGCTGGCGCGATTCAGCTGCAGCAGAAGGCGCGAGCGGCTCGGGCTTCATCTGCCGGGCGCTCGCATGATCGAGCGCGATGAACAGCCGTTCGCGCCATCACTGCCATAAGGAACGCTAATTCACGACGCGCCGCGGTCGCTGCGCTACTTCGACTTGGGATGCGTCTCGTCGCCCATTTTTCCGCCATTGGCGACGCACGTGTTGAAATAGTCCCGCTCATCCTTCGCGCCGCCCCTCGCGCTGCCCGAAGCGGGATTGCCAGGTTGCCGCGGTGGAAATGCCCGCGCCACCAGCGCGTCGCAGGCCCGTGCGACCTGGGCGTCAATCGCGTGCGCCGGAGTCACTGCGCTGAAGATGACCGCTGCCGCGACAACCGCAAAACGATTGATAACTCGCATTGCCAGACTCCATTCCAAGCTTGGCCAGGTTTTTTCTCGCGCCTGGATTCGCGAGGAGCGCACTACGTCCGATCGACGTTGTGATATGCCTGATACCAGGCAACAAACTTGGCAATGCCGTCCTCGATCCGCGTCTGCGGCCGAAAGCCGATGTCACGCTCCAGATCGGAGACATCTGCCGATGTCTCAAGGACATCTCCAGGTTGCATCGGCAACAACTGCTTTTCGGCCTGTCGGCCGAAGCCGCGCTCGAGCAGCGCGACCACATGCATCAGGTCTTCGGGCCTGCTGTTGCCGATATTGTAGATCCGCCACGGCGCCTTGCTCGATCCCGGATCGGGATGCGCTCCCGACCAGTTGACGTCGCCCTCGGGGACCCGGCCGATCAGCCGCACCATCGCTTCGACCACGTCATCGACATAGGTGAAGTCGCGCCGCATGTTGCCGTTGTTGAACAGTTGGATCGGCTTCCCTTTGGTGATCGCATCCGCGAACGCGAAGAGCGCCATGTCCGGCCGATACCAGGCCCCATACACGGTAAAGAACCGCAGCCCCGTCGTCGGGATCCGATAGAGGTGGCTATAGGAATGCGCGAGCAGCTCGTTGGCCTTCTTCGTCGCGGCGTACAGGCTGATCGGATGATCGACGTTGTCGTGGACCGAGAACGGCAGCTTGGTGTTGGCGCCATAGACCGACGATGAGGACGCAAACAGCAAATGCCGGCATGCGGTATGTCGGCAGCCCTCGAGAATGTTGAGGAAGCCCTCCAGATTGGAATCCACATAGGCATGCGGGTTCTGCAGGGAGTAGCGCACGCCGGCCTGGGCGGCGAGATGCACCACGACCTCGAAGCGATAGCGCTCGAACAGCGCCTTCATCCCGGCACGATCGGCGAGATCGAGTTGCAGGAAGGTGAAACCATGGTGCTGCTTGAGCAGATCGAGCCGTGCATGCTTGAGCGCCGGGTCGTAATATTGGTTCAGATTGTCGATGCCGACGACCGGCTGCCCTGCCCGCAGCAAATACTCCGCCAGATGGAAGCCGATGAAGCCGGCGCAGCCCGTGACGAGTAGATTGCCTGCGATCACCACGTTTCGCCTGTGCCTTTCGCCTTGCGCTGGGCCAAGCCGCACACGCGATCGAGCGCGGGCCGCAGCTTCTGCCTTCGCGTTCCGGCCGCAGGGTGCGTCAGTTGCCGGCGGCCGCAGGTTTATAGTCCGGGAAGCGGCTCAGCACCGCGGCCTTCATGAACTTGAAGTGCGCAATCTCGGTCGCCAGTTCCTTCAGCCGACGCTGGCCGTTGGAGATCTCGGCGTCAAACAGGTCCTGATGATAATTGTCAAGCGCCTCGCGTTCCAGATATTCGTCGGTGCCGTTGCCGAGAGTCACCGCGGCGCGGGCCAGAACGTCGTCGACACGACGGCCGAGGCCGGATTGCTCGCTTTCGGCTGCCTGTAGCGCGGCCTCGATTGCGGCCATGATCGATCCGATCCGGGCGCGATCGGTCTCGGCGTCGCGCTCGGCCGAGCGTGCCTTGAAACCTTCCTCGCTACGCCGCGACCGGATCAGGTCATGCGCGCGAGCCCGCAAAAACAGCTGAAACATCTGTCAGTATCCGGTTCGGGCCATTCAGGCAGTATCGCTCAAAATCGCCCGGTCTTAGTTAAAAAAGGGTGAATCGCGCCCTTGCCCGGCCCTCAGGTCGGCCTTCCACTTGATCCAGGCCTTGCCGTGCTTGTCATAGAGTTCGAGCCACTGTCCCTCGACTGCCGACGGCATCGTCTCGGCGCCCAAGGTCTCCCCGGCGGGGGCTGGCCCATCCAGTACCGGCAGAGAGGTGTCCAATCCCTCAAATTCCGAGGTCTCTTCAAGCGTGAGGCCGACCAGCACACGCCGGCCACTGACGTCAACGACATACCGCCTCGGCGAGTGCCCCCTGAGATCACTCATGCTGCGCAAGTTCCCTCGCGATCGGCGCATCCTTCCGCGAGGTCAATCCAGGGCTGGCACACGACCAGTCCGGCTGCCGCAATGGACGGAGACAAGACGATCGATTGCATGTTGCCCGCCAAACCCCAACTCATCCGCCGCTCCACCCGACCTCCGGGTGCCCGCCAAACGTTCCACGCTTAGAACGCGCGCCGCATGTGGCCGAACGCGCTGAGCGGCTGGTCCCGCCGCGGCGATCTGGCGGCTGACGGCGCCACATAGGGCGCATGGATCTGATACTGCGCGCGGCGCTTGTGCGACCGCCATGAGCGCGCGGCAAAGCCGGAGAAGAAGCCTGCGACGAATACCGTCGCGAGAATGAAAACAGAAGAGACCATCACAATCGTCCACGTTAGCCGTGATGTTATTAACATTCAGACTTGTGACAACATCATGATGGGGCGCGCCGAAAGAATGCTCAACCGCTGGAATTCTTGTGCAAGCAAACGGCGCAACAATGATCAGGCGCCGACGCCGGTTGGCCTCGCGCGCGAAGCGCCTCAGGAGAACCACCACAGCATGAATTTCAGGAACATCGAGCTGAGCAGATAGATCCATCCCGCCATGGCCAGCACCGTCAGCCCGACGAAGACACCTGAAACGCTCTTCTCTTTGAGGCGCGCCAGCAACGGGTTTTTCTCTTCGCGCGGAAAGAACATCTCAAGCTCGAGGCGTATCTGATTCAAATCAGCTAGCAGTCAATTTCGATGATCTCGTGACGCGCCACGGGCAGCGTGCATCAGAGATTCCGGGTGCAAAATCTCGTGACGTCGCGCGCCGTCGATCGAGAAGATTCCTGGTTCAAAAAATTCTGCGCGACATGGTCCGGGCTTTGACTTCAGCGGTCACGGCAGCATGCACCGCGCGCCGCAGACGCGCGTGACGCATCCAGACGATCCTCAAGACCGAGGATCCACACGGCCGCGTGCGCGGCGCGGGCCAGAGGCACAGACGTGATCGTCCGCCCACAGCGTTGCAAGCGCAGGGTGGCGCTGGTTGCGTCTCGATCTAACAATGAACGCCTCGCACGCGGGAAACCGGCGCTGGCAGCGTCACCCCCGGAAGAAGGCGAACCAGATGAGACCGAGGATCAGGACCGCGAGCCCCGTCGAGGCCGAGAGCAGTGCGAGAACCGAGGGTCCGGGCTCGGCCTGGCGCGCCTCGGTCGGGGTTTCGATGATCTGACCGTGTCGTTCCCTGGCCATGGCGACCTCTTTGCTTAAGTGTCTGTGATTCCGGCGATTGCCGCTCCCGTTCGAAAGGCCAACGCGGGACCCGGAGCGATGTTCCGGTGCGCCTGGCGGCCGTTGCGGTCACCGCGTCAAACCGGCGCAGGCTGAAGCCACGGTTAACGCCGTTGCCAGATTCAACGGGCCATGTTGTTTCAAACTGGGGTTCCCGGTGTTATCCTTGACCGTTCCGTCGGTTGCGTAATCGGAGTTTTCCCTATGGCCCCTCGCGCCAATTGGAAGGGCTTTTTGCGCCTTTCGCTCGTGACCTGCCCGGTTGCCCTGTACCCGGCGACGTCGGATACCGAGAAGGTCTCCTTCAACCAGATCAACCGCAAGACCGGCCACCGGATCAAATACGCCAAGGTCGATGCGGAGACCGGCGAGGAAGTCTCATCCGAAGACATCATGAAGGGCTACAAGGTCGACACCGACACCTATATCGAGGTCACGAAGGAAGAGCTCGACGACATCGCGCTGGATTCGACCCGCACCATCGAGATCGACGAATTCGTGCCGCGGTCCGAGATCGACAGCCGCTATCTGATCCGCCCCTATTATCTCGTTCCCGACGGCAAGGTCGGCCACGACGCCTTCGCGGTGATCCGCGAGACCATCCGCAGCATGGACAAGGTCGCGATCGGCCGCGTGGTGCTGACCAACCGCGAGCACATCATCGCGCTCGAGCCGCTCGACAACGGGCTGATGGGCACGCTGTTGCGCTACCCCTATGAGGTGCGCAGCGAAAAGGAATATTTCGACGACATCCAGGACGTGAAGATCACCAAGGACATGCTGGATCTCGCCAAGCACATCGTCGAGCAGAAGTCCGCCGAGTTCGATCCGGAGGAGTTCGAGGACCGCTACGAGCAGGCGCTGATCGACCTGATCAACCAGAAGCGCAACGGCATCAAGATCGCAAAGCCCGCGGCGAAGGCCAGCGGCAACGTCATCAACCTGATGGACGCGCTGAAGAAGAGCCTCGCCAACGAGAAGCAGGCCGCGCCGGCGAAAGCCGATGCAAAGGCAGCGAAGGGCAAGAAGCCGAAGAAGCGCATCGAGGGCCAGCGCGAGATGCTGCTGCCGATCTCGGGCAGCGGCAAGCGCGAGCCCAAGGAAGCCACCAAGCCCGAGCCGAAGAAGGCCGAGAAGGCGACGCGGGCGCAGGGCACTGCGGCGCGGAAGAAGGCCGGCTGACGAGGCCTCCCCCGGCAGTCGCCGGATGACCTCGAGCCGCCGCGCCTGAGACGTCCTCGTCAAGATGCCTTGGTCGACGCCGCCTGACGAACCGGTCGCACTACATCGCGGCGGAACGCTGCTGACGCTGCAGTAGGCCGCCGACTACATCATGACATTATCGGACGACGCCAGCAGGAAGCACGCCGGAAGATCGCGATCGAGCATCTGATCAACGCCGCGAAACGAGGGGGCCAGCAGGCTGATATTCGCGCGCATCGCGGTTCTGCGCGCGTGGAACGGAGCTGCGAAGGCGGCTGAAGCGGAAGCGTAACCGGCAACGCTTACTTGAATGCCGCGCCGACGGCGCTGAACTGGCCGCTCACACTGGTGCCGATGCCTTTGACGCCGGCGACGATCACGATGCTGATGCCACCGGCAATGACGGCGTACTCGATCGCGGTCGCCCCGACCTCGTCACGCAGAAACCTTGCTAGCAACGCGCGCATGAAAAGCTCCTGTCCGACGCTCGCGGCGTTTTGTCCCGCGCCGTTGTAATATGCCAGCAAAACTAGGCCACATTGGTTGACGGCCCATTGAGGGACAGGATGAACGATCGCTTAAGGGTTGCAGAGAAACTCCCTGCTAGTTTTGCCTGCATCCTGACCTCGCCCCGCGCGGCGACCAGCCGCGATTGGGCGTAAACGCATATCAGGACTACCCGATCCGGCCCGCCGCTCGGCTTTACCGGTCGGCGGAATCCTGTTCCTTTATCGGACAGGACGACAACGAGGCCGGAGCGAACCGGCCGCATCCAAAGGGAGTGACCGTCATGAAGCTCGGCACCGCGATCGCGGAAATCATGAAGCGCGAGGGGATCGAGATCCTCACGGGCTACCCGGTCAACCATTTGATCGAATACGCCGCCGCCGCCGATATCCGCCCCGTGATGGTGCGGCAGGAGCGCATCGGCGTGCACATGGCGGACGCGATCTCGCGCCTCACCTCGGGCGAGAAGATCGGCGCGTTCTGCATGCAGCACGGCCCGGGCGCCGAGAACGCGATGGGCGGCGTCGCGCAGTGCTACGGCGAATCCGTGCCCGTGCTGGTGCTGCCGATGGGCTATGCGCGCAGGCTCGCCAACATCGATCCGAACTTCAATTCCAGCCAGGCGATGAAGGCGTTCTTGAAATCCTCGGAGCCGATCAACATCGCGGCCGAAGTCGGCAACATCTTTCGCCGCGCCTTCACCCGATTGAAGAACGGCCGCGGTGGCCCTGTGATCGTCGAGATCCCCGCCGACATGTGGAACGAGGAGGTGCCGGAGCCCTTGAACTACACGCCGGTGCTGCGCACCCGCTACGGCGCCGATCCCGTTCACATCAAGGAAGCGGCCGCCCTGCTCGTCAACGCCAAGCGTCCGGTGATCTATGCCGGCCAGGGCGTGCATTACGCCAAGGCCTGGCCGCAGCTGAAGCGCCTTGCCGAGCGGCTTGCGATCCCCGTCACCACGAGCCTCGGCGGCAAGTCGTCATTCCCGGAGACGCATCCGCTGTCGCTCGGCTCCGGCGGCCTTGCGGTGCCGCGCGCGGTGCCGAAATTCCTCGCCGAGACCGATTTGATCTTCGGCATCGGCTGCTCCTTCACCGAAACATCGTTCGGCATCGCGATGCCGAAGGGCAAGACCATCATTCATTCGACGCTCGACCCGAACCACATCAACAAGGATGTCGAGGCCAAGATCGGCCTCGTCGGCGACGCCGGCCTCGTGCTCGACGCACTGCTGGAGGAGATCGGCAAGACCGTGACCGCGGACCGCAACGCGAGCGTGGTCGCCGAGGAGATCGCCGCCTCCCACAACGAGTGGCTTGCCAAGTGGATGCCGAAGCTGACGCACAACGACGCGCCGCTCAATCCCTATCGCGTGCTGTGGGACCTGCAGCACACCGTCGACATCCACAACACCATCATCACCCACGACGCCGGCAGCCCGCGCGACCAGCTCTCGCCGTTCTGGAAGTCGGTCGAGCCGTTGTCCTATATCGGCTGGGGCAAGACGACGCAGCTCGGCTACGGCCTCGGTCTTGCGATGGGCGCGAAGCTGGCAAAACCGGACAAGCTCTGCATCAACGTCTGGGGCGACGCCGCGATCGGCTTTACGGGCATGGATTTCGAGACCGCGGTGCGCGAGCGGATTCCGATCATGTCGATCCTGCTGAACAATTTCTCGATGGCGATCGAATTGAAGGTGATGCCGATCTCGACCGAGAAATACCGCTCGACCGACATCTCCGGCGATTACGCCGCGATGGCCCGCGCCTTCGGCGGCTATGGCGAGCGGGTGACCAAGCCCGAGGACATCATCCCCGCGATCAAGCGCGGCATCCAGAAGACCAAGGAGGGCGTGCCGGTGCTGCTGGAGTTCATCACCAGCAAGGAGACCGAGGTATCGCGGCCGGGCACGTGAGGCATCACGCAGCGGCTCGCGCCCTTCCCACTTGATTTGAGCTCGCCTGCGCGGGCAAGCTCCCTCCGCGAGAAGATCGGAGGGAGCGATGGCGCGCATCCTGGTGCTGGGGGCCGGCTTTGCGGGGCTGTGGGCCGCGCTCGGCGCAGCCCGCAAGCGCGACGAGATCGGCGCGCGGGCGGCAGATACCGAGATCCTCGTCATCGATCGCAACGCCTATCACAACATCCGGGTGCGCAATTACGAGGTCGACCTCGCCGATGTCGCGCTGCCGCTCGACGGGCTGCTCGATCCGGTCGGCGTCGAGCACGAGGTGGCCGAAGTCGCGGCGATCGATCCGGCAAAGCGCGAGGTCGTGGTCAAGACGAGCTCCGGCGCGGAGACCTTGACCTATGACCGGCTGGTGCTGACGACCGGCAGCGAGCTGGTCCGCCCCGCCATTCCTGGCCTTGCCGCGCATGGCTTCGATGTCGACACCCATGAAGCGGCGATGCGGCTCGACGCGCATCTGGCGGCGCTCGGCAAGGAGCCGGCGTCGCCGGCACGTTCGACGGTGGCAGTCGTCGGCGCCGGCTTCACCGGAATCGAGGTCGCCGCCGAAATGTCGGCCAAGCTGGCGGCCGCCGGCATTGCGGGCCATCATCGCGTCATCTTGATCGATCCCAATCCCGTCGTCGGCGCGACATTCGGCGCGCATGGCCGCCCGGTCATCAACGAGGCGCTGTCAGCGCTCGGCGTCGAGACACGGCTGAACGTCAGGGTTGGCGCCGTCGGCGCCGACAGCATCACGTTAAGCTCGGGCGAGATCATTCCGGCGGCGACCGTGGTGTGGTGCGGCGGGATGCACGCGAGCCCCCTCGCCGCGATGCTGCCGGCCAGGCGCGACGCGCTCGGCCGCCTCGCGGTGGATCATTGCATGCGCGTCGAAGGCCTTCCCGGCGTGTTCGCCGCAGGCGACGTCGCGTCCTGCCTGATCGACGGCGAGCACCCGACCGTGATGTCGTGCCAGTTCGCGCGTCCGATGGGCCGCTTTGCCGGACACAACGTGGTCGCCGATCTGTTCGGAGAAAAGCTGCTGCCGCTCAATATCGACTGGTATGTGACGGTGCTCGATCTCGGGGCCTGGGGCGCGCTCTACACCACCGGCTGGGACCGCGAGGTGCACACCACAGGAGCCGCCGCCAAACTCACCAAACAGACCATCAACCAGCAGCGCATCTATCCGCCGCGCAACGGTGACCGCGCGGCGCTGCTCGCGGCCGCCGCGCCGACGATCCAGACCGCGCCACCAACGCGCAAATAGCAGAGGGGGCGGCCCCCCGCGTGACCGCCCCTCCCCATCTCGCGCTGGCTCGCGCCGCGATTACTGCGACAGCTTCACGAAATCAGGAAACTTCAGCTTCCCTTCCGCGATCGCCTTCGGCCAGACCGTGATCTGCTTGCCGTTCTGCCACTGGAACACGAGACCGGTGACGGCGCCCGGGCCGGACTTGATGCCGTGGGTGAACTCGTCGTTCTTGCCGTAGAACTGGATCTTGCCGATCGTGCCCTCGAAGTCGGTCTTCTCGAGCTCGGCGACCATCTTGTCCGGATCGGTCGAGCCGGCGCGCTGGATCGCTTCGGCGATGATGTAGACCTCGTCATAGGCGGTGTAGCCGGTATAGGCCGGCGGCGTGCCGAACTTGGCCTTGAAGGCCGCAGCGAACGGCTTTGTCTTCGGTGTCACCGCAACGTCCGGTGTCGCCACCGCGAGCGAGGGCACGCCTTCGGCGGCGCCGTTGGTGTCGCCCCAGAAGGTCGGGCTCAACGCCTGCGCGCTGATGCCGAACATCGGGATCGGCACCTGCTGGTTCTTCCACTGCACCGTCGGCTGCACGCCGACATGGGAGATGCCGGTGACGATCACGTCGGGCTTGGCGGCTTCCATCTTGTTGAAGATCGGCGTGAAGTCGGTGGTGTCGGGCGAGAAGCGGATGTGCTCGACCACCTTCAGGCCGGCCTTCGGCAGGCAGGCCTCGTACCCGGCGTCGAGCGGTTTGGTCCACGCGGCGTCCTCGCTCATGATCGCCACCGATTTGAACTTGAGGTTATCGACGAGGAGATCCTTGGCGGCGTCGCAGACGAGCTGCGCCTGCGCTGCCGAGGTCAGGTAGCCGTGGAAGGTGTACTTGTTCTTCTCATAGTCGTTGTGAACCGCCTTGGTGATCTCGTTCGAGGCGGCGCCCGGCGTGATCAGCGGCATCTTCAACCGCGATGCCCACGGCTCGAGCGCCAGCACGACCTCGCTGATGTAGCTCGCGATCACCGCGGAGACCTTGTCCTCGCTGACTGCGCGCTGGAACGCACGCACCGAGTCCGCCGACGAGCTCTTGTTGTCGTAGGTGACGATCTCGATCTTGCGGCCCATCACGCCGCCCTTGGCGTTGATCTCGTCGGCCGCGATCTGCGCGCCGCCCGGGGTTGCCGCACCGGCGATCGACTGCACCTCGGCAATCACGCCGATCTTGATCGGATCCTTGGACTGCGCATAGGCCGGTGCCGCGAGGCAGAGCGCCAGCGCGGTAGCCAACAGGCTCGTGCGGGCGGCGGTTGAATATCCTGACATGGTCGTCTCCCTTTGCTTTGTTATTTTTCAATCGTTGAACGTCAGAGAAAGTCCTTGCCGGCCTCCGCGGCGAACCGGCCCGGATCGCCCTCCCAGACGATCCGCGCGTGCTCCAGCACATAGACGCGGTCGGCATGCGGAAGCGCGAAGGTCACGTTCTGCTCGCCGAGCAACACCGTGATCTTGGTGGTCTGGCGCAGCTTCTCCAGCGCCTTCGACAACAGTTCGAGGATGACCGGTGCAAGTCCCAGCGTCGGCTCGTCGAGGATCAGGATCTGCGGCTGCATCATCAGCGCGCGGCCGATCGCCAGCATCTGCTGCTCGCCGCCGGACAGCGTCTGGGCCATCTGGCCCTGGCGTTCCTTCAGGATCGGGAACAGCTCGAACAGCCAGGCGAGCTGCCTGGCCCGCGCCGCGTCGTCGAGATGCTGACCGCCGAGATCGAGGTTTTCCCGCACCGTCATCTCGCCGAACAGTTCGCGCGATTCCGGGCACTGCACGAGGCCGGAGCGGGCGATCTTGGCAGGCCCGGTGCCGCGCAGTGGCTGCCCGCCGCGCAGGATCTCGCCGGTATAGGGCAGGAAGCCGGAGATCGTGTTGAACAGCGTGGTCTTGCCGGCGCCGTTGAGGCCGACGATCGAGACGAACTCGCCCTCATGGACGTGGATCGAGACGTTCTCCAGCGCCTGCGCCTTGCCGTAATGCACGCTGACATTCTCGACCTGCAGCAGCGGCACCTTGTCCTTGAACGAGGTCTCGGGTCGCGCGTGGGTCTCGATCGCGCCGCCGAGATAGACCCGGCGCACGGTCTCGTTCTTCATCACGTCCTCGGCGCGGCCGGTCGTGATCTCCTCGCCGAGATACATCGCGAGTACGCGGTCGACCAGGGCCGCGACGCTCTTGACGTTGTGGTCGACCAGCATCACCGCGCGTCCCTCGTCGCGGAAGCTGCGGATCAGGGCGGAGAAGGTGCCGACTTCGGCGCTGGTGAGGCCCGCAAAGGGTTCGTCGACCAGTACCACCTTCGGATCGCGCGCGATCGCCTTCGCCAATTCCAGCCGGCGCAGATCGGCGAACGGCAGCGTCGGCGGACGGCGATCCATCACCGCGCCGAGCCCGACGCGCTCGGCGATCCATTTGGCGCGCTCGGTCAGTGCCTTGTCGGGAAACAGCATGAACAGGCTGTCGGGCAGCAGCGCGACCATGATGTTTTCCAGCACGGTCTGCCGGTTCAGCGGCCGCGAGTGCTGGAACACCATGCCGAAGCCCTTGCGCGCGATCTTGTGCGCGGGAAGGCCAGCGACGTTCTCGCCGTCGAAGATCACCTCTCCCGCGGTCGGGCGCTCGATGCCCATCACGCTCTTCATCGCGGTCGACTTGCCCGAGCCGTTCGGCCCGATCAGACCGAGGATCTCGCCCGGGTGCAGGTCGAACGAGAGGTTCTTCACGGCGGTCAAGCCGCCGAATCTCTTGGTCAGTCCGCGGACGGTGAGCGTTGCTGTGGTCACGGTCTGATCCATTTAAGAGCGCGCCTCGCGTGACAGGGCCGCTCCGAGGAAACCGCCGGGGAAGAACAGGACAACGAGCAGCGCCACCGCCGAAACGATGAAGGTGGCAAGCTCGCCGGTCGGGCGCAGGAACTCGCCGGCCACGATCAGGAAGATCGCGCCTAACGCCGCGCCCAGCACGGTGCGCCGGCCGCCGAGCACGGCGGAGACGATCACGTTGACGCCGACCGCGACGTCGACCACGGTGCCGACCGAGGCGGTGCCGAAGTAGAACACCAGCAGCGCGCCCGACAGGCCGGAGAAGAACGCGCTGACGATGAAGGCTGCGAGCTTGTGCTTGACGATGTTGAAGCCGAGCGCGCCCGCCTGCACAGGGTCCTGCCCGCTCGCCTGCAGCACGAGTCCAACCGGCGATTGCGACAGCCCGTACAGGATCGCGGCGCTGATGGTCATGAAGCCGAGCGCGATCCAGTAATTGGCGCCGGCATTGATGGTGATGACGTCAGGGATCGTCAGCCCGATCTCGCCGCCGGTGAGATCGGCGAAAACGACCACAAAATTCTGCAACATCAGCACCGCGACCAGCGTGGTGAGGCCGAAATACGGCCCCCTCACCCGCAGCGCCGGCAGCGCCAGCACGAAGCCCGCGACAACAGAGGCGAGCGCGCCGAGCAGGATGCAGACATAGACCGACCAGCCGTACTGGTTGTTGAGGATTCCGGCGGTGTAGGCGCCGGTGCCGATCAGGAAGGTCGGGCCGAAATTGACCTCGCCGGCGAAGCCGAACAGCAGGTCCCAGGCCATCGCGAACACGCCGAAATAGAACGCGACGGTGAGGAGCCCGAGGATGTAGCCCGAGACGTAGAGCGGCAGCGTCGCCGCAACCGCCACGCAGACCAGCGAGATGAAGAACAGGCGCGAGGTGAAGAAGTTGGCCATCTCAGCGCCTCCCCAAGAGGCCCTGGGGCCGGATGTACATCACGAACACCAAGAGCAGCAGCGCCGGAATGGTGCGGTAGGCCGGCGAGATCATGTAGGCCGTGATGGTCTCGAGATAACCGACCACGAAGGCCGCGATCAGCGAGCCGGAGACGCTGCCGAGGCCGCCGAGCACCACGATCGAGAACGCGCTCGCGGTCAGCGGCCCGACGCTGTAGGAGCTGACGCCCAAGAACATGCCGAGCAGCACACCGGCGATGCCGGCGAGGATGCCGTAGATGCCCCACACCACAATGTAGATCTGGGTGAGCTCGAGCCCGAGCAGCGTGACGCCGCGCGGGTTCATCGAGGCCGCCAACACCGCCTTGCCGGTCCGGGTGCGGTTCACCAGCAGCCAGAGCAGGCCGATCGCGAGGCAGCACACCAGCGCGGTGAAGATGTTGTTGCGCGGCGTGCGGTTGCCGAAGATGTCGACGACGCCCTCGACGATCGGCAGCACCGTCTTGGCGTTGTTGGTGAAGAAATAGGCGATCAGCTCCTGGATCATGATGCCCCACAGCAGGGTGCCGGTGAGGACGAAGATCTCCTTCTCCTCGTTGGGGATCCGGGTCGAATTCTGGATCGGCTTCACGACCGCGAAATAGGTCGCGAAAGAGACTATCAGCGCGACGCCGACCCCGAACAGCGCACCTGAGTAGATGTCGAGGTGCAACACGCTGGCCGCGGCCCAGGCCGCGACCGCTGCGGCCACCATGATGGCACCGTGGGAGAGGTTGAGGACGCCGGAAACACCGAAGATCAGGGTGAAGCCGGTCGCGCCGAGTGCATAGAGCGCACTGATGGCAAAACCATCGATCAGGATTTGTAAGGCAAGCATCTCATATCGGCCGCGGCAGCAGGGCTGCCTGTTGTGGAGGATGCGGAACTGAATAGCGATGCTCCCGGGACCGGCCCGGGAGCATGATCATCAGTCAGTTCGTGGTGAGCTTGATGAAGCTCGGGAACTTGAGATCGCTCTTGGCGACCTCCTTCGGCCAGACCGCGACCTGCTTGCCGCCCTGCCACTGCAGCATCAGTCCGGTGATCAGGCCCTTGCCGTACTTGATGGAATGGGTGAACGGATCGTCCTTGCCGTAGAACTGGACGCGTCCGATGGTGCCTTCCCAATCGGTCTTCTCGAGCGCATCGACCACCTTGTCGGCCTCGACCGAACCGGCGCGCTTCACCGCATCGGCGATGTAGTAGACCTCGTCATAGGCGGTGTAGCCTGCATACGACGGATAGTTGCCGTAGCGCTTCTTGAAGTCTTCCGCGAACGGGACCGACTTCGGCGTCACCGCGACGTTCGGGCCCGACACGCCCTGATACAGCACGCCTTCCGCCGCATCATTGGTGTCCTTGCCGAAGGTCTCGTTGGTCGCCTGCGAGGAAATGCCGAACATCGGGATCGGCACCTGCTGGTTCTTCCATTGCACGGTCGGCTGCACGCCGACATGCGAGATGCCAGTGATGATCACGTCGGGCTTGGCGGCTTCGACCTTGTTGAAGATCGGCGTGAAGTCGGTGGTGTCGGGCGAGAAGCGGATATGGTCGACGACCTTGAGCCCGATCTTCGGCAGGCACTCCTCGTAGCCGACGTCGAGCGGCTTGGTCCAGGCCGCGTCCTCGCTCATGATGACCGCGGTCTTCATGTGCTTCTGATCGACCAAAAGCTCCTTGGCGGCGTCGCAGACCGACAGCGCCAGCGCCGCCGAGGTCAGGTAGCCGTGGAAGGTGTACTTGTTCTTCTCGTAGTCGGCGTGGACGCTCTTGCTGATCTCGTTCGAGGCGGCGCCGGGCGTGACGAACGGCGTCTTCAGCCGCGAGGCCCAGGGCTCGAGCGCCAGCACCACCTCGCTGATGTAGCTCGAGATGACGACATTGACCTTGTCCTCGTTGACCGCGCGCTGGAATGCGCGCACCGAATCCGCCGAGGACGAGTGATTGTCGTAAGAAACGATTTCGATCTTGCGGCCGTCGATGCCGCCCTTGGCATTGATCTCGTCGGCGGCGAGCTGCGCCGCCTGCGGGATCGATGCGCCGGCGATTGCCTGCGCTTCGGCAATCACGCCGATCTTGAGGGTGTCAGCCGCCAGCGCTCCGCTGGGACTGGCTGCCAAAAGACCCAACACGGCCGCTCCGGCAAGTTGCTGCATCGCATGAACAGGCAGTCGCGATGTTCTCTTCACCCTGTTTCTCTCCTCTTTTTGTTCGGCTGCTTCGAGCTCTTGGGGCGGGACTATAGCTGCGACAAAATGCGCAGCAAGTGAAACTGCGCGCAGATCGCCATGCGCGGACGGCAACTAAAGTAGTGGGTCGGCGCCGGCGGGCTGAATAAATATGAGGCAGAGCGGGAATAAATGAGAGTCGTGGGCGACGATCTCTCCTCGCGTCGCTGCCCGGCTCGACCGGGCGATGACACCGAACAAGCTGCATGACCGGGCAACATACGCGCCGTCGTCCTGGCGAAAGCCAGGACCCATTACCCAAAATCTCAATTGCTGCGCGACGCTGGGGCCGCGATCCCGCTCATCACCGAAGGGCGGTGGTTATGGGTCCTGGCTTTCGCCAGGACGACGAACGACGAGTCCCGCCTGCAACTTGCGCTGCGACGTAAGCCCGCCCCTACTCCGCCATCTCCACCGGCTGCGCGGCGGGGCCGGCGAGCGGGCGCTCTTCCATCGTGATCATGCAGATCGAGGCGGTGGTCAGCAGCACGGCGGCGGCGCCGAACACGTAGCGGAACGCATGGATCATGTCGGCCATCGGGATTGCGCTGACCGTGCTCGCCGCCGCGGCCTGATGCTCGCCGGCGAGCGAGATGTCGGTGCCGAGCGTCATCAGCAGGATCGTGGTGAAGGCGGCAACCGTGAAGGACGCCATCATCGCCCGGAAGAAATTCATCGCGCCGGTCACGGTGCCGACCTGCGGCCGCGCCACCGCGTTCTGCAGCGACACCACGCTGATCGGGAATGTGGTGCCGAGCCCGAGCGCGAACACGCTCATCACAAGCAGCAATCCCCAGAGCGGCAGCGTCGTCATCGCCATGCCGACGGCGCAGATTGCCGCAACCGAGGTGCCGACGATTGCGACCCGCTTGTAGTGCTTGGCCTTCGCCATGGTCCGGCCGGCGATTGCCGCGCCGAAGGTCGAGATCGCCGCGAGCGGAATCAGCGCCAGGCCGGCCTCGCTGGCGGTGAGGTGGTAGACCACCTCGTAATAGAGCGGCAGATGCACGGTGAGCCCGACCATGGCGCCGAGCGCGCAGCCGCCCGCGCCCATCGCGAACGGCACCACCGAGCCGCCGAGCAGCGACAGCGGCAGGAACGGCTCGTCGGCGCGGCGCGCATGCCAGACGAAGCCGCCGGCGAGCGCGATCGAGGTGCCGATCATCGCGGTGATGGTCGGCGACAGCCACGAGAGACGCGTGCCGCCCCAGGTCAGCACCAGCATCAGCACCACGGCCGAGGCCATCAGCAGCACGCCGCCGAGCCAGTCGACCTTGCGCTTGCGGTGGAACACCGGGATCTTGCCCATCTTCGGCAGCAGCAGCGCGAGCGCGGCGGCTGCAAGCGGCAGGTTGATCCAGAAGATCATCGACCAGTGCAGATGCTCGGCGAACACGCCGCCGACCACCGGGCCGAGAATGCCGCCGGCCATCCAGACGCTGGAGAAATAGGCCTGATAGCGTCCACGCTCGCGCGGGGTGACGACGTCGGAGATCACGGTCTGGACCACCGGCATGATGCCGCCGCCGCCGAGCCCCTGCAGGCCGCGGGCAATGATCAGCATCGTCATGCTGGGCGCGATCGCGCACAGCACCGAGCCGACTACGAACAGGCTGAGCGAGGTGATGATCATGACGCGGCGGCCATAGATGTCGCTCAGCGTGCCGAACACCGGCGCCACCGCGGTCGAGGCCAGCAGATAGGCCGTGATCACCCAGGAAAGATTGGTGACATCGTGAAACTGGCGTCCGATCGTCGGCAGCGCGGTCGCGACGATGGTCTGGTCGAGCGCGGCCAGGAACATCGTCAGCATCAGGCTGATCACGATGGTGCGGACTTCATCCGGATTGAGCGGTGCCGGCGGCGCCAGCGGCGGCGCGTCGCTGAGTTCGATCACCTCGCTCGGGAGGTGAGACAGCTCTTCGGCAATATCGTCAGGCAATGTGGATTGGTCGGCAGGACACGGGCTCTGCCGTTCATACTTGTTCATTTGGGGCGTAATGCTGCTGCGCGGGCGCGTCCCGCGATGGAATCATTCTCTGTTTCGCAATTTATGCAGCAATTGCCTGCTGAGGCAGCCACCCCAGCGCATGGGTGCATCCCGCAGCGATGTTCTCGCGATGACGTGATCGCGGCAGCGCCGGCACCAGTTCCGGCGACGGCATCGCCACGTCCTGAAAATCTACTTGGAGGCCTTCGGGCGCTTCTTCAATTGGGCTCGTTTCGGCAGCAAGGCCGGCCAACGTACGATGTGATCCTCGAGATCGGCGTCGTTGACATCGATCTCGGTACCCTCGACCCGGCCGCGCACCGAGACCCCGGCTTCGTGAACGGTGTTGGGATCGCCCGAGATGAGGGGATGCCACCAATAGAGGTCCCGCCCCTCGGCCACGAGGCGGTAGCCGCAGCTCGGCGGCAGCCAGTTCAGGGTGCGGACATTTTCGGGGGTGAGACGGACGCAATCCGGAACCTGCTCGGAGCGGTTCGGATAGTCCTTGCAGGCGCACAGACCGGCATCTAGCAGCTTGCAGGAGATATGGGTGAAGTAGATCTTGCCGGTGTCCTCGTCCTCGAGCTTCTCCAGGCAGCACCGCGCGCAGCCGTCACACAGGCTTTCCCATTCGGCGTTGGACATCTCCTCCAACGTCTTGGTTTTCCAGAAGAATCCCTCCTGGTCCGACGGGCGCTTGGGCGGTGCGGTCATGATGTCCCTGGAAATGGCGGTGCAACCCTTCTTGGGACGCCGGCGCCGGCTCCGCAAGGGGGTGCGATTGCGGGGTCGCAAAAGCCGGTGGGCAGCGTTAGGCCTTTCATTAAATTCACCAGCCGCGCCATTGGTTTATGGCAGCCGCTCGGATAGAACGTGGAACGAGTCCCCAACGACGCAAAAGCGCCTTGGGATTGCCGCAACATCGAAGCAAGACGCTGGCCTGTGCCCATTTCGGGCGCCCGCAGCGCTGTCGAACTGATCAAGGGACCCGGTGCCGTCGCATTGGAAACAGAAGGTCCGGAATTTCTTCCTGGACCTCGATGCGCGTATCGACTCGACGCTGTTCTCGTCGGGCAAGGGCCTGCGCGAGCTCTACGAGCGCTATTCCACCTTCATGGACCGCTTCTATGTCGGCCGCTGGAAGCGCTGGGTGTTCATCGAGCCGCTGTCGGAAGCCGCAACGCTCGGGCTCGGCGGCATGATCCTGATGCTGACGCTCGCGATTCCGGCCTTCCGCGAGACCGCTGACGAGGACTGGCTGAAGAAGTCCGACCTCGCGGTGACCTTCCTCGACCGTTACGGCAACCCGATCGGCAGCCGCGGCATCAAGCATAATGACTCGATCCCGCTGGAAGATTTTCCGGACAATCTGATCAAGGCGACGCTCGCGACCGAAGACCGCCGCTTCTACGACCATTTCGGCATCGACGTGCCCGGCCTCGCCCGCGCGCTCGTCACCAACGCGCAGGCCGGCGGCGTCCGCCAGGGCGGTTCGTCGATCACCCAGCAGCTCGCCAAGAACCTGTTCCTGAACAACGAGCGCACCATCGAGCGCAAGGTGAAGGAAGCCTTCCTCGCGATCTGGCTGGAGACGCGCCTCACCAAGAACGAGATCCTGAAGCTCTATCTCGACCGCGCCTATATGGGCGGCGGCACCTTCGGCGTCGACGGCGCGGCGCATTTCTACTTCAACAAGTCGGTGCGCGACGTGAACCTCGCGGAGGCCGCGATGCTCGCCGGCCTGTTCAAGGCGCCGACCAAATACGCCCCGCACATCAACCTGCCCGCCGCGCGCGCCCGCGCCAACGTCGTGCTCGACAACCTCGTCGATGCCGGCTTCATGACCGAGGGCCAGGTGTTCGGTGCCCGCCGCAATCCGGCGGTCGCGGTCGACCGGCGCGACGAGAACTCGCCGAACTACTATCTCGACTACGCCTTCGACGAGATGCGCAAGCTGGTCGACACCTTCCCGAAATCCTACACCGAGCGCGTCTTCGTGGTCCGCACCGCGATCGACATCAACGTGCAGAAGGCGGCCGAGGAAGCGATCGAGAACCAGCTCCGCCAGTTCGGCCGCGACTATCACGCGACGCAGGCCGCGACCGTGGTGTCCGATCTCGACGGCGGCATCCGTGCCATGGTCGGCGGCCGCGATTACGGCGCGAGCCAGTTCAACCGCGCCACCGACGCCTACCGGCAGCCGGGCTCGTCGTTCAAGCCGTATGTCTACACCACCGCGCTGCTGAACGGCTTCACGCCGAACTCGAAGGTCGTGGACGGCCCGGTCTGCATCGGCAATTGGTGCCCGCAGAACTATGGCCACTCCTATTCGGGCCAGGTCACGCTGACCCAGGCCATCACGCGTTCGATCAACGTGGTGCCGGTCAAGCTCTCGATCATGCTCGGCGGCAAGGAAGGCCCGAAGGCCGGCCGCGCCAAGATCGTCGAGGTGGCGCGCCGCTTCGGCCTCAAGGCACCGCTGCCGGATACGCCGTCGCTGCCGATCGGCTCCGACGAAGTCACCGTGCTGGAGCACGCGGTGGCCTATGCGACCTTCCCGAACCGCGGCAAGGCGGTGACGCCGCATTCGGTGCTCGAGGTGCGCACCGGCGCCGGCGATCTCGTCTGGCGCTGGGACCGCGACGGGCCGAAGCCGCGGCAGGCGATCCCGCCGAATATCGCCGCCGACATGGCCGGCATGATGAGCCACGTGGTCAGTGAAGGCACCGCGCGCCGCGCCGCGCTCGACGGCATTCCGACCGCGGGCAAGACCGGCACCACCAATGCCTATCGCGACGCCTGGTTCGTCGGCTACACCGGCAACTTCACCTGCGCGGTGTGGTACGGCAATGACGACTATTCGCCGACCAACCGCATGACCGGCGGCTCGCTGCCGGCGCAGACCTGGCACGACATCATGGTCGCCGCGCATCAGGGCGTGGAGGTACGCGAGCTCAACGGCGTCGGCATGGGCCAGAAGCTGCCGCCGCAGCCGGCGCAGGCCAATGCCCAGGCCAACGCGGCGCCGCGCGTGCTGGAAACCAAGCCGGGTCCGCCGCCGGTGCTGACCAAGCGCGGCGCGGATATCCTGGTACGGGTCGAGAAGCTGCTCGATGACGCTGCCAGAACTGCTGAGAAGACCACCGGCAAGACCACGCTGAACGAGCCCGCGAAGATCGGCAAGCCGGAGTCCTCGAGCGCGCTGGCGTTCCCCGAAAACTACGTTGCCGCGGCCGGCCCGGACGGCGCGACGCCCCCCGTGCCACGCAAGAACTGACGTGCGGCTCCTCCTCACCACCCTGCTGGCGCTCGTCATCGCCACCGCCGTCGGCCTCGGGCTGACCTACGCGACTGCGACGCGCGGCACCGATCTCGGCACGCTGAAGATCGGCGCCTGGACCGCGCGGCCGAAAAGCGGCACCTCCGACGTCGACCCCTATTCGCGCGCCACCATCGCGCGCAGCGGCGAGCTGCCGATCGGCACCGGCGACGGCATCGCATTCTCGGCGACCTCGGACGACAAGAACAAGCCGCTCGACGGCCGCTGCGACGTCGTCGTCAGCGGCGTGACGCCGGCGGCGCGGTTCTGGACGCTGACGCTGTTCGACCGCAAGGGCCACCTCGTCGCGAACTCGCTGCAACGCTACGGCTTCACCAGCCAGGAGATCATGCGCGCCTCCGACGGCACGTTCGAGATCCATATCGCCTCGCGCTCGCGCGCCGGCAACTGGCTGCCGACCGGCGGCATCGAACGCTACGCGCTGATGCTGCGGCTCTACGACACGCCGGTCGGGGTCGCGACCCGCACCCAGCGCGACGCGCCGATGCCCGCGATCACGACGACGGGCTGCCCATGATCCGCGTGCTGCTCACGATCCTCGCAGGCGTGCTGCTCGGCGGCGTGGTGCATCTCGTCAGCGTGCTGGCGCTGCCGCGGATCGCCTCGCAGGACGCTTATTCGCGGCTGACGCCGATGACCAAGCTCAACGAGGTGACCCAGCTGCCGCTGGCCGACCCCAGCCACTCGCCGATGCCGCTGATGGATCCGGCCTTCGCAGTCGCGATCTGCCGCTACGATCTCTCGACCGGGCCGCTCAAGCTCACCGTGCCGGTCAGCCAGGCCTATACGTCGGTGTCGTTCTACACCCGCAACGAGGTCGCCTATTACGCGATCAACGACCGCTCCGCCGGCAAGAAGGTGATCGAGCTCGACCTGATGACGGAAGCGCAGCACAACGAGCTGCCGGAGGACGAGGAAGTCACCGCCGCCGACCGGCTGATCATCGACTCGCCGACCTCGACCGGCCTGATCCTCTTGAAGGCGCTGGCGCCGGAGCCCGGCCTGATGCCCCAGGCGCAGGCCTCGCTCGCGGCCTCATCGTGCAAGGTGCAGGCCGAGCCGGCTGCGGCCAAGCAGGAGGCCCCGCCGCCGCTGCCTACACCGGCACCACCGCCTGCAGCCCGTAAGCGCTAACGCGCAGCCGGCGTGTGCCGGCCGCAGCGGCAGCTCTCGTAGTCGACGGGATCGTGGCTGTTGACGATCGTGACATCAGAGCCATGCGCCGCCTTCAGCTGGCGCAGCCGCTCCTGGTTCCGGATACGCGTCGCGCGATCCATGTCGGCCCGGCGCTGGAACAGGCCGAGCACGAGCGGGATCCGGGGCCTGGCGTCGAGCTGCGCATGGTGGAAATAGGCATCGCCAGCGTGCAGCAGCCATCTGTCCTTGTCGCGCACTGCGATGCCGCAATGGCCAAGCGTGTGGCCCGGCAGCGGGATCATCAGGATATCAGGCTCGTGATCGCCGAGCGCCCGCACCCCCTCGAAGCCGAACCAGTCCTCGCCGCCTTCGCCGTAGATCGCCCAGTCCGGCCCGTGCTTCCACTGCGTGGTGATGTAGCGTCCCGCGGGCGGTGTGACCTGATGGGTCACCGCCATGTCGTACTCCTTGCGATGGACGTGCACCTTGGCCTTCGGAAAGTCCGGCACGCCACCGGCATGGTCGCGATCGAGATGGGTCAGCAGCACGTGACGCACCTCGTCGGGCGAGAAGCCGAGCGCCTTGACCTGCCGCACGGCGGTCTCGGTTGGATCGAGCCGCGGCGTGGTCTGCCGCACCCATTTGCGGCCGAGCCGCGGCGGGTCTGCGATGTCGCCAAGCCCGATACCGGTGTCGACCAGCACGAGGCCGTCATTGCTCTCGACCAGCAGGCAGTGGCAGACCATTCGCGCCCGCCGGAAGAGGCTGCCGCTGCCGTTCACGAGCCGTTGTCCGATCGGGCACATCGTGCCGGTGTTGAGATGATGAATCCGCATGACAAATCCTCCGCTGACCTGCGCAGACTTGCCACTCGCGTTTCCATAGGTAAAATATTGTCTCTCTATCGATACGATAGGATCAGACTATGGATATCCGCGAACTTCGCTATTTCGCCGCGGTCTACCGCGAGCGCAATCTCACCGCTGCGGCGAAGCGCTGTTTCATCTCGCAGCCGTCGATCTCCGCGGCGATCACCAATCTCGAGGCCGAACTCGGCACCACGCTGTTCATCCGGCACAAGAAGGGCATGGCCCCGACGGAATCCGCCGCGCAGTTCCACGGCATCGCCCGCAAGATCATCGACGAGGCGGACGCGGCGCGACACCTGTTTCGCAAACCGCGGACGAAACAGACGCTGACGCTCGGTCTGTTGCGGACGCTCGATCAGGCGCGGACCATCGCCCTGTTGAAGCCGCTGACCGGCAACGCCGATCTCGCGCTTCGGCTGGTCGGCGCCAGCCAGAAGTCCGACGCGCGGATCGTCGCGAGAACCATGATCGTGCCCGGCGAGCACTTCATCCCGCTCTGGAGCGAGCGCTATGTCGCGGCACTGCCGCCGTCGCATCCCCTCACCCTCAAGGAGACGCTGCGGACCAGCGACTTCGCCGGCGTTCCGATGATCGATCGTTGCCATTGCGAACAGCAGGAGCTTTTCAAGCGCACCGCGCCGCCGCGCAAGCCGGTGGCGATCGCAGAATTTGAGGAGTGGGCGATGGCACTGGTCGCGGCCGGGGTCGGCGTCGCGATCGTCCCCGAAGGCGTGGCGCGCGGCAATCCTGATGTCGCGGTGCGCGCGATCGATGTCGACGTCACGCGCCAGGTCGGCCTCGCCTACCCCTCGGCCCATCCGCCATCCGATGCGCTGAAGGAATTCATTGCGAGCCTGCCGCGGCAGGCGAACAGCCGCCGCGTCAGGTCCGCAATCAAGAAGGTGAAGCGCGCCTAGCCCTTGGTCACCACGGCCTGGCCCGTGACCGGCCCGGAGACCAGCGGCGCGTTGGCGGTGAGCCGGGCGAGTTCGTTGATCTGGCGTTCGGCATCGGCGGCCATGCCGTCGGGCGCCTGGATCACCAAACGCTCCAGCGCCCAGCGATAGGACGAGATCCGCCGTTCCAGGGCCTGCTGGACCCACTGCACAATCAGCGTGTTCTCTTCCATCCGCGCCACCGCATCGGCCCGCTCGCGCGGCGACACGTCGGCGATCATGTTGAGGCTGGCACTGCGCTTGCGGTCGAGCTCGATCACCTGGATCGCGGTGGCGAAGAACGGCTCGAACCGCGTGATGTCGTCGCGCACCTGGTCGATCAGCAGCGAATAGCGCGAGGCGAACGAGCGGTGCGGCTCGTCGATCAAATTGCGACCATAGGCGGTGCGATCGAACACCGCCTTCTGCCGCCAGGGCGAGGGCAGCGGCTGGTAGTCGCCGAACACGCTCTTCCACGCCGGGCGCGACAGCGGCGGCTCGACGAACTGATAGGCGAGATCGCGCAACTGGCGTTCGTGTTCGGTGAGCTGGAATTGCGAGGCGTTCTTGCCGATGCTGCCGGTCGCCTCTGCGCCCATCCAGCGATGCATGTCGTCGTTGCGGAAATCGGCGCGGGTGCGGCCGAAATCGCCGCCGCTGCAGCCCGCGAGCGCCGAGCCCGCGATCAGCAGGATCAGCGCCGGGAATGACCGCCAAGCGGCGGTCCGCTGCACAGGCGCGGGCATTGCACGCTATCCGCGATCAGGAGCGACGGCGGCGACGGCGCCCCTGCGCAGTGCCCTGCTCCGGTCCGCGACCACCGCCGGTCTCCTCCGTCGTTCGTTCGATCCGCACGACGGGAAGGATCAGCACGGTCCCCAAGCCTTCGGTCCTCATGCCTTCGCCGGCAGCACCGGCCGTGCTCGGCCGCCGTGCAGCCGCATCCGCCGGAAACTCAACGATGGTACCCATGTTCCGTTCTCTCTGGCCCGCACGGACATGATTTGCCCCGCGCACGCCGAGTTAAGAACGGGCATGGTTAATGACATCTTAAGCTGCCGATACGGACGGTTACGGATATGGCGCTGTGCCTTAATGGACACGCGCAAATTCGAGCGTTCGCCTTCACGGCTTGTTTTCCTTAACTGCGTCTTAAAACTGCCTGCGTAGGCTCGCGGCCACAGGGTTTTTCAAACCGAATCTTACTGGCTAGTCGCGTACGCCCGAGATGAGCGCAGCTCCGCTATTTCCTGGTTTTGATGGGCTGATGAGGCTCTCCCGTCGTGAGGGCGTCGACATCCGCCCCACTTTGCTGCGCGTCCTGACCGACCTCTATGTGCAGGCGAGCGCGCACTCCGCCGATGAAGAGCGCCAGTTCGTCGAGCTGACGTCGCGCCTGATCGACGAGGTCGACGACGCGACCCGCGCCGCCGTCCGCGCGCGGCTAGCGATCTATCCGGCAACGCCCGCCCCGATCATGGACAAACTCGGGCTCCGGCGCGCCGGTCCGGATCAGCCGATGCCGGCGGCCGCGCCGATTGCCGCGCCGGCATCCTCCACGCCGCCGGCGAAGACCCCGACCGAGGCCGAACAGCGGATGGCCGCGAGCCTTGCGATGCGGCCGAACGATGCCGCCGAAATCTCCGACATGTTCTTTGCCGCCAGCGCCAGCGAGCGCGCGCAGATCCTGCACAATCTGCAGGAGACGCCGCTGAAGGCCGCGGCACGGATTCCGCCAGCCCGCGCCGCGCGCGCGATCCACATCCTGGAGATGGCGGCGTTCGCCGAGGACCTCGACAACTTCACGCTCGAACTCGGCGAAGCGCTGATCCTGCCGTCACGGATCGCCGCCGACGTGGTCAACGATCCCGGCGGTGAGCCGCTCGCCTGCGCGATGCGGGCGCTCGACGTGTCGAGCGCCGCGTTCCAGCGCATCCTGATGTTCCTCAATCCGGAAGCCGGTTCGTCGGTCAACTATGTCTATCGGCTGTCACGGCTCTACGATCGCCTCAGCGAGCGCTCGGCGCTGGTGATGCTGGCGGCATGGCGCGGCTCGACCATGGCGGTGGCCCGCGCCAAGTATCGCTCGGCGCTCTATGACGACGAGCGCCATCGCGTGCGCGCCGCATCGACGCAGACGCGATCGTCGGTGCAGCCCGGCAGCGCAGCCGCGATCCGCAACCAGAAATCCGGAAGCTAAGGCGCGATCATCGCGCCTTAGCTTTTCATCTTGGGCATGATCTATCCGGAAAACCGCTTCACACTTTTCCGGATCATGTCCTAGCCCTTCGCCAGATCGAGGAAGTGCCGCCCCGCGCGGTCCTCGGTCTCGACGATCCAGGCATCGGGATCGAAGCGCAGCTCCTTGGTCAATCGCTCCTCGACTGACGGCTCGGATACCGGCTGCGGCGCCGTCGGCACGAATAGCCGTTCCGCCGGACGGCTGTCGTCATAGACCGTCTGCGGCGCCGGTGCATACAGCATCGCGTTGCCGTCCATCAGCGCCACCTTGACGAACACGGCGCCGGCCTCTTCCGCACCCTTCTTGCGGACCGCACCGAACACGCCTTCGGTCTGGCAGCGGCGCAGATAGGCCGCAACCCAAATACTGGTTTTCAATCGCATGCGCCGACCTATAGGCCAGCGGCGCGGCCACGTCCAATTGTCACGCATGTCGTCGCGCAGCGGCGGGTTGACCGATACAGGCCTCGCTCATATCCTTCCATCTGCGGTGCAAGCCGCGCCCGGGTCCACGGGAAGGGTCGAACCCACTTGCACCGAATACGCGGCCAACCAAGCCTTTGTGCAGCCGGTTTTGTGGACCATCGGCGATGATGCACGGAGGTTGCCATGAACCGATCGCCCGCGCGATTGAATCTCGAACATCTGAAGAAGCAAGCCAAGGAGCTGATCCGCCTGTACCGGCGGCAGGCACCGGAGGCTTACGCCCGTTTCCGGCAGGCGCTGCCGGCTGCGGCCGGGCGCAGCGACGTGCAGATCGCCGCACTCGATCTGCGGCTCCACGACGCGCAGTCCTGCGTCGCGCGAGATCTCGGCTTCGCCTCATGGCCGGACCTGCGGCGCTATGTCGAAGCACAATTGCCGCCAGGCAAGAGCAAGGCCGATCGTGTGCGGCGATGGCTGCAACTGGTCTACGCCGCAGATGTCGCCGGCACCAGCGACCGCGCCAATCCGCGCGTCGCAATGCGCATGCTCCGCGAGGATCCCGGCCTTTTCGGCGATGATCCCTATCTCGCCTGCGCCATCGGCGACGAGAGCACGATCCAGCGCATCGCGACCAGCGATCCCGCATGGGTCAACCGACCCGGCGGTCCCCTGAAACTGCCGCCGCTGGTCGCGGTCACGCATTCCAGCCTGCTGCAGATTCCGGAATTTCAGGCGCGGCTGCATCGCTGCGCGCGCCTGCTGCTGGCGGCCGGCGCAGACCCAGACCAGCACATCAGCAGCCGCTGGCCGCCCGGATCGCTCGACGCACCCGATGACAGCAATCCGCTGTCGGCCCTGTACGGCGCCGCCGGGCAGAATCACGACCTCGGGTTGACCAGGCTGTTGCTCGAGGCCGGCGCCAATCCGAACGACAATGAATCGCTGTACCACTCGCTCGAAGGTTCCGTGACGACGGGCGTGCTGCTCGAACATGGCGCGCGGATCGCCGGCACCAACGCGATGTACAAGGTGCTCGACGACGAGAACGTGGCGGCTCTCGAATTGCTGCTGCGGCACGGCGGCAACCCGAACGAGCCCGCCCGCAACGCGCCACTGACCGATTGCGGTTCACCCTTGATGTGGGCGATCCGGCGACGGCGGTCGCGAAAATGCATTACGACCCTGCTCGACGCCGGCGCTGACCCGCGCATCACGACACCGGACGGATTGAGCGCCTATCGATACGCGCTGCAGTTCGGCCTGACCGAAGTTGCCGAACTGCTGCGCGAGCGCATCGGCGAGGAGACGCTCGCCGACGACGAGCGGTTCGTCGCGGCGTGCAGCAGCGGCAATGCGACCGAGGCGCGACAGATCCAGGCCGGCCGGCCCGATCTCCCGGCTTCGCTTTCACCCCAGCAGCTGCGGTTGCTGCCCGAACTCGCCGCGGCAGGCGGCGACGATGCGGTGCGGCTGATGGTCGAGCTCGGCTGGCCCATCGCGGTGCGCGGCGGCGACTGGGATGCGTCGGCGCTCAATCATGCGGTGTTCCGCGGCAATGCCGGGCTGACACGCTTCCTGCTCGAGCACGGCGCAGAGTGGACCGAGCAGCACGGCTTCGGCGACAACGTCTCCGGCAGCCTAGCGTGGGCTTCCTGCAATGAGCCGATCAGTGGCGGCGATTGGGAGGGCTGCGCACGGGCCCTGCTCGATCACGGCATGCCGCGCGCCACTCCGGATCGCGACGATCCGGAATGGGTGCTGCTGGCCGGCCGCAGGAAGCTGTTCTCCGACGATGTCAGGGACGTTCTGCTCGGCGAAGCCGCCTGACGGCGCGTCAATGTGTCAGATGCGAAATGGCCGGGCTCAAGCCCGGCCAGAACAAGCACTAGTCGATCGAGTGCCCGATCATCGCGCCCAGTTCGCGCACCAGACGATCGGACATCTGGCCAGTCACGGGCAGCTTGCGGGCCCGCTCGAACTTGGCGATCGCGTGCTGGGTGTCGGCGCCGATCGTGCCGGTCGGCTTGAGCTGGCCGTAGCCATATTCGGTCAGCGTGCGCTGGACCGAGGCGATGCGTTTGCCGGCCGGGCTCAGATGCTGCGTCGGGATCGGCGCCGGCGGGCGCATGACGCTGGACGGAGCGGCGGCCGGGGCCGGTGCGGCCGCCGGCGGCGCGGCGGTCGACTTCAGCACCAGGTTGGCCATCGGATCGGCCTGCTTGGCCTCAACCGGAACCGGCTTCGGCTCCGGCTTGGCTTCAACGGACCTGGTCTCGGCCGGCTTGGTCTCCACCGGCTTCACGTCGACCGGCCTGGACGGCTCCACGCCGGCCGGCTCGACCGATCGGGCGGCAGCCTCGGCTGGACGCGGGCGCGGCATCGGGCTCGTGACCGCGGCAACCGGAGCCGGCGGCGGCGGCAACGTCACCACCGAACCGCCGAACATCGGCGACGGATGACGGCCGGCCTGCAGGAACAGCGCATTGATCAGAATCGCAACAATGGCAGACGTTGCCAGCACGCCCGCGACGAGGTCCTTCGGACTGTGCAGCAGCAGTCGCAGCACTAGGCCGCGCTCCTCCTCAGCCGCGATGGCCACTGCCTTGGCGCCGCGGCGACGCCGCGGCGTTTCGTCATCGTCCAAAGTCTGTCTAGGCACTCTTCTTCACCTGATGGGTTTGCTCTTGCAGTCCGGATCGCAGCGCGGGCTTCAGGGTCGACACATTGCTGGACGGCTCGACAGCCGGCGGTGTGAACGCCAGCGGCAGCGCGACCGACACGATGGTGCCCTCGCCCACCTTGCTCTCCACGTTCATGTCGCCGTGATGCAGGCCGACCAGCCCCTTGACGATGGACAGACCGAGGCCGGTGCCTTCGTGGCGGCGCTGATAGGTCTTGCCGGCCTGGAAGAACGGATCGCCGAGCCGCTTGAGATCGTCGGCGGCGATGCCGACGCCGGTGTCCGAGACCCGCAGCAATAGCCGCGATCCCTCGATGCCGGCCGACACGGTCACCTTGCCGCCGCGCTCGGTGAACTTGATGGCGTTGGAAACCAGATTGAGCACGATCTGCTTGAACGCGCGCGGATCGCCGTTCACGATCGGCAGGTCGTCGGGCACGCGGGTGACGAGGTCGACGCCGCTCTCGCGCGCCTTCAGCGCCACCAAATTGCAGCAGTTGAGCAAAGCCGGCCGCGGCGCGAACGGTTCCGGCGAAATCTCGAAATTGCCGGATTCCATCTTCGACATGTCGAGGATGCCGTTGACCACCGACAGCAGATGCTGGCCGGAGTCGTTGATCAGCTGGGCGTATTCCTTGCGGCGCGCCGCGTCGAGCCCGAGCACGTCCTCCTGCGCGATCATCTCCGAGAAGCCGATGATGGCGTTGAGCGGGGTGCGCAGCTCGTGGCTCATGGTGGCGAGGAAGCGCGTCTTCGACGCATCGGCCTGCTCGGCCACATTGCGCGCCTGTTCGAGCGCCTGCTCCTGCACCTTGCGATCGGTCACGTCGCGCATCACGGCGACGACTTCGGCATCGGCCGAGGGCTGATCGAGCGCGCGGCAGCGCATCTCGACCCAGATGAATTCGGCGGCGGCCTCGCCCCGCGCGCCGTCGCGGCGCACCCGGAACTCGACGCTGCGCGCCTCGCCCCGCGCGGCGTCCGACAGCGCGGTGAGATAGGCCGGCCGATCGGCGACGTGGACGCGGTCGAACAGGCCGTGGCCCGACAGCCGCGAGGCTGGCACGCCGAGCATGATCTCGGCGGCAGGCGAAATGAAGCGCACCGCGCCGTTGCGGCTGTGCCGCGACAGCACGTCGCTCATGTTATGCGCGAGCAGGCGGTAGCGCTCTTCCTCGACATACAGCAGCGCCACGCTGGTGCGCGCCAGCGACTCCGCGCCGAAGGCGAGCCCGGCAGCATAGAAGATCGCCGATACGACGCCGAAACCGACCAGCGTGCTGTTCGAGGCGACCGCCGGATCGACGGCCGGCAGCACATGATAATGTGCGAGCACGCTCAGCAACGCCGCGCAGATCATCGCCAGCGCGAACGCAAACGCCACCACGCGCCGCGAGGCCGACAGCGCGGCCTCGATCGGAATCACGATGAGCCACACCGCGGCGAACGATGCGATGCCGCCGGTGGTCGCGGCGATCATCATCACGAGACCGCCCAGCGCCAGCGACGACAGCACGTGCGCGCCCTCGTAGCGGCCGGTGCGCGACAGGAACCAGGACAGCAGGATAGGCGCGATCAGCCAGGCGAACGCCGCGACCTCGATCGCCGACGGCGCACCGCGCATCGCCAGAAAGGCAGGGAACGACGCCAGCGCCGCTAGGCTGCCGAGCAGCCGCGGCGCCATGAAGGCACGATGGCGCGCACGCGTCAGCGCATCATACTGCGCCGACGGATGCAGCAGCGCATCCAGGCAATCGCGGATCAGACTCAAACTACTCACAGCACTCGCGCTTCGGCTCAATCGTCAGTTAGACGCGCCGGAACGCCTCCTTCGTGATTGCAGGTCAACGTGTCAGAGCGAACTTAAGCGAACGCTAAGGCGGGGTGGCCTGCTGCCAAACACCGTGCATTGGGAGGCTTCGAGGTTGCCATTCACCGGTCATTTGTCAGGGATGGTGAACGGCTGGTTTCCGGGTGCGCCCGTCTATGGTTTCGAAATGGTGGACGCGGCGCAGCCGGTGTCCTCGCGCTCACTAGCCGCCATCAATCGAATATTTACGGCGAATCAATTCGGGCGAATTTTCCGCGATTTTTCGGCGGATTTGCTTCAATGCAGATACTTCCGATTTATCGACCGATGCTAACCCTGAGGACAAGAGCGGCATCGACCGCGAAGAAGCAAAAGACAAGATAGACGACCGGGATCGCGCCATGTTCTTCCTGCTGCGTTTGGCATTCTGGCTCGGGCTTGTGCTCGTGCTGCTGCCGAGAGACAAAACACCTGAAGCGGACAAGACGCCGCAGATCAGCGCATCGGACGCGGTGTCGGCCGCGACCGCGACGATCAACGACATGGGTCAGTTCTGCAAGCGTCAGCCGTCCGCCTGCGAAGTCGGCGGCCAGGCCGCGACCGCGATCGGCCAGCGCGCGACCGACGGCGCGCGCAAGCTCTACCAGATCATCACCGACAAGAAGCCGCCCGATCACACCGGCTCGATCGACAGGGACGACATCGATTCGGCCACCATGTCGCGCGACACGCTGACCGCGGACGATCAGACCATCGAGTTCCGCCTGCCGCCGACGCCGTGAATGCAAGCCAGCGCGTTTCCGGGTGACGTGGCATCCGGTTCGCGTCAACAAAACGCGGCCAACAACCCGGAACCGGTTCCATTTTCGTCGCTTTCGCGGCCCGCCTTCCTATATAAGCCGTTAAGGACAGGATGCGGGCCACGATGACGACGATCGACGAAATCAGGGATAATTTTGCGCTGCTGGACGAGTGGGACGACCGTTACCGCTACGTCATCGAGCTCGGCCGCACGCTGGAACCGTTGTCGGAGGCGGAGCATTCGGCCGAGAACAAGGTGCAGGGCTGCGTCAGCCAGGTCTGGCTGTCGAAGCGGATCGAGCGCGATGCCAATGGCGAACCGCGGCTGATCTATCTCGGCGACAGCGACGCCCACATCGTGCGCGGCCTGGTCGCGATCGTGCTGACGCTGTTTTCCGGGCAAACGCCGCAGCATATCCTCGCCACCGACGCGCTCGCGCTGTTCGACGAATTCGGCTTCCGCGACCATCTGACGCCGCAGCGCTCCAACGGGCTGCGCTCGATGGTCGATCGCATCCGCAACGATGCACGCGAGGCGCTGGCGTCAGCCGCGTAGAGCTTCTTGCTTGGCGCGCCGTCCTCACGTGAACCGGAAACGCCTTAGACGCTACTTCCGCTTCCGCGCCTGCTGGCCGAGGCCCATCTTCTTGGCGAGCTGAGAGCGCGCCACCGCGTAGTTCGGCGCCACCATCGGATAGTCGGCCGGCAGCCCCCATTTGTCGCGATACTGCTCCGGGGTCATGTTGTACTGGGTGCGCAGATGGCGCTTGAGCGACTTGAAGCGCTTGCCGTCCTCGAGACACACCAGATATTCCGGCGTGATCGACTTCTTCATCGACACCGCGGGCTTGGCCGGCTCGCTCGGCGTATCGCTGCGCCCGCTCGACACGCGCAGCAGGGCGGCGTGGACCTGGCCGATCAGGTTCGGAATGTCCGAGGCCGGCGTCGGATTGTTGCTGAGATAGGCCGAAACGATGTTGGCGGTCAGTTCGACCGGCGTTTTGCCTGACGTATCGGACATGGCTCTACCTTCCCCGTGCTCTCGACGGCGCGGCGCGGCACGGCACGCCGTTGCGCAGTATCCGTGCGCGACAATACATCAACAGAATCGCGTACTACTTCGCGAATATGAACGGATTACAAGAAATCTGACAAGAACTGCCGTGTTCTAGACTTCGCGCCGGCCGTTCGCAAGTATTGCCGTAGATTTACGGCCTTTGCTCCAGATGCGAGCGAAGCTCGTCGATCGAGGCAAACCGCATCATGCCCTCCGGCATCTGCGCTTCGATGGATCCGTCCGAATAGAGCGAATAGGCCATGCCGTCGACGACGCCCGATTTGAGTACCGTCACCGGGGGCTGTTCCTGCGGCGGCGGCGGATGACCGGACGACGGCGCCACGGCCGCCGACTGCGCCTCGCCGAAGGTCGATGGCGCCCGTGGGCCACGCCGCGGGGCGACATCGACCGGCCTCGGCCGATCCGCCTTCGGCCACGCATCGTCGAACGTTGCCGGTGCGGGATCGGCCGCCGTGGCAGGACCTGGACGCAGCTCCGGCGACAGCAGATCCGGCGTCAGCGGCTCGGCAGCCCGTGCCTCGGTCCGTTCACGCTCCTTCCGCGAGGAAGAGAACAACAGATTGCGCCGCTTCGGCGGCGCGCCGCCGTCCGCGGCCGCTGCACCCGGCACGGGCGGTGCGACCTCAGCTGGCGCGCCGCGTGCAGGGATTTCATCGTGCCAGGGCGGCGGCGCCGCGGCCGTCGGCGTAGCTGACGGGACCGGCGGGGGTGCAGCGACCTTCGCTTGCCGCGGCGGAGGGAACACCGTATCGTCGGGGGCATTACGCGGGGAAGTTGCAGGCGACGGGACGTCGACCCCGGCAGCCGCGGCACCGGATTCGAGCCGCGCGGCGATGACCTGGAGTTCCCCAACCACCGCGGCAAGCGCCAGCACGATCGCACCCGTGCACACGCCGGTCACGCCTGTCGTGATCAATGTGCCGCCGACGCTGAATTCCTTGTAGGGGATTCCCAAGCCGACCGCCGCCAAGCCCGCCACAACCAGGCCCGCGCCGACGACCAACAGACCAACCTTCATCGAACTAACCCCCGGGAGACCCGACCGAAAATCGGTGTGGGCCACCAACGCCACGATACCGTCATATTGCCCACACCGCCAACCGCCAATTGTAGACGGAGTTCCCTAAAATCCCGCTTAACCGACGGACAGGTGTCCGCCTCGCGGGCCTCACCAACTGCGCCGGCGCCCGCTTCCGTAGATTTACTGGCTACGAATTGCTGCCAATTTATTGCAACGCATCTGGGAAATTACGCCACAATTCCCAATTACTCGGAAACTGAACTGCGCTATGGATGCCGGGGAATGAGGCCCTAAAGCGCCAAACTGGGCCACAGGCACGCCGGTATCACTAGCTATGTCATCGATTACGACGTCCGCCATCGAGGCGCCTGCGCGGCGCTCCGTGGAGAAGACCTGCGACGATCTCGCATTCCTCGTCCTCGGCGTGGTCGCCGTGGTCGCAGGGCTCACTTTCCGCGATTATGGGCTGGGCTGGGACGATTACACCCACGCTGAATATGCCGACCTCCTGCTGCGGATGTACGGGTCCGGGTTCAAGGACACCGGCGCGCTGTCGTTCGCCAATCTCTATATGTACGGCGGCGGCTTCGATATGGCTGCCGCCCTGCTGCACAAGGTCGTTCCGCTCGAATTGTTCGAGACCCGCCGCCTGCTCGGCGCGGTTGTCGGCGTTATCGGGCTCGCCGTAACCTGGCGCCTGGCACGCCGTGTCGGCGGCCCGCTGGCGGGGCTGGCGGCGCTGCTGCTGCTGGCGCTGTGCCCGACCTTCTACGGCCACATGTTCATGAACCCGAAGGATGCACCGTTCGCCGTGGCGATGGTGGTGCTGATCCTCGGCCTCGTGCGCCTGATCGAGGAATATCCGGCCCCCTCGCCGCGCACGATCCTGATCGTGGGCCTGGGTGCCGGCTTGGCGATCGGCTGCCGCGTGCTTGGCGGCCTCGCTTTGATCTACGCCGTGATCGGCTTCATCCCGCTCTGGATCGAGGAAGTCCGCAAGCAGGGTGCGCGCGAGGCGACCCACCGCTTTGCCCACGTCGTCTATGTGCTGCTGCCAGGGCTCGCTCTCGGCTATCTCGTGATGGGCCTGATCTGGCCGTGGTCGATCATGGAGCCCGGGCATCCGCTGGAAGCGGTGACCTATTTCTCGCACTTCTTCGAAAAGCCGTGGAAGGAGATGTTCGACGGCGCGCTGGTGTCGGTGCCGGACATGCCGTGGTCCTATCTGCCCACGCTGTTCGCGCTGCAGCTTCCCGAAGTGCTGCTGGCGCTGCTCACCGCGGCCGTGGTCGCCACCTTCATGTCGCTGTCGCGCAACGATGTGACCGCGAAGCGCAAGACGATCATGCTGATGCTGACGCTGGCGGCGACCCTGCCGCTGGTGATCGCGATGGTGAAGCGGCCGGCGCTCTACAACGGAATCCGCCACTTCATCTTCGTGATCCCGCCGATGGCGGTGCTCGCCGGCGTCGCATTCGCCCGCGGCATGGACTGGCTCGGCGAGAACCGCCGCGCCTGGCAGCCGGCGGCGCTCGCGGTGTTCGCGTTCGGCCTGCTGCTGCCGCTCAGCGAGATGATCCGTTTGCATCCGTACCAGTACACCCACTTCAACCACATCGCCGGCACGGTGCGGACCGCCGACAATCTCTTCATGCTGGACTATTGGGGCCTGGCGCTGAAGCAGGCCTCCGACGGCTTGCGCGAGCAGCTGGCGGAGCGGCAGGAAGTGCCGCCGCAGCATCGCAAGTGGAAGGTCGCGGTCTGCGGACCGCAGCGTCCCGCGCAGGTCGCGCTCGGCCCCGACTTCACGATCGGCTGGGACAGCAATGCGGCCGACTTCGCGATGACGCTCGGCGAGTTCTACTGCAAGGGCCTTGCCGCACCCGTGATGGTGGAGATCAAGCGCGACGACGTCGTGTTCGCCCGCGTCTACGACATCCGCGGCCGCAGCATTTCGAGCCTGCTGGCGATCCCGGCGCCGTAGCGCGACACGATCTCAGAAGATCCATCGCGCGGTTGCCCACCGACGATCGCCGTTCGGATCGTGGGCCGCATGCCGACATGACTGTCACGCTGGTATGCTGCCTTGCTGCGCTAGGGCGACGGCGCTAGGCTTGAACCAAGCAACAACGATCAATGGAGCAATCGCCATGTCGCCAGCGGAAGCGCGTCTCAAGGAAGTGCCATCGAACATGAGTGCGGCGGAATGGGAGCAGCGGATCAATCTCGCCGCCTGCTACCGGCTGGTGGCGCTCTATGGCTGGGACGATCTGGTCGATACCCATATCTCGGCCCGCGTGCCCGGCCCCGAGCATCACTTCCTGATCAACCCTTACGGGCTGATGTTCGACGAGATCACCGCCTCGAGCCTCGTCAAGGTCGACCTCGACGGCAACCAGCTCTCGCAGAGCGACTACAGCATCAACCCGGCCGGCTTCACCATCCATTCGGCGATCCATGAGGTGCGCGAGGACGCCGGCTGCGTGCTTCATCTGCACACGATCGACGGCACCGCGGTGTCGAGCGGCCCCGAGGGGCTGCTGCCGCTGAACCAGACCGCGCAGCTCGTCACCCACGATCTCGCCTATCACGACTATGAAGGCATCGCGCTCGACCATGACGAGCGCCCGCGCCTGCAGCGCGATCTCGGCACCAAGAACCACATGCTGCTGCGCAATCACGGCACGCTGACGGTCGGCCGCTCCGTCGCCTCCGCCTTCGAGCGGATGTACCATCTGGAGCGCGCCTGCTCGATGCAGGTCGCGACCCGCACGCTCGGACCGATCGCCTATCCGGTCGACCAGCTCGCGATCGACAAGAACACCGAGCTGCTCTCCAATCCGGACCGTGCCGAGCTGCGCTCGACCCAGCTGGTCTGGCCGCCGCTGCTGCGCAAGCTCGACCGGGTCAATCCCGGCTACCGTGATTGAAATTTCACAATCCTGGGGTAAGCTGCCCGTCAACACCCTCTGCACTACCTGAATCAAAACGCCGCCCAATTCCGGGCGGCGTTTTTACGTTCGGGGCATCCCGCCTATTTGGCGTCGGCGAAGGCCGCCAGGATCCGCGCCCACGAGCGGATCCCCTTGTGGTAGCTCTTGAGATCGTACTTCTCGTTCGGCGAATGGATGTTGTCGTCGTCGAGGCCGAAGCCGATCAGCACGCTGTCGAGGCCGAGCGTGCGCTTGAAGTCGGCGACGATCGGGATCGACGCGCCGGAGCCGATCAGCAGCGCCTCCTTGCCCCACTCATCGGTCAGCGCGCGGCGGGCGGCCGCCAGCGGCTTCATGTTCCAGTCGAGCGCGATCGCCGGCGCACCGGAATGATCGATGAACTCGGCCTTGCAGTCGGCGGGCAGGCGCGCCGTCACGTAATCCCGGAACGCCTTGCGGATCTTCTCGGGATCCTGTCCCTCGACGAGGCGGAACGAGACCTTCGCCGACGCCTCGGCCGCGATCACCGTCTTCGAGCCCTCGCCGGTATAGCCGCCGACGATGCCGTTGATGTCGCAGGTCGGCCGCGAGGAGACCTGCTCGATCAGGAGCCGATCCTTTTCGCCTGCGGGCACCGAGAGGCCGATCGGCTTGAGGAAACTTTCCGGCGTCAGATTGAGCTGCTTCCACTGCGCCAGGATATCCGGCGGCAGATCCTTCACGCCGTCATAGAAGCCGGGGATGGTGATGTGGCCGTTGTCGTCATGCAGGCCGCCGAGGATCCGCGTCAGCACGCGGATCGGGTTCTGCGCGCCGCCGCCGAACACGCCGGAATGCAGGTCGCGATTGGCGGCCTTGATCTTGACCTCGTCATAGACCAGGCCGCGCAGCGAGGTGGTGATCGCCGGCGTGTTGGGGTCCCACATGCCGGTGTCGCAGACCAGCGCGAAGTCGGCCTTGAGCTCGGCCTTGTTCGCCTCGAGGAACGGCACGAAATTCTTCGAACCGATTTCCTCCTCGCCCTCGATGACGATGGTGATGTCGACCGGCAGCGATCCCGTGACATTCTTCCAGGCGCGGCAGGCCTCGACGAAGGTCATCAGCTGACCCTTGTCGTCCTCGGCTCCGCGCGCGACGATGATCTTGCGCCCGTCGGCATGGTCGGTCACCACGGGCTCGAACGGCGGACGGTGCCAGAGATTCAAGGGATCGACCGGCTGCACGTCATAGTGGCCGTAGAACAGCACGTGCGGACGCCCGTCGGTCGAGCCGTTCAGCTTGCCGACCACGGCCGGATGGCCGGCGGTCGGCCGCACCTCGGTCTTGAAGCCGAGGGTTGCGATATCCTTGGCGAGATGATCGGCAGCCGCCCTGCAGTCTTTGGCGAAGGCCGGGTCGGCCGAGATCGATTTGATCCGCAGCAGCGTGAACAGCCGCTCGAGACTGTTGTCGAAATCGGCATCGATGCGGTCGAGGACGGGCTGCAGCTTGGCGTTGGACATCGCGGATATCCTTTTTGTTTGGACGTTATGCCAAGTTGTAGCGCGCCGGCCGCGCGAGGCAAGGCCGGTTGCCCGTTCCAGCCTGGAGCGTCGCGATGCTACCTGCGCAGGATTCCGCCGAGCGCGCCGCGCACCAATGCGCGACCGATCGAGCCGCCGACCGAACCGCCGACCGACTTGCCGAGATCTGCGACCACGCCGCCGACCACCTTGTCGGTCACCGAGCGCGTGACGTTGCGCGCGATCACCTGTCCGGTCGAGAGCCGGCCACGCTTGGTGCCGAAGATCGTGGCGGCGATCGCGCCGATCTGGCCGAGGATGCCGCCACCGCCACCAGCGGCCGGCGCCGCAGCGCCTGACAAACGCTTCTGGATGATCTCGTAGGCGGATTCAGCGTCGATCGCGGTGTCGTATTTGCCCTTCACCGGGCTCGCATCCATGATGGCCTTGCGCTCTTCCGGCGTGATCGGCCCGATCCGCGCTGACGGGGGCCGCACCATGACCCGCTCGACCATCGACGGCGTGCCGCCACCCTCGAGGAACGACACCAGGGCCTCGCCCTTGGCGAGCTCCATGATCACCCGCGCGGTGTCGAGCTTCGGATTGGGCCGGAAGGTCTGCGCGGCGGCGGCGACCGCCTTCTGGTCGCGCGGCGTGAAGGCGCGCAGCGCATGCTGCACGCGGTTGCCGAGCTGCGCCAGCACCTTGTCCGGCACGTCGATCGGATTCTGCGTGACGAAGTAGACGCCGACGCCCTTGGAGCGGATCAGCCGCACCACCTGCTCGATCTTGTCCATCAACGCCTTCGGCGCGTCGTTGAACAAAAGGTGCGCCTCGTCGAAGAAGAACACCAGCTTCGGCTTCGGCAGGTCGCCGGCCTCCGGCAATTCCTCGAACAATTCCGAGAGCATCCAGAGCAGGAACGTGGCGTAAAGCCGCGGGCTCTGCATCAGCTTGTCGGCGACGAGGATGTTAACCATGCCGCGGCCGTCGCGGTCGGTCCGCATGAAATCCTTCAGCGTCAGCGCCGGCTCGCCGAAGAATTTCGCGCCGCCCTGGTTCTCGAGCACCAGCAGCTGGCGCTGGATCGTTCCAACGGTGGCCTTGGACACGTTGCCATAGCTCTGCGCGGCCTTGCGGATCGACGCCAGCGGATCTTCGCCCTCATCGGCTCCCTTCTTGCTGCCGTCGGGCGCGATCGCATCCAGCAGCGCGCGCAGATCCTTCATGTCGATCAGCGCGAGGCCATTCTCGTCGGCGACACGGAAGGCAACATTGAGCACGCCCTCCTGCACGTCGTTCAGATCGAGCATCCGCGACAGCAACAGCGGCCCCATCTCGGTGATGGTGGCGCGCACCGGATGGCCCTGCTCGCCGAACACGTCCCAGAACACGGTCGAGAACTGATCTGGCTGGAAGGTCAGCCCCATCTCCTTGGCGCGCTTCAGGATAAAGTCCTTGGCCTCGCCGACTTCCGAGATACCGGAGAGATCGCCCTTGATGTCGGCTGCGAAAACCGGAACGCCGGCGCGCGCAAATCCCTCGGCCATCACTTGCAACGAGACCGTCTTGCCGGTTCCGGTCGCGCCGGTAACGAGGCCATGCCGGTTGGCCAGCGCCAGCGTCAGCCAGGCTGTCTCCTCGCCCTTGCCGATAAAAATTTTCTCGTCCGTATCGGCCAACTTGTTGTCGGAGGTCGCCATCGTCTCGCCTCTTCGCGCAGATTTTAGATCGTTTCGATCATCGCACCGGGTTCGACGTCACACCCCGGTTCGGTACCGAATGGCTGCCATCATATTGCATGTTGAGGACCGATTGAAACCGTCAGCCGATGCCGACGTATATCGTCGCTGCACCAGTTCCTCATATTTTATTCCCGTCAAAGTGACGAAAGGCATTGCGCATTGCGACAAGATGGTGTGAATCCGCCGCTCACTCTTGCAGCGAGGCCACAGTCACGGCGCGATCGAAAAAGAATACGAACTGAAATGCGCGGATCGCTTGTATTTCGTGACACAGGCGCTCAAGATAAATCCTCAAGAACGATCCGGCAAAGTCCGGTTGAGGCGGGGCAAGATGGACGAACTGGTTGGACAGCTGGCCGCGAAGGCCGGCATCGACGGCGCTGTCGCTGAAAAAACCATCGGCATCGTTCTGGGTTTCCTCCGTAACGAGGGACCTTCCGACAAAGTCCAGGTTCTGATCGACCAAATCCCCGGCGCCGAAGCGGCAATCGCCGCATCCAACAACAGCGGTGGTCTATCGCGGTTGATGGGCGGCGGGTTGATGGCTGTCGGCACCCGGCTGATGGCGCTTGGCCTGAGCATGAGTGAAATTCAGAACGTCGCGCGTGAACTTTTCAGGTTCGGTCGCGACAAAATCGGAGCGGATCAAATGGGCGAGATCATCTCGGGGACGCCGGGCCTCAGCCAGTTTGCCTGAAGCACTCTCCCCACGCCCTTGCACGCGCGCTCCCTTCTACCTGCATACGAGTATCATGACATACCCCCTCTCCGAGATCGAAGGCCTGTCCGCCTATTGCGCCACCAAACTGAAATCACAGGGAATCCGCACGACCGACGCGCTGCTAGAAGCCGCCCGCACCGTCAAGGGACGCAAGGCGCTCGCCGCCAAGACCGGGATCAGCGAACAACAACTGCTCGAATGGGCCAACATCTCCGACTATATGCGGATTCCCGGAATGGGTAAGGCGAAGGTCGGCCTGGTCCGCGCCGCCGGCGTTACCACGGTGCGCGAGCTCGCCCACCGCAACCCGTCGCGGCTGGCACAGAGCATGAAGGACGCCAATGTGCGCCGAAAGCTCGTCCGCGTGATGCCATCGGAGAAGTCGGTCGAGTTGCTGATCGAAGAGGCACGCAAGCTGCCTCCCAAAATCACCTATTAGCATCCCCCATTAGCCTGCCTTAACGGCATTCAGCACTGCCGGGGCCGGCCATCATCGCGACACCTTGACTTGGCGTTACGGCCAGCGCAAAGCCAGCGCATGACGGCGACCAAGCCCATAGCATCTGTTGTGACCGGCCCGGCCGCATCGGCGGTGCTGCCGACGCTGCTGTCGCGGCCCTATCCGGCCGTGATGGGCATCCTGAACGTGACGCCGGACTCGTTCTCCGACGGCGGCCGGTTCGTCGCGCCCGAACAGGCGCTGACGCAGGCCCGCAGGCTGGTTGCCGAGGGCGCCGACATCATCGATATCGGCGCGGAATCGACCCGCCCCTATGGCTCGCAGCCGGTCACCGCCGACGATGAACTGGCGCGGCTGAAGCCGGTGCTGGCCGAGGTGATCGCACTCGGCGTGCCGGTCTCGATCGACAGCATGAAATCCGAGGTGGTGGCCTGGGCGCTCGACCAGGGCGCCGTGATCGCCAACGACGTCTGGGGCCTGCAACGCGACCCCGACATGGCGCCGGTCGTCGCTGCACGCGGCGCGCCGGTGATCGTCATGCACAATCGCGAGAGTGCCGATCCTTCGATCGACATCATGCGGGACATCACGGCGTTCTTCGAACGCTCGCTTGAGATCGCGGCGCGCGCCGGCATTGCGTCCGACCGGATCGTGCTCGATCCCGGCATCGGCTTCGGCAAGACGCCGGAGCAGAGCATGATCGCACTGGCGCGGCTCTCCGAGCTCGACGCGTTCCGCCTGCCGGTGCTGGTCGGCGCCTCGCGCAAGCGTTTCATCAGCACGGTCGTGCCCTCGGAGCCGCAACAGCGGATCGGCGGCTCGCTCGCCGCGCACCTGATCGCGGCAAGGAACGGCGCCCGCATCATCCGCGCGCATGACGTCGCCGAAACCGTTCAGGCGCTGCGGGTCGCCGCGGCAATCGAGGGAAAGCAATGACCGACACGATCTTCATCACCGGGATCGTCATCCATGCTCGCCACGGTGTGATGGAACACGAGACCGAGGTCGGGCAGCGCTTCGTCATCGACCTCGAGCTCTACACCGATCTCTCGGAATCCTCGCGCACCGACCGCCTCTCCGACACGGTCTCCTATTCCAATGTGGTGGCGACCGCGACGTCGGCATTCAAGAACACCAATTACAAGCTGCTCGAGCGCGCCGCCGGTGCGGTGGCCGAGGACATCCTGGCGACCTTCCCGCGCGTCCGGGCGGTCAAGGTCACGGTGCACAAGCCGCACGCGCCGATCGCCGCGATCTTCGACGATGTCGGCGTGGTGCTGACCCGCTCGCGCCACCCGCTGCCTCACGGTTGACCTGATGGCCGACGTCCTGATCGCACTCGGCGGCAATGTCGGCGATGTCCGCACGACCTTTCGCAAGGCGATCGCCAATATCTGCGGCATGACGCAGGCCGCACTCGTGGCGCGCTCGTCGGATTATTCGACGCCGCCCTGGGGCGATCAGCAGCAGGACAGCTTCATCAATGCCTGCATCGAGATCGAGACCAGCCTCGATCCGCATGCGCTGCTGTTCACGCTGCACAAGATCGAAACCAAATTCGGCCGCGACCGCAAGACCGAGCAGCGCTGGGGGCCGCGCACCCTCGACCTCGACCTGATCGCCTATGACGACGTCACACTCGACAAGCCGGAACTGACGCTGCCGCACCCGCGGCTGTTCGAGCGCGCCTTCGTGCTGGTGCCGCTGGCCGAGATCGTTCCCGACCGCGTCATTGCCGGCCGCCGCGTCGCGGATGCGCTGGCAAACGTCTCGACCGACGGTATTTTCCGCCTTGCGGACCTCGATTAATCGCCGATCCACCGCAAACAAAAGTTTGGCTTGGCCGCCCGCCCGTGGCAATTTCCGGCCAAATCAAGTGGCTCCCTGGCGGGGCCGGCGAAGGACGATTTGGGCGGATGACGACCACGACTGACGATTTGGCTCTGGCTTCGGATTTTCCAGCTGCGACCTATGACGACTGGCGCAAGCTGGTCGACGGCGTGCTGAAGGGCGCGCCGTTCGAGAAGCTGGTCGGCAAGACCTATGACGGCCTGAGGATCGATCCGATCTATCGCCGCGCCACCAACGCCAGTCCGCTTCCGGGTCGCGCCGCCGCGACCCCCTGGCAGATCCTGCAACGGGTCGATCATCCCGATGCCGCGCAAGCCAATGCGCAGGCGCTGGAAGATCTCGAGAACGGCGCGACCGGCCTTGAATTCGAATTCGCCGGCGGTCCCGGCACGCGCGGCTTCGGTCTGGCTGATGCCAGCAAGAAGACGCTGGCGCGCGCCTGCGGCGGCGTCCATCTCGACGCCGGCATCATGATCGCGCTCAATCCGGTGATCGGGCGCGAGAACGCCGGCGAGACGTTTGCCGACATGATCGAGGCCCGCAAGCTCGACCCGGCCAAGCTCGATCTGCATTTCAACTATCAGGCGCTCAGCACCATGGCCGTGCGCGGCGCCGCGGCCATCGCCTGGCCCAATTACGAGAAGTCGTTCGGGCAGGTGGTCAACGGCCTGATCAAGCGCGGCTTCAAGGGGCCGTTCGTGCTGGCCGACGGCCGGCCGGTGCATGATGCCGGCGGCTCCGAGGTGCAGGAACTCGCCTTCACGCTGGCGCTGGCGCTGGCCTATCTGCGCATGCTGGAGGCCTCAGGGCTCGATCTCGACGCGGCACGTGCAGCGATCTCGTTCCGGCTCAGCGCCGATGCCGACCAGTTCCTGACCATGGCAAAATTCCGCGCGCTACGGCTCTTGTCGGCAAGGGTCGAACAGGCCTGCGGCCTCGCGCCGAAGCCGATCTTCGTCAACGCGCAGACCGCCTGGCGAATGCTGACCCAGCGCGACCCCAACGTGAACATGCTGCGCGCGACGATCGCAACGTTTGCGGCCGGACTTGGCGGCGCTAACGCGATCACCGTGCTGCCGCACACGCTGGCGCTGGGCTTGCCCGACGATTTCGCCCGGCGCGTGGCGCGCAACACGCAGCTCGTGCTGCTCGATGAGTCCAACCTCGCCAAGGTCTCAGATCCCGCGGCCGGCGCCGGCGGCATCGAAACGTTGACTTCGCAGCTCTGCGAGGCGGCGTGGACGCTGTTCCAGGAGATCGAGAAGGCTGGTGGCATCTTCCCGGCGCTCGAGCAGGGCCTGCTGCAGACGAAAGTCGCGGCGACGCGGGCGCAGCGCGAGACCAACGTGGCGAAGCGCCGCGACGTGCTGACCGGCGCCAGTGAATTCCCGAACTTGCACGAGGAAATCCTCGCGGTGCTTGACGTCAAGCCGTCGGCACCGAGATCGACGGCCGATGCCAAGATCAGGTTCGACGCCCTCGCACCGATGCGGCTCGCCGAGCCGTTCGAGGCGCTGCGCGACAAGTCGGATGCCGCGCTGAAGGCACGCGGCGCGCGGCCGAAGATTTTCCTCGCCAATCTCGGCACGCCGGCGGATTTCACCGCCCGCGCGACCTTTGCGAAGAGCTTCTTCGAGACCGGCGGGATCGAGGCCATCGACAGCGAGGGCTTTGCCGACGCGGCGGCGCTGGCCGCGGCGTTCAAGGCCTCGGGCGCCGCGATGGCGTGCATTTGTTCCTCCGACAAGGTCTATGCCGCCAGCGCCGCTGAGGCCGCCAAGGCCCTTCACGGCGCCGGCGCAAGGCATATCTATCTGGCTGGACGGCCCGGCGACCAGGAAGCGGCGCTGCGGGCGGCCGGCATCGGTGAGTTCGTCTTCGCCGGCGGTGATGCGCTAGCGACATTGCGCGACGCCTATCGGCGGATGGAGCAGTCATGACGGCAGAGGCACCAGCAAAACCCGTTCTGACCGGCGGCTGCCAGTGCGGCGCCGTGCGCTTCGCGGTGTCCGCGGCGCCGAACCGCGTCAGCATCTGTCACTGCCGGATGTGCCAGAAGGCGTCCGGCGCGCCGTTCGCCTCCTTTGCCGACATCAACAAGGAGGATTTCGCCTGGACCCGCGGCAAGCCGGCGGCGTTCAAGTCCTCCTCGATCGCCGAGCGCGACTTCTGCGCCGCCTGCGGCACGCCGCTCAGCTTCCGCCGGATCGACGGCCCGCGCATCGAGATCATGACCGGCGCGTTCGACCGGCCCGACCGGGTGATCCCGACGCAGCAATTCGGAACCGAGTCCCGCCACGGCTGGGTGGTCGGCATCGCCAATCTGCCGAGCCAGACCACGATGCAAAATTACGGACCGGAGCAGATGGCGACCATCGTCAGCCACCAGCATCCGGATCATGATTGACAATGTAGCGCTGCCTTATCACCGGCTCCAATCATGCTAGGATTGGCCCATGTTGCAAATTCTCCTCGAATTTCTTCTTCAGATATTCGGCGAGGCATTGATGCACCTTCTTGTCGGCGTCTGCCACCGCAATGCCGCCGAGAAGAATCTACAGCGACTGATCGAACGCAATCGCAAGCTTGAGGAAGCCAAGGAATGACCCGCATTCCCAATTTCGCCGATGTCGCCTTCCAGCCCGTCGCCGCGGCGATGCCGGCTGCGAGCGCCGAGCCGTGGCTCACGCCCGAGGGCATTCCGGTGAAGTCCGTCTACGGCGAGGCCGATCTTGCAGGCATCGACTTCCTCGAGACCTGGCCGGGGATCGCGCCCTATCTGCGCGGGCCCTACCCGACGATGTATGTCAACCAGCCCTGGACCATCAGGCAATATGCCGGATTCTCCACGGCTGAGGATTCCAACGCGTTCTATCGCCGCAACCTTGCGGCCGGACAGAAGGGCCTGTCGGTCGCCTTCGACCTCGCCACCCATCGCGGCTATGACTCGGATCATCCGCGCGTCTCCGGCGACGTCGGCATGGCCGGCGTCGCGATCGATTCCATCTACGACATGCGCACGCTGTTCGCCGGCATCCCGCTGGACCAGATGAGCGTGTCGATGACCATGAACGGCGCGGTGCTGCCGATCCTCGCGCTGTTCGTCGCCGCCGCCGAGGAACAGGGCGTACCGCCGGAGAAACTGTCGGGCACCATTCAGAACGACATTCTGAAAGAGTTCATGGTGCGCAACACCTACATCTATCCGCCGGCACCATCGATGCGGATCATCTCCGACATCTTCGCCTATACCTCGCAGCGGATGCCGAAATACAATTCGATTTCGATCTCCGGCTACCACATGCAGGAGGCCGGCGCGACGCAGGACCTCGAGCTCGCCTATACGCTAGCCGACGGCGTCGAATATCTGCGCGCGGGCCTGGCCGCCGGCCTCGACGTCGATCGTTTTGCGCCCCGCCTTTCCTTCTTCTGGGCGATCGGCATGAACTTCTTCATGGAAGTCGCCAAGATGCGCGCGGCGCGGCTGCTGTGGGCCAAGCTGCTCAAGCAATTCAACCCGAAGGACCCACGCTCGCTCAGCCTGCGCACGCATTGCCAGACCTCGGGCTGGTCGCTGACCGCGCAGGACGTGTTCAACAACGTGATGCGCACCACGATCGAGGCGATGGCGGCAACCCAAGGCCACACCCAGTCGCTGCATACCAACGCGCTCGACGAGGCGCTGGCGCTGCCGACCGACTTCTCCGCGCGCATCGCCCGCAATACGCAGCTGTTTCTGCAGCAGGAGAGCGGCACCAACCGCATCATCGATCCCTGGGGCGGCTCCTATTATGTCGAGCGGCTGACCCGTGACCTCGCCGCCAAGGCCTGGGGCCACATACAGGAGGTCGAGGAACTCGGCGGCATGGCCAAGGCGATCGAGGCAGGCGTGCCCAAGCTGCGCATCGAGGAGGCGTCCGCCAAGACCCAGGCGCGGATCGATGCCGGTCGCCAGGCGGTGATCGGCGTCAACAAGTACAAGCCGAAGAACGAGAAGCCGATCGACGTGCTCAAGGTGGAGAACTCCACCGTGCGGCGCTTGCAGATCGACAAGCTCGGCCGCTTGAAGAAGGAACGAAACCAGAAGGACGTCGACGCGGCGCTGGCCGCGCTGACCCGCTCGGCCGATGAAGGCAATGGCAATCTGCTGGCGCTGGCGATCGACGCCGCGCGCGCCAAGGCCACCGTCGGCGAGATTTCGGACGCGATGGAAAAGGTGTTCGGCCGCCACCGCGCCGAAATCAAGTCCATCACCGGTGTCTACAAGCGAGAGGCAGCGACCATGTCCAACAAGGTCGAAAAAGTGCAGGCCCTGATCGATGCGTTCGAGGAGGCCGAGGGCCGCCGCCCGCGCATCCTGGTGGCAAAAATCGGCCAGGACGGCCATGACCGCGGCCAGAAGGTGATCGCGTCGGCCTTCGCCGACGTCGGCTTCGACGTCGATATCGGACCGCTGTTCGCAACCGCGGACGAAGCCGCGCGGCAGGCGGTCGAGAACGATGTCCACATCCTCGGCGTCTCCTCGCTCGCCGCGGCCCATCTCACCGCGGTGCCGGAACTGAAGGCCGCACTGAAGAAGCACGGCCGCGAGGACATCATGATCATCATCGGCGGCGTGGTGCCGCCGCAGGATTACGACGCGCTGTATGCCGCGGGCGCCGAGGCGATCTTCCCCCCCGGCACCGTGATCTCCGAGGCCGCCGAGGAGCTGATCCACAAGCTCAACACCCGGCTCGGCCATAGCGAGGCGGCGGAGTAACGCTGCCGCGCCTGCCCTCTCCCACCTGGAGTTTTCCATGCGCGCCGCTCGCTTGATGACGCCTGTCCGCATCATTGGTCTTGCCGGCCTGCTGGCTTGCCTCTGCCTTACGGCGCGTGCCGCCGATCCGAAGCCCGACGCCACGATCAAGAATCCGAGCATCGAGGCCAGCGTCTATCTCGACGACAAGATCAAGGCCGATGGCGCGCTGGCGGCCGATTGCCTCGCCGAGGGCAGGAAGTGGATCGACAAGAACGCCGCGGAGGCGGCGACCGATCGCAAGCAGGAGCCCGAGCTGTTCAAGGAGCGCGGCGGCTATTCATTCGAGCGCAAATATTCGGTGCGCTCGGTCGTCGACGGCCGCTATGTCAGCGTGCTGCGCGACGACTACGTGAACACGCTGGGCGCGCATCCGAACTCCGACGTCAACACCATCCTGTGGGATACAACGGAGAAGAAGCGCATCAGCATCCGTCCCTTCTTCACCGAGACCGCGGACAACGGCCCGACCCTGACGGCGATGCGCAAGGCCATCGTCGCTGCGCTGAACGCCGAGAAAAAGCGGCGCGGCACCGGCGAGACCGCAACCGCCGAATGGTACAAGGAGCTGAAGCCGACCCTGCTCAAGATCGGCGCCGTCACGCTGGCGCCGTCGACTGAAGCCGGCAAGAGCTCCGGCCTCACCTTTCACTACCCACCCTATGCCGTCGGTCCCTATGCCGAGGGCCAGTACGTGATCTTCGTGCCGTGGGAGGCGCTGAAGCCTTATCTTACACCGGAAGGCACAAGGATTTTTACAGGCGCCCGGCCGAAGGGCGATGCGGACGAACCGCAGTAACGGGTTTCAACGCGCTTCGGCCTGATGGCGCGCCAGCGCCCTCACCAATGAATTGGTCCAATCCGGAATCCAGTCCTGGAACTGAACCTGCCAGCGATCCGCGTCACCAGGCGCGGTGTCGAGCTTGACCGACCATTCGATGAAGGTGCGGTTGCCCTCAACGACCGGCAGCAGATGCATCGTGCCCTCGTAGTGGGTCGGCTGCGGCGCGTCCGAACTAACCTCCGCCAAAAATGGCAGCGGCTCGATGCTGGCATAGGTTAGCGAATGCTGCGTGTCCGAGTGACCGGCAAGGCGTTGCCTGACCCAGAGCCCGAGATAACAGAAGCGCCTGACCGCGCCGACCTCGTCGCCGCGTTTGTCGTCCTCGATCACGCTTTCGCTGACGCCCTCGATATAGGCGGGATAATTGTTGAAGTCGCGGATCAACGACCACACGGTATCGAGCGGATGATCAAGGACGGCGCTGTAGTAGGCTTGGCTCATGGCAGGCTCCGGAAGGAAAATCTGGTCCGCGATGGTGGCGGAACATGCCCCGGATATCGCGCAACGCGCCGGGACCGCCCACCCGATTTCCGATCGCGCAATCGGTACGGGATGACCGGGACACGGCCCTCGCCTGCAACCGCCGGCCGTTGTAAACCAAGGCCCATGATCGCCTCGAAGCCCGCCTCTCCCGACATCGCCGCCCTCGCCAAGGACCTCCGCGCCGGCCACCGCGCCGCGCTGGCGCGGGCGATCACGCTGGTGGAGAGCCGGCGCGGCGATCACCAGGCCTCCGCGCGCGAGCTGGTGCAGGCGCTGCTGCCCGACACCGGCAAGGCGGTGCGGGTCGGCATCACCGGCTCGCCCGGGGTTGGCAAGTCCACCACCATCGATGCGCTCGGCATGTTCCTGATCGAGCGCGGCCACAAGGTTGCGGTGCTGGCGGTCGATCCCTCCTCGGCGCGCACCGGCGGCTCGATCCTCGGCGACAAGACCCGGATGGCGCGGCTTGCCGTCTCCGATCAGGCTTTTATCCGGCCCTCGCCGTCCTCGGGTACGCTCGGCGGCGTCGCGGCGAAGACCCGCGAGGCGATGCTGCTCTGCGAGGCCGCCGGCTTCGACGTCGTGCTGGTCGAGACCGTCGGCATCGGCCAGTCCGAGACCGCTGTCTGCGACATGACCGACTTCTTTTTGGCGCTGATGCTGCCGGGAGCCGGCGACGAGTTGCAGGGCATCAAGAAGGGCCTCGTCGAGCTCGCCGACATGATCGCGATCAACAAGGCCGATGGCGACAACCTCAAGCGCGCCAACCTCGCCGCCGCCGACTATCGCAGCGCGCTGCATATCCTCGCGCCGCGCTCCGAGCACTGGCATCCGCCGGTCGAGACCTATTCCGCGCTGACCGGCGCCGGGCTCGACAGGCTCTGGCAGAAGATCCTCGATCACCGCACCGCGATGAACGCCTCGGGCGAGTTCGCGGCCCGCCGCAGGGAGCAGCAGGTGAAATGGATGTGGTCGATGCTGGAGAGCCGGATGATGGCGCGGCTACGCTCGGACGCCGCGATCCGCGCCAAGGTGAAGAAGATGGAGGCCGAGGTCGCCGCCGGCCGCATCTCGCCCGCGGTCGCCGCCGAACAGATCGCGGAGATGCTGCATTGAGCGGCAAGCCGCGCATCCTGCTCACGGGCTTCGGCCCGTTCCCGGGCGCGCCATTCAATCCGACCATGCCGCTGGTGAAGCGGCTGACCGCCCTGCGCCGCCCCGCCTTCGACGACATTGCGCTGACCAGCCATATCTTCGATGTCACCTACGCGGCCGTCGATCGAGAATTGCCGGAGCTGATCGCAACGCGTCGCCCGCAGGCGCTGTTGATGTTCGGCCTCGCCGGCCGCACCGCGCATCTACGGATCGAAAGCCGCGCCCGCAACGCGGTGACCACACGCTTTCCCGATGCCGGCCGCCAGCATGCACGCACGGGATCGATCGCTGGCGGCGCCGACGCGATGATGTTCGGGCCGCACAGCGAAAGACTGCTGCGCGCGGCGCTGGCCACAGGCATCGATGCGCGGCTGTCGCGCGATGCCGGCAGCTATCTCTGCAACTATCTGAGCTGGCGCGCGATCGAGGCCGTGAACGGCAGCAACGACCTCCGCCTCGCGCAATTCATCCACGTTCCGCCGCTGGCCCATGATGGCACGGCGGCGACCGGAAGGTCATCCATCACGCTGGAGCAGCTGGTCGATGCCGGCGAGGCCATGCTGCTGGAGCTGGTGAAACTGACCCGGCAGGCCACGCGCGTGAGCGATGCGGATCGGACTGCTCGCGCGTATCAGGCAGCGCTGTAGCCGCCGTCGATCACATGCGATGCGCCGGTCATGAAAGAGGCCTTGTCCGAGCACATCCAGACGACCGCTTCGGCGATTTCCTCGGGCACGCCCAGGCGACGCACGGGGACCTTGGCGATGATCTCGTCGTAGCGTTCGTCCATCGTCTCCCTGGTCATGGGCGTTTTGATGTATCCGGGATTGACGCAGTTCACGCGAATACCGTCCTGGGCGTACTCGATCGCCGCAGACTTGGTCAGCCCGACGACGCCGTGCTTGGTCGCGACATAGTGGGCCGAGGTGGCGAGGCCGACCAGCCCGGCGATCGAGGCCGTGTTGACGATCGCGCCGCCGTCACCCTGCTTCAGCATCTGCGCGATCTCGTATTTCAGGCACAGGAACACGCCCATCAGATTCACCGAAAACATCTTCGCCACCGAGGGCTGCGTGAGCTCATGGATGCGCTGGCCGGGCGGGCCGACCGAGCGCCCGGCAACGCCGGCATTGTTGAACGCGCAGTCGATGCGCCCGAACGCCGACACCGTGCGCGCCACCATGTTCGCGACATCGGCCTCGTCGGTCACGTCGCCCTGGATCGCGATCGACTGGCCGCCGGCGGCGTTGATCAGCGCGACCGTCTCGTCGATGCCCTCCTTAGAGAGATCGGACACCGCCACGCGCGCGCCTTCGCGCGCCATCGCAATCGCCGTTGCCCGGCCGATGCCAGACCCACCACCCGTGACCAACGCGGCCTTGCCGTCCAGCATGCCTGTCATCAAAAGCTCCTCTAGCGCTTTCCCTCGATTGCGATCTCGACGAGGTACGGCCGCCGGGTCGCGACAGCCTTGGCAACTGCGGCGGCGATCTCGTCGGCCTTCTCGACCCTGACGGCCTCGACGCCCATCCCGGCGGCAAGATGCACGAAGTCGAGCGCCGGACCGGTGATATCCATGTTCTGATAGGGATGCTGGGTGCTGGCTTCGAAATTCTGACGCCAGACGTCCACATTGTGCTTGAGAATGCGGTACTCGCGGTTCGCGAGCACCACGAACACGATCGCAAGCTTGTGGTGCGCGGCCGTCCACAGTGCCTGGATCGCGTACATCGCCGAGCCGTCGCCGGAGATGGCGACAACCGGACGGTCCGGCATCGCGACCTTGACGCCGATCGCGCCGGCGAGGCCCTGCCCGATGCCGACGCCGCGGCCGCCGAAATAATCGCCGAAGCCGCGATAGTCGAAGGCCCGCGCGAGATCGAGACTGGCCGTGATGCTTTCATCGACGATCACGACATCATCCGGAAGTCCGCGACGGAGTTCCGCGGTGACGCGCGGCATCGAGCTCGGCTCGCGGTCCCAGCCTTTCTCGACGCGGGCGCGATAGGCGTCTTTCTCTTTCCGCTGCAATTCGGCCAGCATGGCATTGCGGCCTTGCGCGGCATCCCTGAACGCCGCGCCAGCCTTTGCGCGCAACGCGTCCGTCAACGCGCCGAGGCTGACGGCGATGTCACCGACGATGCCGGCATCGAGCCGGTTGTTGAGCGCGAGCCGCTCGGCCGACGCCTCGATCTGCAGCAAGGCCGCGCCGTCGGGAATGTGGCCGCCCGGCGCAAACCAGATGTCCTCGAAGAACGGACCGCCGATCAGCAGCACGAGATCGGTATCGCCGAGCGCCTTCCGCACCTGGCGGGCATCGCCCGGGACCGACTGACGGTAGCTCGGATGGCTGGTCGGGAACGGCGCGTGATGGCGCAGCCCTTCGAACCAGACAGTGGCGCCGATCGCCTCCGCCAGCGCCACCAACGCCTCTTCGCCGCCGGATCGCGCCACGTCGTCCCCGGCGACGATGGCCGGATTTTTCGACTTCAGCAGCAGCGCGACCAGCGCATCGATGCCTGCCGGATCAGGACGCGTCGATCGCCATAGATTGTCCGGCGTCGAGGCGTCGACCACGGTTTCCTGTTCCAGGACGTCGATCGGCAGCGACACGAATACCGGCCCCTGCGGCGCGTCGGTCGCGACCTTGAACGCGCGCCGCATGATCGGTGCGATCTCGTCGGCGCGCTCGATCTGCACGCTCCACTTGGTCACCGGTGCCGCCATTGCCACGAGATCGTGGCCGAGCAGCGGGTTCTTGAGCCGCATCCGCGTGTCCTGCTGGCCCGCTGTCACCACCACGGGCGAACCTGCCTTCAACGCGCCGTAGAGCGAGCCGATGCCGTTGCCAAGGCCGGGAGCGACGTGCAAATTGGCAACGGTGACGCGCCTCGCCGCCTGCGCGTAGAAACTGGCGGCGCTGACGGCGACGCCTTCATGCAGCGCCATGATGTATTCGAGTTGCGGAAATGCCGGCAGGCTGTCGAGCAGCGGTGTTTCCGTGGTGCCGGGATTGCCGAAGATATGACGCACGCCATGCGACACGAACGATTCCATCAGTACACGACGCCCGCGCATTCGTTTCCTCTCGATCGGCTCTGACTTGTTTTGCGGATCATCGGCCGGGGAGCGGCCCGTGGCAACCGCGCGAGACAGTTCGTGTCCGCGCGGCACGCTGCGTCTTCTGCATGGCTTTGGACGAGGCGACGCGACGCTTCGGACATGTCGCGAGGATACGGAACTGTTCCCCATCCCCAATCGCGATCGCCGTTTGACAATTTGAGCCGGCTGCACCGGGAGTTAACCCTACCGCCAACAATCGCCTTGCTGCGTCGGCGTGTTCACCATGCCGCGCCGCGTTTCGCGGTACGTATCGGGCGCGAACGTCACCGCTCGCGAATGTTGCGAGGGCCATGCCCATGGACGTCAACCGCCGTCATCTGATCGGAGCATCCGCCGCCGGCGTCGCCGGCGCGCTTGCGTTGTCGCCGGACGCTGCGCCTGCCGCGCAATCCACAGGCTCGCTCGGCCGCGACGTCACGCACTACGGCGTTCGCCCCGGCAGCCCCGAGGACCAGACCCGCAACCTGCAGCGCGCGATCGATGACGCCGCGCGCGCGCAGGTGCCGCTCGCGTTCCCGCCCGGGGTCTACCGCACCGGGCTGTTGCGACTGGCGCCCGGCAGCCAGTTGATCGGCGTGCGCGGCGCCAGCCGGCTGGTGTTCAACGGCGGTGCCTCGCTGCTGGAGGCCGAAGGCGCCGGCGGCATCGTCCTGATGGGCCTGTCCTTCGACGGCGGCAACGTCCCGCTGCCGACGCGGCGCGGCCTCGTGCATTGCCTGGCCGGCCGCGACATCCGCATCACTGATTGCCAGTTCATGGCCAGCGGCGGCAGCGGCATCTGGTTCGAGCAGATGTCGGGCGACGTCAGCAACAATGTCTTCACCGGCATCGCGTCGACTGCACTGGTGTCGTTCGACGCGCTCGGCCTGATGGTCGCGCGCAACACCATCAAGGGCACCAACGACAACGGCATCGAGATCCTGCGCAGCGCGATCGGCGACGACGGCTCGATCGTCGCCGACAACCGCATCGAGGACATCAAGGCCGGCCCCGGCGGCTCCGGACAGTACGGCAATGCCATCAACGCCTTCCGCGCCGGCAATGTGATCGTGCGCGGCAACCGCATCAGCAATTGCGACTTCTCGGCGGTGCGCGGCAATTCGGCCTCCAACATCCACATCACGGACAACAGCGTCAGCAATGTGCGCGAGGTCGCGCTCTATTCGGAGTTCTCGTTCGAGGCCGCTGTCATCGCCAACAACACGGTCGACGGCGCCGCGATCGGCGTCTCCGTATGCAATTTCAACGAGGGCGGGCGCATCGCGGTGGTCCAGGGCAACATCATCCGCAATTTGTTGCCGAAGCGCCCTGTCGGCACCGACCCGAACGACGGCGCCGGCATCGGCATCTATGTCGAGGCGGACAGCACCGTCACCGGCAATGTGATCGAGAACGCGCCGACTTTCGGCATCGTCGCCGGCTGGGGCAAGTACCTGCGCGACGTCGCGATATCGGGCAATGTCGTGCGCAAGGCTTTCGTCGGGATCGGCGTCTCGGTGGTGCCGGGCGCAGGCTCCGCGCTGATCAACAACAACATGATCTCGGAAACCCCGGGCGGCGCAGTGGTCGGGCTCGACCATGCCCGCCCCGTTACCTCAGACCTGTCGGCTGGCGGCGCCCAGCAATATGCGCAGCTCGTGGTCGGCGCCAACGCGGTGCGGCGCTAGAGCATGATCCGGAAAAACGCGAAGCGGTTTTCCCGCGCGACAAACGCGGAACGCGTTTGCGCGGAGATCATGCCAAATACCTACAGCGCGTTGCGCAGCAGCGGGTAGCGTCGCTGGATGGTGTCGAGATCAAGCACCGGCGGCGGCATCACCGGAGGGGGCATCTCCAGCGACGGCGCGTCGGCGACAACGGGCGGCTGCTCGAGCACCTCGGCGGCGGTTTCCAGCGCGGCCGCGACTGCGGTCATCGCGGCCTGCGCCAAGGTCGCGGCTTCCGCGCGGCGCTGAGGCATCGGCGAGAGATCGGGCGGCGGCAGCTTCGACTTGCCACGGCCGAGCCAGGACAGGTCGATTGGCGAATTGTCGAGCGAGGCTTCGCGGGTCAGCAATTCCCGCCAGATATCGACCGCGGCCCGGGCTTCCCTGATGTTCTCGAGGAAGGCCTGCTCGCTGTGATAGCGGCGCCAACGTCCGGTCTCGAAAAGTTCGGTAAGGTGTTCCAGCCTTTGCTCGGCGAGGTTGCACCAGCGTGCAACGATCTCCTGGCCTCTGGCCACGTCGGTCCGATGTGTCATTGAACTTGCCCGCAGGGAAAGAAACGGACGCAGACGCAACCGAACCGAATCAACTGGACGTGACGCTGATATTCTGTGGAAAAGGTAAATAAAGTCTAACTAAATTCTTAATCGGCGACGGGCGATGGGAGAAGTCCGCTCTACTACGGAGTTTCTTGCTCGAACCGTCGTCAAGTCATCGACTTGCATGACGGCGATGCGCATCGCTGGCGGACGCGGCGCAGCCAAATCATCCACAGCAAACGATCGCAGCTGTCGCGATCGCGCAGTGCCGGGACCACGCTCGGCCGGTCGGTCGTGCAAGGTACCCCACAAATGAAAGACCCGTCCGGGGGGACAACCGGACGGGTCAAAGCCATATGGGCGCTTGGGGTGGATGGGCGCTCGCGCCTGATATAGCCGGGGAGGGATAAACCGCTCCCACACACATAAGTCGTGAGAGCAAGGCGGACGTTCAAATCGCCGGCGATTTTTTTAACCTTTTCGCCGCCCGGTTCCATCGCACCGCTGCAGGCGTCCGGCGACGAAAATCACCGTGCGGCGCCGCGATTTGCAGCGGAAAACTCCGATGCGATCGAGGGCGCGGCTTCATTCAACGCGCGGCTCACGGAAGTGTTATTGCCGTCCGGCGTCGGCGCGGGCTGCGGCAGTTTGTCCGTGGCCGCTGCAACCGGAGCATTGGCCGCGGCCATCACCGCGGCGAGCGCGTCGGCCTCCCCGGCCCCGAACAGATCGTCGCGTCCAGGCGCCCCGAGATCGCGGGCCGTGCCGGTCAGGATCCGTCGCACCTCGGCGGGCTTCAATGCCGGACCACGCTCCAGCACCAGCGCCGCGATGCCGCTGACGAACGCGGCCGAAAAGGAAGTGCCCGACATCAGCTGATATTTGCCGTCCGGCACCGGCACGAGGATGTCCGCGCCCGGCGCCGCCAGCGCGATATGGCTGCCGCGGTTCGACGCCGCCATCAGTCGGTCGCCGGCATCGATACCGCTCACCGCGATCACGTCGGGATAAGCGGCCGGATACAGCGGCGGCGATGTCGGGCCGGCATTGCCGGCCGCGGCGACCAGCATGACGTCCTTCGCCGCAGCGGCGGCCACCGCGCGCCCGACAAGTGCGTCTTTCGGCCCGGCAAAGCTCATGTTCACGATCTGCGCGCCATGCGCCACCGCGTAGTCGAGGCTCCTGAGGATCACATAGGAGGTGCTCTCGGCGCCGCCGCCAACCACGCCAAAGGCGCGGATCGCCAGGATCCGCACTTCCGGCGCGCTTCCCGTCAGCCTGACCCGCGCGGCAATTGCGCCGGCGATGGCGGTGCCGTGGGCATGTGGGCCATCCTTGCTGCCGAGCGCATCAAATGTATCCGCGACGGTGTTGGCCAATTCCGGATGGGCTGCGTCGATGCCGGAGTCGATGACGGCAATAGTCACATTCATCCCGCGCGCCAGCCTGTGCGCCTCGGGCAGATGCAGCTTCGCCTGCGCATATTGCGCCGGATCATTGCCGCCTGATGCCGCGCGCTGGTCCTGCAGCGCGTACCGGTAGTTCGGCTGCACCGAGCGGACGCTGCCATCGTTTGCGAATTCGCGGCTCACGGCATCGGCCGAGCGATTGCCGGCGATGCGGAACAGGCCGATGGTCGCCCCCAGCAGCGGGATGTTCTGCGAGGCGATCCGTCTCAGGCCGTGGCGGCGCGCCAGCGCGTCGGCTTGGGCCTCGGTCAGGATGCCGTCGATTTCCGCCACGAGTTCGTTCGGCACGGTTCGCGTGCCCGCCACGTCCTGTGCGCGGATGCCGCCACCGCCGGCCCTGCCCTTCCTCGCGGCGCCCTTGCCGCTGCCGTTGCTGGCAACCGGCCGGTCGGCGCATTGGCCGCGGTCAGCATTGTCGCAGCCGGAGGAGAGGCGGGGTGCGTAGCGTGCATCGGGCGGTCGCATTCCCGATCGTGGGCCCTCGTCGGTCCAGGACGCAGGCGGGCCACGGTCCGCCGAGAGCGGCGGCCCGCCGGCGGCGCTGCCACCGGGCCTGCCGATGCCCGGATTGATCCGCGGCCCAGCCGAGACCCCGCCGCCGATCGGTGATCGCATGAAACTTTGGGCGTAGGCCGAACCGGCAACACAGACCAGCAGCAACGCCGCGGCCGCGACGGTCGCTCGGTTCGTTGATCGGGTCCGGCCGTTGGCGGTCATGATGACCTCAAATCGGCGCAGATCGTCAGCCGCCTGTTTTACGGCGTCTCCACCGCGAGGCTGACGATCTTCTCTCTCTGCAAACGGGCGATCAGCGCCGCGACGCCGTCCTTGTCCATCGCGCGGAACTGCAATCGGAACATGCCGGCCTTACCGTCGACGATCGAGGCCTGGTAATTGTCGAGCAGCGACGTGATGTCGGAGATTCGGGCATCCGGCGTGAAGCGCACCAACAGCCGCGTCGGCGCGGCCGATATGCTGGCACCAAGGTCGCGAGTGATCGGCGCACTGGGTGCCGGGCTGGATGGTGCAATGGCCGCACTCGGCGCGCTGCGTTGTTCGGCGACATCGAGCGACGCGGTCTGGAACGAGGCGGGCGGGCTGCGCATCAGCACCGCGCCGATCACGCCCGCCTGCAACAGCACCACGAGCGCGCCGAGGCTGGACGACCAGGCGAGCGTCCGCGGCGACAATTTGGAAAAGAACTCCGAGATCGAGGCCGACATGCGTGCACCTGCGGACGGCTTGCGCTCCGGCTCGGCATCGATCGCGGCAAACAGCTTCTGCATGGCGCGCGCCGAGGGCGCACCGAGGCTCTCATTGAGGCCGATGGTCTCGGCATATTCGTCGCGGATGACGGCATATTGCCGGGCCAGTTCCGGATCGGAAGCGAGTGCATCCTCGACGCGGCGCGCGTCGCGCGCGTTGAGCGTGCCGGCCGCATACCAGGGCAGCAGCATCTCGACATCGTCAGGTTCTTGACCCTGCACTTTCTTGTTGCTCGCAGCCATCATGGCCAACCTCGCTCGACACCGGCTGCCTTCAGCAACTCGGCAAGTTTCTTGCGTGCATAGAACAGGCGCGTCTTCACGGTGTTCTCCGGAATCCCGACGATCTCAGCGACGTCTTCCACGGATTTCTCGTGATAGTAGACAAGGTCGACGATCTCCCGGTGTTCCGCTGATAGTCCCGTCAGGCACTTACGCAGCGTCGCGCCGGTGTCCTTCTTCTGCACTACCGTTTCCGGATCGTCGGACGTATCCTCGATCGCGTTCGCGGCCTCATCGTCCAGTTCGGCGTCTTTCCTTCGCCGTAGCGAAGACAACGCCTTGAACCGGGTAATCGCCAGAAGCCAGGTTGAAACGGCGGATCGTCCCTCAAACTTGCCCGCCTGACGCCACACGTCCAGAAAGACCTCGCTGATGAGGTCCTCCGCCACCTGTTCGTCCCGCACGAGCCGAAGCCCGAAGCGGTACACCCTGACATGATGCCGTCCGTACAGCACCTGCATGGCGAGCCGGTCGCCTTGAGCGATCCGAGCGATCAGAACCTCGTCTGAAGCCGCCTGTGTCGCGCTCAATGGCCGTCTCGCAAAGTTGGTCTGAGGGGGGTGGTGCGTGGTTCGACGCGAGAGCCAAGATTCTTCACATTACGGCAATGTGCGGACCGCATGTGTGACCTATGACACAGTCGGCGATCCCAAGGAGGAAAAATCGCCGGAGGCTCGACAAACGGTATCATAATAGCGAAAACTCTCGCGGACTCGCGCCATGCTGCGCGACCATACCAAGGCTTTGCCGGCACGCCAGCGCCGTTGCGCAGCCGGCGTCGGCGCAAGCCCCCGACGCGCTCGCTCCCGCCCCCGATCGGCGAGCGGATTTCCCTTACGAAACAAGGGTGATGACCGGGTTCCATCGGAGCAGATTCGGTTTCAAAAGATACCAAACCTAAAGGCTTTCCCACGTAGATTTTCGCCGGATTTCACCAATGGCGAGACCATGGGCAGCGCTGCGTCTTCACTTCCCAGCCAGACCGCGGGCGCATCGGAAAGCGGCCGTCCCAGGTTGACGGTCGAGCGCCTGGCGCGCCGAGCGAGGCAGCGCCGCCAGATCCAATCAATGATCGGCGCCTGCTTCGTGCTCGATGCCGTCGTCCTGATGATCTACGCGCATGCCGGCACCACGTCGATCCTGGTGGCGGCGAGCTATGCCCTGACCGGCCTCTCCCTCGTCGCGGTCTATGTCCTGCTCTCGGAGCGCGGCTTTCACGAGCGCTTCCGCGACCACTATCTGGTCGCGCCGCAATCGGCCGTCAACATGGTGAACCTGCTGGTGTTCACCTACATCGCGCCGGAAGTCGGCGTGCTGTTCCTCTGCAACCTGTTCGTGGTGTTCAGCTTCGGTGCGCTGCGTACCTCGGCGCGGCAAACCGCTGTCGTCTGGACCATCATGGTGCTGGGCCTCGCCGCGCTGTTCCTCGGAACCGACAAGGAGATCGGGATGCCGACCGGCTCCCGGATCGACCGTCTCGCCACCATGCTGGTATTCGCGCTGACGATCGGGCGCTGCATGTATCTCGGCATCTTGTCGAGCTCGATGCAGCAGTCACTGTACCAGGGCGGAAAGAAGCTGAAGGAGGCCTATCGGCGCATCGAGGAGCTCGCCGAGCTCGACGAGCTGACCGGCACCTCCAATCGCCGCAGCATCATGCGCACCCTCGAGGACGAGATCGCGCGCTGCGCCCGCAACGGCAGTTCCTGCGCCGTGGCGTTGATCGACCTCGACCATTTCAAGCGCATCAACGACATCTACGGTCATCCGATCGGCGACGAGGCGCTGCGCACCTTCGCCATCGGCATGTTCGCCAATCTCCGCAGCATCGACCGCTTCGGCCGCTATGGCGGCGAGGAATTCCTGCTGGTGCTGCCCGACCTGTCGCAGGATCAGGCGATGCGCGCGCTCGAGCGGCTGCGCGCGATCATCGCCGATCTCGACTGGAGCGCATTTTCGCCGGGCATGCGGGTGACGATCTCCGCAGGCGTCACGACGCTCAAGCCGCACGAAAACTCCGACACATTGCTCGCCCGCGCCGATGGCGCGCTTTACGCGGCCAAGGCGAGAGGACGCAACCGCATCGCCAGCGCCTGACACCCTTTCATTTTCATATTCGGCGCCGGAGAATCCGTCGCCACCGCTCCAGGACAGAGTCATGAGTTTGAAGCCCGAGACCGCACCCGAAAGCCTGCTCGACGAGTTGCAGACGACGCTCGCGCACGGCACCGTCGCACGCCGTGTCGAGACGCTGCGCCGGGTGACCGACCTCTTCATCAACGGCTCGGTGAACTATTCGAACGAGCAGATCGTGCTGTTCGACGACGTGTTCCAATGCCTGCTCGAACACATCGAAAACTCGGCCAAGGCGCTGCTCGCCAACCGCCTCGCCCCGATCGACACCGCGCCCCCGCAGACCATCCGCACCCTGGCATTCGACGACCTGATCGAGGTCGCAGGCCCCGTGCTGACGCTGTCGCCGCGGCTCGACGACGACACCCTGATCGAGACGGCGCGCAGCAAGAGTCAGGCGCACCTGCTCGCGATTTCGAACCGGAAGACGCTGAGCGGCGCCGTCACCGACGTGCTTGTGTTGCGCGGCAACGACGAGGTGATCCAGAGCGCGGTCAACAATCCCGGCGCGGAGTTCACCGAGCGCGGTTTCACCCGTCTGGTCAGCCGCGCCGAGGGCGACGACAATCTGTCGACCTGCGTCGGCCTGCGCCCGAACATCCCGCGACATCTCTATCTCAAGCTGGTCGCCAAGGCCTCGGACGCCGTCAGGCAGCGGCTCGAGGCCGCCAATCCGCAGCAGGCCAAGGAGATTCCGATCGCGGTGAAGGAAGCGACGCGGCGCGCGCGCTCGGCGCCCGCCGGCGTCACGCCGGACACCACGATCGCACATGCGCTGGTCAAGTCGCTCTACCAGGACGGCCGGCTCGACGAGTTCCAGCTTGCGGCCTTCGCCGAGGCCGGCAAGTTCGACGAGACCAATGCCTCGCTTGCCGCGCTCGCCAATGTCTCGGTCAGCGTCGCCGAGAACATGATGATCGAAACCCGCGCCGAGGGCGTGATGATCCTGGCCAAGGTGTCGGGCCTGTCATGGTCGACGGTGCGATCGATCATCAATCTGCGCGACGACATCTCGGGCGGCGAGCCGACCGACTTGCAGGCCTGCAAGGATACCTATGAGCGGCTGCGGCCATCGACCGCGCAGCAGGTGCTGCGCTTCCATCGCATGCAGCAATCCGCGCCCGCGGCCTGATCCGGGCTCCAATCGGTCAATACCTGAGCGCCCGCTTTCCCATCAGCGCGCCGACGCTCGCGACGATCGCGGTCGCCAACGTGTACCAGGTGGCGACGAACAGCGGCGAGTCATCCGTGCAATGCGACGCATAGACGGTTGCCGCGAGCCCTGCCGAGAGCAAGCCGGCCACCGCGCCGGCGACCGCCGGCCGCGCCGGCGCACCTTGTCTGAGCCCGTACAGCGCGCCGATCAGCAACGGCAACGACATCGCGGGGATCGCGGTCATGCACGCCATCGAATTCTTGCCGATCAGGCGCGTCATCATCGGCGTGCGCTGCGGCATCATCATCTCGCCGCTGATCGCGGCAACGAGGATGCCGGCGGGAATCAGCAGCCACCAGCCGAAGCTGCGCAGCGAGGCTTCCGGCCGCGACAGATGCAGGCTGACCGCGATCGCCGAGGCGGCGAGCGCCAGCGTCACCGCGAACTTCAGGTCGAAGAACGGATTATGCATTGCGGTCATCACGTCGGGCCGCACGCCGAGTTCGGCGAAGAAGATCAAGAGCGAGACCGGCGCCGCCGCCAGCAGCGCCAGCATCAGCGCAAGACCGATCGGGCGCGCGCGATAGGCATTGTCGGCGGCAAGGGTTCGAATGAGTTGATCGGTATCCATGCTCAACGATCCCGTAATTTCTCGGTGAGGCTCGCAAGTCCACGATGCAGCGCGACCCGCACCGCACCTTCGGTCATCGAGAATTTCGCCGCGGTGTCCTTGATCGAGGCGCTGTCGACCGCGATCGATTGCAGCACGTCGCGCTGACGCGCGGGCAAGGCCTGCAACTGGGCGGTGACCTCACCGGGCGATGCCGTCGGCTCCGGCGTTTCCCCCGGCAGCGTCTCGGCGAAGTCATCGATATTGACGAAGATGCGCTTGCCGCGACGGCGCAGCGCGTCGATCAGCTTGTTGCGCGCGATCGCGAACAGCCACGGCGCGAACGGCGCGCTGGTGTCCCAAGTCTGTCGCTTCAAATGCACCGCCAACAAGATGTCCTGCACGATGTCCTCGGACTGATCGACCGGTTGTCCCGCGCGCGCCAGGCCACGTCGCGCTGCGGCGCGGAGGACCGGCGTGATGGCCTTGAGCAGCCGATGATATGCTGCGTCATCGCCAGAAATGGCCAACCGCATCAGGTCGGTCCATTCATCCTCACGTTCGCGCACGCAGGCTCCTGAATAGCAATTCGGCCGATCTTTCAGTTCGTTACGCGACCAACCGAGGACATCACGAACACGTGATCGCGATCTCCGGCTAGGCCGCGCCGGGAGATCGGCCCCAGAATCATTCCGGCGGGTTTCCCAGACGCCACGGCTCATAACACCGATCGGTCCGACAAGCATCGGGGAGCTGCCACCGATCACCCGCCGGGACGGAAATTGCCCAGCTTTTGCCCCTTGAGGCCCGAAGATTCCCTTTTTTTGCCCCGGTGTGGACACGCAGCAGGGTCTCATTTCGGCTTTGGAACGGGCGAAATGGGGAGATCATCAGAATGAAGATCAAAGCCAGCCGGCACTTGGCCTTGATGGTTGCGACGGGGCTGACCGGGTTCGCTATCTGTCTTGCCATTCCATTGCCGGCGCATGCGGCCGGTTCGGACGCATCCGCAGCGAAATCCGACAACGCAACGACCGACAAGTCCGCACAGCAGAGTTCGCGGCATGTCCGGCGCCACGCGCGTCACAGCTCCTCCAAATCCGCTGACAGGCCGGCCGACAAATCCGAGAGCAAGAAGGCCGCCGGCAAGGATGCCGGCAGCGTGACGTCGGTCGGCATGCCGGCCACGGTCGCCAATGCCAATGCGGAGCTGACCTCCGGCGACGGCAATGCGAGCCCCCCGCCCGCCAGCGTCAATCCGGTGATGGCCGCCTCCGACAAGCCCGCCGACGCGCAGCCCGACGGCAGCGTGGTCGCATCGGACCAGCTCAACGACCTCGACCGGGCCCTGCAGCAGGAGCAGCCGCAACCGGCTCAGCCGCAGACCGCCCAGCAGGAGGCGCCCGCGTCGTCGCCGCCCGCCGCCGTCGCAGCGCCCAAGCCGGCCCCGGTCCTCGCGAGCAGCGACAGCGCGAGCCTGGACCAGACCTCGCTGATCGGGAAGATCTTCATCGGGTTCGGCGCCCTGCTCACGGTGGCTTCCGCCGCGCGCATGTTCATGGCCTAGCGGCTGCGGCGCAGGGTAGCGCCGCACCGCGGCCCGAAGCCTCGTTTCAGCCACTTGAAGCGCATCCCGCCAGCGGGCACATTGCCCGCCAAATCAGGCACGGGGTTTGCGTCATGGCTACGTTCGAATTCATCATCGTCGAAAGCAAGGGACCGGTCGGCGTCATCACGCTGAACCGGCCGAAAATGCTGAATGCGCTCTCGTTCGGCGTGTTCCGCGAGATCGCCGCGGCGGTCGACGATCTCGAGGCCGACGACAAGATCGGCTGCATCCTGATCACCGGCAGCGAGAAGGCCTTCGCGGCCGGCGCCGACATCAAGGAGATGCAGCCGAAGGGCTTCATCGACATGTTCAACAGCGACTTCACCGCGATCGGCGGCGACCGCGTCGCGCGTTGCCGCAAGCCGACCATTGCAGCGGTCGCGGGTTACGCGCTCGGCGGCGGCTGTGAGCTCGCGATGATGTGCGACATCATCCTCGCCGCCGACAATGCCAAGTTCGGCCAGCCGGAAATCACCCTCGGCACCATTCCCGGCATCGGCGGCACGCAGCGCCTGACCCGTGCGATCGGCAAGTCGAAGGCGATGGACCTCTGCCTCACCGGACGGATGATGGACGCAGCGGAAGCCGAGCGCTCGGGCCTGGTGTCGCGGATCATACCGGCCGACAAGCTGATGGAAGAGGCGCTCGCCGCGGCCGAGAAGATCGCCTCGATGTCGCGTCCGGCCGCAGCGATGGCCAAGGAAGCCGTCAACCGCGCCTTCGAGACGCCGCTGTCGGAAGGCATGAATGTCGAGCGCAACCTGTTCCACTCGACCTTCGCGCTCGAGGATCGCTCCGAGGGCATGGCGGCCTTCATCGAGAAGCGCAAGCCGGTCAACAAGAATCGCTAACTCCTTCGGCTCCTCTGCAATGCCGCGGTGACGAGCGCGCGATAGGCGCGCTCGGCGACGTGCGTCGGCTTGTCGAGGCCGAGCCGCGCCAGGCATTCGCGGTCGGCGGCATCGGGCGGATGCCGCATCCCCTGCCACAGCAGGCCGGCGAGTTGCAGCGGCGTTCGCTGCGCCCGCTGCAGGATCTGCAGCGCCGGGATCAGCCGCTGCTCGACGTCGGTGAAATCGCTGCCGAACGGGAATGACGGCAGCAGCCCGGCGTCGCGCGCGGGCTTCAGCGCAGCGCTGATGCGTTCGGGATAATTCTCGCGGTGAGCGGCCGCGATCTCGTGGCTGCGCGGCAACTTGCCGGCATCCTTGGCCTGCCGCATCAACTCGCCTTGGAACCGGGAATCCGACACCCGCAGCATCGCGGCGATCACGTCGGCATCGGATTTCCCTCTGACGTCGGCGACGCCATATTCGGTGACGAAGATATCGCGCAGGTGGCGCGGAATGGTCTCGTGGCCATAAGACCAGCGAATGTTGGACTGCGTTTGCCTGCCGGACTGACGGGTTGCCTCCAGCGCCAGCACCGAGCGCGCGCCCTCGAGCGCGAATGCCTGCGCCACGAAATTGTACTGGCCGCCGACGCCGCTTACGACCTGGCCGTTGTCGAGCCCGTCGGAGATCGCAGCGCCCAGCAGCGTCGCCATCATCGCGTTGTTGACGAATCGGGCATCGACGCGGGCGCGGCGCTTGCCCGCCTCGTCGCCGAAGATCTCGTTGGTGAAGGACACCGGCATCATCTGAATGCGCGCCAGTTGCTCGGGTGTCATCTCGCGCAGCGCGCGATAGAAGGATTGCGGGCCCAGGAAGAATGCGCCGTGCAGGATCACACCATCGACGTCGCGCTTCAGGATGCCGGAGTCGATCAATCCGAGGAACGCCTCGAACAGCATCTCGCTGACGCCATAGAGGCCCTTCTCGAATGGCCCGGTCTCGGCAGCTGCGAGCTGTGCGGTACCGGGCGCAAGACGCTGCATGACGCTGTGGAATTGAACGTTGTCGCGGTGGCGGATCACGAGCCCCTGCGCCAGCGCATCACCGACCTGCCCGATCCCGATCTGCAGCGTGCCGCCGTCGCGGACCAGACCGGCGGCATACAATCCGATCGCATATTTGGTGTCGCTGATCGGCTCGGACGGCGGCGCGAACAGCGGGAAATCGGTGTCGGGACTGTCGAGCACGGCGGCGAATTCATCCGCCGGCAGATCGCCGGGTCCCGGCATGAACGGCAGTTCCGAATTGACCTGGCCGAACAGCTTGAATGACGCCCGGCCCTGCGCGCGGGCGCGCAGCACATCGAGCGTCGTATCGGTGTTGCAGCTCAAACTGTAGCGCGGCACGCCGTCGACGACGCGCTTGGCGACCAGCTGTGGAACGACATTCAGCCCGCGCGACAGCAGGTACGATGCCGCGTGGGTATAGTTCGCGGAAATGTAGTTCTGCTGCGCGAAGGGCTGATACAGCCATTGCCCGGCGAGGAAGAAGAACTCGATCACCTTGACGTTGGGCGGCAGCACACCGCGATGTAAAGCATCGGCATAAGCGAGCTCCGGATAACCGCCGAACAGGCGATCGATCACCGGACCGATGAAGCGCCGTTCGAGCAGGCTGTTCGGCTTCGGCTTTTCCAGCGTCAGCGCCGAGAACAGCGTCAGGTTGACGGAACGGTCGGCGACCGCCCGCGCATACAGCGCATTGACGATGTGGTTGGCCTTGCCGAGGCCGAGCGGCAGCCCGACCACCAGTTCGGTTCCGACATCACGAATGATGTGCTCCGCGATCGCCTCGGGGTCGGAGAACAAGATGGGCATCAGCAATGGACCCGGTGGAGACGGTGGATAACCGGCGCCGCTCAATCGGCGGCGTGCGGTTCAAACTTATACTTCATATGACAGTTGCGTTCGCCTGTGACGAGCCGGCAACAGACAAGAATCGAAATGATGTGCAGATGTCGTGCGGCGGTTTGCGTGTGGCGGCACTGCCCCCTAAACAGGTAGATGTGTGGGCGCCGGCGAAGGCCGGCTGCCGGGGTTTTGGTTTGCGGGATCACATGGTTGAGCGTACCGCTGATATTGGCGACGTAGCGAGGCGCGTATTCTTGTCGGGCATCGGCCTTGGCGCATTGGCATGCGCGCTGCTGGCTGATACCGCTGCCCGCGCCGAGAGCCTGCCGGAAGCGCTGGTCAAGGCGTATCAGACCAATCCGCAGCTCAATGCCGAGCGGGCGCGCCAGCGTGCGACCGATGAGAACGTGCCGCAGGCACTGGCAGGCTATCGCCCGCAGGTTGCCGCAAGCCTTTCGGCAGGCCTCCAGGCTGTCCGCGACCAATTGCCCGGCAATGTCCTGCAGACCGCGACGCTGAAGCCCTGGCAGATCGGCCTGACCGTCACCCAGACCCTGTTCAACGGCTTCAAGACCGCCAACAGCGTCCGCGTCGCCGAGTTGCAGGTGCAGTCCGGCCGCGAGGCGCTGCGCAATGTCGGCCAGGGCGTGCTGCTCGATGCCGTCACCGCTTATACCAACGTGCTCGCCAACCAGACGCTGGTCGAGGCGCAGCGCGCCAACGTCGCCTTCCTGAAGGAGACCCACGCGATCACGCTGCGTCGCCTCAATGCCGGCGACGTCACGCCGACCGATACCGCCCAGGCCGAGGCGCGCCTCAACCGCGGCCTTGCCGATCTCAACGCCGCCGAGGTCAACTTCGCGGTCAGCCAGGCCACCTATGCGCAGGTGGTCGGCAACCCGCCGTCGCAATTGCGGCCCGCCGATACCACCGACCGGCTGCTGCCGCGCAGCCGCGAGGATGCGATCGGGCTGGCGCTGCGCGAGCATCCCGCCGTGACCGCCGCAGGTTTCGACGTCGACGTCGCCTCGACCTCGATCCGCGTCGCCGAGAGCAGCCTGATGCCGAACGTCACCGTGCAGGGCAGCGTCAGCAAGAACCGCGACTCCGACACCTCGCTCAGCACGTTCGGGACCGATCAGGCCTCGGTGATCGGCCAGATCACGCAACCGATCTATGACGGCGGCACCGCAGCCTCGCAGACCCGGCAGGCCAAGGAAGTGGCAACGCAGAGCCGCCTCGTGCTCGATCAGGTCCGCAATCAGGCCAAGACCGCCGTGGTCAGTGCGTGGGTCGCCAACGAAGGCGCCAAGGTCGCGGTGTCGGCCTCCGAGTCCGAGGTGAAGGCCGCCGAAGTCGCGCTGGCCGGCGTGCAGAAGGAAGCCGCCGGCGGCCAGCGTACCACGGTCGACGTGCTCAATGCTCAGCAGGATTTGATCACGGCGCGAGCCCGGCTGATCGGCGCGCAGCGCGACCGCGTGATCGCCTCCTACACGCTGCTCAGCGCGATCGGCCGCCTCGACGTCAAGACGCTCAATCTCAAGACACCCGACTACCTGCCCGAGGTGCACTACCATCAGGTGCGCGATGCCTGGCACGGCCTGCGGACGCCGTCGGGACAATAGGCCTTGCGGCAGCGGTCGCAGCGCGGACCGGCCCTTTCCACCCGCTCTCTCCGCCGATAACCTCCGCTCCCGCAGGCAACCGATAATGCCGGCGCACGTCGTGCGCGCATAACAGCCGAGCACGCAGGGAGACGTCCAATGCTGACGCGACGCGATATGATGCTGGCTTCCATCGCAGCGTGAGTGACCATGACCGGCAGCCAAGCATCTTCCAAGGCAGCGCAACCATCGACCCCGGTGAACTTCGACGTGCCTGCCGGTGCGTGCGACTGCCACACCCACATCCACGGCGATCCCGAGAAATTCCCGTTCTTCGCCGGCCGCGTCTATACCCCGGAACCGGCCTCGCCGGAGGAGATGAGCGCGCTGCACAAGGCGCTGCATGTCGAGCGCGTGGTGATCGTAACCCCGAGCGTCTACGGCCCGGACAACTCCTCGACCCTGTTCGGCATGACGGCGCGCGGCCCGACGGCGCGCGGCGTCGCCGTGATCGACGACAAGACCAGCGAGAGCGATCTCGATACCATGCAGAAGGCCGGCTTCCGCGGCATCCGCCTCAACCTCGCCACCGGCGGCGTCAACGATCCCAATCTCGGGCGGCAGCGCTTCTCGGCCGCGATCGAACGGATGAAGGCGCGCGGCTGGCATGTCCAGCTGTTCACCAGCCTCGCGATGATCACCGCGATCAAGGACCTGGTCGCGGCTGCGCCGGTGCCCGTGGTGTTCGACCATTTCGGCGGCGCCGAGGCCGCGCTCGGCACCGGTCAGCCGGGATTTGACGACCTCCTGGCGCTGGTAAAATCGGGCAAGGCCTACGTCAAGATTTCCGGTGCCTACCGCGCCTCCAGGCTCGCGCCCGACTATGCCGACGCCGCGCCGCTGGCCCAGGCGCTGATCGCGGCCAACGCGGAACGCATCATCTGGGGCACCGACTGGCCGCACCCGGATTCGGTGACGCCGGCGGGCAGGAAGGTCACCGACGTGACGCCGCTGTATCAGATCGATGACGGCCGCCTCCTCAACCAGCTTCCGGTCTGGGCGCCTGATGCCAAGGTGCGCAAGACCATTTTGGTTGACAATCCGGCGCGACTCTACGGCTTCACCTGACGTTGTCCTTCGGCCGGCGCGAGAAGTAGGAGATCAGCACCGGCAGCGTGATCAGGATCACCAGCGGCGCCACCATCATGCCGGTGACGACGACGATGGCGAGCGGCTTCTGCACCTGCGAGCCGATGCCCTCCGACACCGCCGCCGGCAGCAGGCCGACGCCCGCGACCACGCAGGTCATCAGGACGGGGCGAAGCTGCAACTCGCCGGTTCGGATCACCGCGCGCATCCGATCATAGCCCTCGTCGATCAGCTGGTTGAACTGCGACAGGATGATGATGCCGTCCATCACGGCGATGCCGAACAGCGCGATGAAGCCGATCGCCGCCGAGACGCTGAACGGGATGCCCGAGATCAGCAGCCCGAGCACGCCGCCGAAGATCGCCATCGGAATCACGCTCATCGCGAGCATGGTGTCGACCATCGAGCCGAAATTGAAGAACAGCAGCACGGCGATCAGCGCGAGGCTGATCGGCACCACGATCGACAGCCGCTTGATCGCATCCTGCAGATTGCCGAACTCACCGACCCACTCGACGCGGGACCCCGGCGGCAACTGGACCTGCTGCTCGACCTTCTGCTGCGCCTCGCGGATCGCACTGCCGAGATCGCGCTCGCGTACCGAGAACTTGATCGGCAGATAACGCTCCTGCTGCTCGCGGTAGATATAGGCCGCGCCGGAGATCAGGTTGATCGAGGCCACTTCGCTGAGCGGGATCTGCGTGATGCCGCCATTGGCGTTCGCCACCCCGATCCGCAAATTCTGGATCGCCTCCGCGCTCTTGCGATATTCCGGCGCGAGCCGGACGATGATCGGGAAGTGCCGGTCGCTGCCGGACTCATAGAGGTCACCGGCGGCATCGCCGCCGACCGCGACCTTGATGGTGGCGTTGATGTCACCCGGCGCGAGGCCATAGCGCGCGGCACGCACGCGATCGACGTCGATCTGGATCGTCGGCTGGCCGAGCGAGGTGAATACCGCAAGGTCGGTGACGCCCTGCACGGTCGCCAGCACGGACTTGATCTTGTTGGCGGTGTCGGTCAGCGCCTGCAGATCGTTGCCGTAGAGCTTGATCGAGTTCTCGCCCTTCACGCCGGACACCGCCTCCGAGACGTTGTCCTGCAGATATTGCGAGAAATTGAACTCGACGCCCGGAAATTTCTCCTGCAGCTGCGCCAGCAATTGCGCGGTCAGCACATCCTTGTCATGGGTGTCGGGCCAGTCGCCGGCAGGCTTCAGCGGCGCGAAGAATTCAGCGTTGAACAGGCCGGCCGCGTCGGTGCCGTCGTCGGGACGGCCATGCTGCGACACCACCGACACCACCTCGGGACGGCTGCGGATCAGTTTCCGCATCTCGTTGACGTAGGCGTTGCCTTCCTGCAGCGAGATCGTCGGCGGCAGCGTGGCGCGGATCCACAGATTGCCCTCTTCCAGCTTGGGCAGGAATTCGAGACCCAGGAAGCGGGCGAAGACGATGGTCGTGACCACGAGGGCGGCCGCACCGGTCATCACGATCTTGCGGTTGGCAATCGCCCAGTTCAGCACCGGCAGGTAGATCGCATCGAGCTTCTTGACGATCCAGGTCTCGGTCTCGTGGATATGCGCCGGCAGGATGATGGCGCTCAGCGCCGGGGTTACGGTGAACGTTGCCAGCAGACCGCCGGCCAGCGCGTAGGCATAGGTACGCGCCATCGGGCCGAAGATGTTGCCTTCGACGCCGCTCAGCGTGAACAGCGGCAGAAACGCGGCGATGATGATCGCGGCGGCAAAGAAGATCGACCGTGACACGTCGGCGGAAGCCGACAGGATCGCGTGGCTCTTCATCCCCATGACCGTATCGTCGGAGATGTGCGCCTGCTCGGCGTCGGACAGCGCCGTGGTCTGCGACAGCCGGCGGAAGATCGCTTCCACCATGATCACGGTGGCATCGACGATCAAGCCGAAATCGATCGCGCCGACCGACAGCAGATTGGCGGATTCGCCGCGCAGCACCAGGATGATCACGGCGAAGAACAGCGCAAACGGTATGGTCGCGCCGACGATCAGCGCGCTGCGGAGGTCGCCGAGGAATATCCACTGCAACAGCACGATCAGGAGAATGCCGACCACCATGTTGTGCAGCACGGTGTGGGTGGTGAGCTCGATCAGGTCCTTGCGGTCGTAGATGCGCTCGATCTTCACGCCAGGCGGCAGGATCGAGGAATTGTTGATCTGGTTGACCAGCTGCTCGACGCGCGCAATGGTCGGCGAGCTCTGCTCGCCGCGGCGCATCAGCACGATGCCCTGTACGATGTCGTCGTCACTGTCGATGCCGGCGATACCGAGCCGCGGCTTCTCGCCGATCGTGACATGAGCGATGTCGCGAACCAGCACCGGGTTGCCGCCGGACTGCGAGATCATGGTGTTGGCAAGGTCGTCGATCGAGCGGATCAGGCCGACGCCGCGCACCACGGCAGACTGCGTGCCGATGTTCACGGTGTTGCCGCCGACATTGATGTTGGCGTTGGAGACCGCCTGCAGCACCTGCGGCAGCGTCAGGCCGTTGGCGACCAGTTTGTTGAAGTCGACCTGGATCTCATAGGTCTTGGTCTTGCCGCCCCAGCCGGTGACGTCGATCACACCGGGCACCGCGCGGAAGCGGCGCTGCAGGACCCAGTCCTGCAATGTCTTGAGGTCGAGCACGCTGTAGTTCGGCGGCCCCTTCAGCCGGTAGCGGAAGATTTCACCGATCGGGCTGAGCGGCGAGATGCCGGGCTGCACGTTGCCGGGCAGCGGCGCGAGCTGCGACAGGCGATTGAGCACCTGCTGCTGCGCCTCGTCATAGGTGTAGTCGAAGGAGAACTGCAGCTTGACGTCGGACAGGCCGTACAGCGAGATGGTGCGGATGGTCTTGAGGTTCTTGATGCCGGCGACCTGGGTCTCGATCGGGATCGTGATGTAGCGCTCGATCTCCTCGGCGGAGAGGCCCGGGCTCTGGGTCACGATGTCGACCATCGGCGGGGTCGGATCGGGATAGGCCTCGATATTGAGATGCTGGAACGCGAACAGGCCGCCGATGAAGACGGCGATGAACATGGCCACCATCAAGTAGCGGCGATTGACGGCAAGGGCGACGAGGCGATCCATTCAGATCGTCACTTTCAACTGGAAGGGATTTCTTGATTGCAAGAACAGGACGACTTTTGCTTCGAAACGTCGTCCTGCTCTCACCGTTTGAGCATGGTCTTTTCGGAAAACCGCTAAGCACTTTTCCGGATCATGCCTAGGTGCCGGACGCGGCGCGGTCGATGAAGAGGCTTCCCTTCGTCACGATCTGCTCGCCCGGCTTGAGATTGCCGGCCACCTCGACGAGGTCGCCATTGATGAGACCGGGCTTGATCTGGCGCAGTTCGATGGTCTTGTCCTCGGCGCGCGCGACCCAGACCCGAACCTGATCGCCTTCGTAGATCAGCGCCTGTTTCGGCACGCCGACCGCCGGATGGTCGCCCTTCGAATACAGCGTCACATTGGCGAACATCTCAGGCTTCAGCCGCTTGTCGGTATTGTCGATGGTGGCGCGGGCCAGGAGCCGGCGCGAGGTCGCGTCGATCGCGGCGGCGACATAGTTGACGCGGGCGTTCAGCACCTTGCCCGGCAGCGCCATCACGCTGAAGCTGAGGTCCTGCCCGACCGCGACGTTGTCGGCGTCGGATTCGCGGACGAAGGCGATCAGCCAGACCGTCGAGAGGTCGCCGATCACGTAGACCGGGTCGCTGGCACCGGTCGAGACATACTGGCCGGGGCCGGCCTTGCGCTGAACCACGGTGCCGCCGATCGGCGCGAACACCGTCGTTTCCGGATTGAGGCGCCCCTTCTGTTGCAGCGTCGTGATGTCGTCATCGCCGAAGCCGAGGATGTGCAGCTTGTTCTGCGCGGCTTCCAGCAACGTCTGCGCCGAGCGCGCATCGTTCTGCGCCTGCACCAGCGCCGCCTGCGCCTGCTGATAATCCTTCAGCGGGATCGCCTTGCCCTCGGACAAATCCTTGGCGCGCTTCTCCTGGATCTGGGCCAGGTCGAGCGCCGACTGCGCCTTGTTGAGGCCCGTCATCGCAGCGACATAGTCGTTCTGCGCCTGCACGGTGTCGGCCGCTTCGATCACGTACAGCGGCTGCCCCTTCACCACGGCATCGCCCGGCCGCACCAAAAGGCGGGTGACGCGTCCGGTATAGGGCGAGTAGACCGGGGTGGAGCGATCCTCATCGATCCCGATCTTGCCCTCGGTCACCAGTTCGGAACGGAACGTGTGCTCGGTGACGGTCTGGAAGGTCAGGCTGGCCCACTCGGCCGCCGACGGCGTATAGCGCGTGCCGCCCTTGCGGGACTGGCTGGAGACCTCAGAAGGCCTCTGCTTTTCCGTTCCGAAACGCGTGTAGCCATAGGCGCCCGCGCAGGCCGCCATCAGCACCGCAGCGGCCACGAGCAGGCGTGGGCGGCTGAGGCTCTGCACTTTTTTGGGAATGTCTCTCAGCATGCGGTCCGCGAGGTCGATCGTTGCAAGGTCCGGCGGGGCAGCCCCAGCGGTGCGCTAATAGTGCCGAATTGGCGCTCTAAACAACCTATAAATCGCACTTCGATGACGCCTGTGGTTAAAGTTCGGGTAGCGTGAACAGCGACTGAATGTCTCACCCGGGAAACTCCGGAGCAGAAGACTCTTGAGCCGGAAACTCCGGCGGATGACTGCCGAGCGGCATGGCCGGACGGTACCAATGGGCCGTCGTCCGCGACAGCACCGCCGCGTGGCGGACCGAACTCAGCATGCCAAAGCCGGACGGCAGCTGCTCGATGAAGGGCAGCACTGCATCGGCCTTGAGGTCCTCGGTCGCAAGGCCCCCTTCAAGGCGACCGAGGTTCCACAGCCAACGCCCGGTTTGTGCCAGCGAAACCCGGACGTGCCAGCTGCCGCCTTCGCGCGCCTGGCGGGCCTTGGCCATCATGGCGCCGAACGCCATGAAATATCCGGTGGCATGGTCGAGCATCTGGGCCGGCAATTCCTTCGGGCCGTCGACACCAGCGGCCTGCCCCTCGGCATGATTGAACCCGGTCGTGGTCTGCACCAGCGAATCGAAACCGCGCCGCTCCGCCCACGGACCGGCATGGCCATAGGCCGAGAGCGTCACGTAGACGATCCCGGGATTGATGCGCGCCGCTTCCTCCGCCGAGAAGCCGAGCCGCGCGATCGCCTGGGGACGATAGCCCTGCGAGAGAATATCGGCCTGCGCCACGAGACCGCGCATCACGTCCCGCCCCTGCTCGCTGCGCAACTCGAGGAAGCTCGTCAGCTTGCCGCGGCCGGTGTCGATGGTCAGCCACGGAATCGCCGGCAGATCGGGACCCGAGATCAGCAGCACGTCGGCGCCATGCGCCGCGAGCGTACGGCCGGCGACCGGACCCGCGATCACGCGCGACAGATCGAGCACGCGGATGCCGGCCAGCGGCCGCTTTCCCGCAGGCCACGGCTTTGGCGCGGCCTCGCCGATCTTCTCGATCGAGATCAGCGGCAGCTTTGCAAGCGCCTGGGCATGCGGCGTCGCGGACCATTCGTCATGCGAGCGCATCAAGGCAACGACGCCGCCGGCGGCGTAGGCCGCGGTCTCGAACGCCTCGCCATCCCATTGCAGCAGCGCGGCCTGGACCACGTCACGCTCGGCGTCGCAGCCCAGCACCCTGCAGACGGCGTCGCGGTGATGCGGAAAATTGGTGTGAAGGCGGACGAAGCGGCCGTCGCGAACGCGGTAGACGCCGGCGATCTTGTCCCAGGCCGGAGGCGGCGGCTTGTCGTCGACCCGCAGGTAGCGCTCGCTGCGGCATTCGACGACGGCATGGCGGATATCGACCGCGACGTCCTGGCTCTCGCCGCTGCGGGCTTTCCAGATCTCGGCCGCGGCAAGACCGCTTGCTGCGATCGACGCCTGCGCTGCGGCAGCGACACGAAACGACGACGGCAATTGCGGCTCGCTGCCGGTCAGGCTGACCGTATCGAGCGCGGACGCTGCGCCACCGGCGCCGGTCCAGATATCGGCAAGGATTTCACGGATGTCCTGCATGCGCATTCCTCTTTGCGATTAACCCATGCCCGTGCATGATGACAAACAGACGGTGCCCGGTCTCAATCGTCATACCTGATTTGAGTATGCCCCCCGCGCAAACGCGTTCCGCGTTTGCGCGGGGGAGAACAGCTTACATTTTTCCGGATCACGCCTGGTTTAAGCATGATCTTTTCGGAAAGCCGTTTCACAGGTTTCCGGATCATGCCTTCCGACCGCCCCGAACAGGAGTTGCAATGGCTGCCATTGACCCCATCACTGCCGGCGCAGTTTTCATCGCGACCGCGGCCACCGACGCGGTCTATGTCATGTTTACGTCGGCGGTGGTGGCGCGCAAGCGCGTGCCGGCGGCGACCTGGAGCAGCATCTGGTATCTGCTCTCCTCCTATGCGGTGATCAGTTACACCGAAAACTGGGTGTATGTCGCCTTCGCCGCAGCGGGCTCGTGGGTCGGCGCCTATGCATCGATCACCTTCCTGCACCGCCCGCCCGGCGGACCGCCGGTGGGTGCTGCGGTGGAGTAGCCGCCCTGCAGCCTCGCACTCAACCGTCGTCCCGGCGCAGGCCGGGACCCATAACCACAGGGTTGTGTTGTTGAAGAGGGTTGCGGCCCCAGCGTCGCACGACAATCAGCATTGTGGTTATGGGTCGCTGCGTTCGCAGGGACGACACCAAACATGTGGCGCAGCTGGTGAGGCAGACATCTACGTTCTCGCGACATGTTTTGCCCGAGCCTTGCTGTTCGTTCCGCCCTCTCTTGAGCAGAGGGCGCAGGGAAAGCCGGGTGCCGATCGCAC